>Ga0172376_10005435_pt1 | contig 14226 bp, 14 predicted proteins | sample Lak35m_FD_121114 | JGI IMG/M metagenome (GOLD analysis project Ga0172376, IMG submission 121114) | Freshwater microbial communities from Kabuno Bay, South-Kivu, Congo - kab_092012_35m | ecosystem: Environmental > Aquatic > Freshwater > Lake | place: Democratic Republic of the Congo: South-Kivu...
CGGGGGCTCGCAGATCACAGGCGATCAGACGATCAGCGGCTCCCAGTCGATCAGCAACGGCCAGACCGTTGTGGGGGGGCAGAGCATCAGCGGCAGCTCCAAGATCAGCGGCGATCAGACGATCACTGGCTCCCAGGCGATCAGCAACGGTCAGACCGTCGTCGGTGGTCAGAGCGTCACGGGTGATCAGGCGGTGTCGGGCAACCAATCGATCGCCGGCAATTCCGTCGTCAGCGGTACCCAGACGGTGCAGGGATGGCTGGTGGTCGGTGCACCACCCCCGGTGACACCCACCCCGGGCTCGCTGTATCTCAACGGCAAGGAAATCCTGCCGCTGCCGCAGATCTGCCCGGCCACGAGCAGCACCTCTGTCTGCCTCGGCGCGGGTGCCTCCACCAGCGGAGATGATGCCATCGCCATGGGCGACAAGGCTTCCAGTGTTCGTGGCGGTACCGCCATCGGTGCCATGAGCACCGTCACCGGTGACTTCGGCGTGGCCATCGGTATGGGCAGCATCGCCGGCGATCCGGGCACGGCCATCGGTGCCTTCAGCAAAGCCATCGGGGTGGATGCCTCCGCTTTTGGTGCCTACGCCACAGCCACCGGCAACAATTCCGTGGCCCTCGGTGCCTATGCCGCCGCACCGTTCGACAATTCGATGGCGATCGGTTTCGGTGCCAAGACCACCCGCGCCAATCAGGTGGTGCTCGGTACGCCGGGCAGCTCCCTCACCCTGCCAGGGGTGGCTTCAGGGGGAGCCTTTGCCGGCACCAGCAACCAGAGCGGCGAAACCCGCGTGCTCACCACCGATGGATCCGGCAATGTCGGCAGCTCGTTCAACCCAACCACGATGCAGCAGGCGATCAACGGATTGGGCCAGGCGGTGACGGTTTCCGGCGCCATGGCCGCAGCCCTTTCGGCTGTGCCCCAGGTGCCCCTCGGTGCCCGGGAACCGATGCGCTGCGGAGGGGGTGTGGGTGGCTATGGCAGTTCCTATGCCGTGGCGCTCGGCTGTGCCACACGCTTGAGCCAGCGTTCAGACGTCAGCATCAACGCGGCGATTTCCCTGGCAAATTCCGTCGATTACAGCTATGGCAGCACCCCGAATGTGGCCGGCAGGATCGGCTTTTCCGTGCCACTGGGTCGCAAGTTCCCCGAGAATGTCGGCCTTTCGCCGGAGGCGAGGCAGGTCGATGCGGCCCTGATGACCCGCACCACCGAACTGAGCCAGCAGGTGACCCAGCTGCAACAGCAGGTGATGACTCTGCAGCAACAGCTGAACAGGCGCAGCTTCTGACCGCAGGGGCAGGCATGCTGGCAGGGCTCTCGCCCTGGTTGATGGCGGCCCCATGGATCTGATCGCGGTCTACACCAGCCTGCCCTCGCGCCAACAGGCGCAACAGCTGGCCGCATCCCTGGTGCAGACCGGGCTTGTGGCCTGTGCCCAGATCTCAGAGATCGAGAGCTTCTACCGCTGGGAGGGGGAGTTGCAACAGGAGGTCGAATACCGATTGCTGCTCAAGGCCCCGGCCCGCTGCTACGACGCCATTGAGACGGCGATCCTGAGCGGCCACAGCTATGAACTGCCGGCCATCCATGCGATACGGATCGAACGGGTCCACGCCCCCTATGCCGCCTGGATCCAGCGTTGCTGTGAGATCTGAACCCAACAGAGGCCTGAGCCTGCGGCAGGGCGTGGTTCAGCCGCCATGCTGAGCTGAGATCCCAACCGGCAGACAGCCCTGCCAGGGCTGGAGCGCAGCCGGGGTCGGCGGTGGCTCAGGAGCGTGGCTTGATCAGCTGCAACACCTGGGGACCCACACCACCGGCACGGCGTTCGCAGTTAAGGGCGGCCAGAATCAGGCGGGCCGCTTCGCTGACCTCACCCTGGCTGGCCGCTCGGGCGGCCTGCTCATTGAGGGCGCGGGCCTGATCGAGCAGCTGCTGACGCTGCGGCGCTTCCGCCTGGGCCAGATGGGGCTTGCGGGGGAGCGGAACCGAAGGCCTCAGGGAGGTGCTGATGGCGGTCATGGCGGAAGAAAACGCAGCCGGAGGCGGCGAGAGAAATGATGGGAGAATCCGGTGCAGCCTGGGCAGGACCATGTAGCCGGAAAACATGCCTCGGCGAGCTGTGTTGCGCTGAGCTGTGTTTCGCCGAGCCGTGTTGCCGATCACAGGTCTGTGGATTCCTGGCGGGCAACCAGTGGCGCAGTACAGGACTGCGTGGCGGATCCAGGCCCTGCCGGGAGGGATGGCCCCGCTCACTCTGTCGCCGGCTGCAGGCACAACTGGCGTTGCCGGCAGGATGACGATGGCGGGCCACTCCGGATGGCGTGCCGTCAGCCATGCCAATCGCGACATTTCGACATGGATCGCACAGCATGGTGAAATCAACGAGTTGCCGAAATCGACCCGGCTGGATCGCGTCCATCGGTGGAGCCGCCTATGCGCGGAACTGTCAGCTGGCGGAACTGTCAGCTGGCGGATGGCCCGCTCGACAATACTAATCCTAAACAAGCGATCGGCTCAGCTCACAACCGGGAATCGCCTCGCCGCAGGCCGTGGTCGCCTCGCCGCAGGCCGTGGTCGTCACCGCTGCGATCCGCCGATCGCAGCGGTGCCTGCAGCGGGCCGGCCATGGCTACTGCAGCCGGGGTTCAGGTGCCAGGCTCCTCACGGTTGCCGCCCAGCGCCTCGATCTGATCGCGCAGCAGGCGCGAACGACCGTGATCGCCGCGGGTGAGCGCTACGGCCAGGGCGAATTCCAGTTTCTCCAGCTGATGCTCCCCCTCGATCTGTGCGCCGCTCTGCAGGTGGCAGCGCGGCATGGCCGAGGTCGGCCACACGGCTGCTGATCCCTGCAGCGGTGCAGCGGCGCTGCGGCTGGTCAGCGGGCTGCGGTCAGCGGCCGGGCGGTCGTGCGGCAGCGGGTTGCAGGAATCGGTCAGCCGCTCGTTCTGCAGCTCGGACTGCCGCTCGCTGGGAGGACGGTGAGGGAAAGCCATGATCGACTTTCTTTTCATTGTGACGCCACGGGTGGCCGAGATGCGGTAAGGAAGCGCACATCCGCACCCGCGGCCTCAGCCCAGCCGCAGTCCAGGCCCGTTGCGTCCGGGCTCCGCCGGCGAGCCAGCGCCGGCCGGCGCCCGGCCCGGGCGCGGCCGGCCACCAGCCCGCGGCAGAGGCCGCACACTGGAGGGCGCGGATGGATCGGCGTCTGCTTCGCCGCTGCCCGAGAACGAATGGCCCCCCCCTGGAATCTGCTGCTGTACGGACTGGCGGGGCTGAGCGGCGGCCTGCTGGCCCTGCGCAGCGGCATCCCGGCCGCCCCCCTGGCCGGCTCGCTGCTGGCGGTGGGGCTGCTGAGCATGAGCGCTCGCCTGCCGGAGGCCCATTGGCCTGTCGGTACCCGCACGCTGCTGGAGATCGCGATCGGCACCGTGATCGGCACCAGCCTCACCGCTGGCACCCTGACCGAGTTGCGCCTGCTGTGGCGTCCCGCGGTGCTGATCACCGTGAGCCTTGTGCTCACCGGTGTGGTGGTGGGCCTGTGGTGCGGTCGTCTGCTCGGCATCGATCCGGTGGTGGCCCTGCTCGGGGCTGCCCCCGGCGGCATCAGCGGCATGAGCCTGGTGGGGGCTGAGTTCGGCGTGGGGGCCGCTGTGGCAGTGCTGCATGCCGTACGCCTGATCACGGTGCTGTTGGTGCTGCCCCTGGTGGTGCGGCTGGTGCTGCCCGGTGGCAGCGGTCCGCCGGCTGCCTGAACCCCGCCGCGAGCAGCCCTGCATCTCCGTCTGGCCAGGGCCAGGGCATGAGCCTCGCAGGCGCAGCATTCGCCGGCTGGCTGCGCCGCACTCAGCTCTGCGTCAGCCTCCCAGGCCAGGACAGCGCCACCGCAGGGCCGCTTCCAGGGGCCGGTTGCGCCAGGCGCGCGCGACGCGGGCGTCCTGAAGGAGCCTCAGCGCCCCAGGCACTGCCAGAAGCGGCTTGCCCCCTGCGCGGCAGCCGCAGCCCACGCGCCGAGCTTGAATCAGCCCTGAGCGTCACCGGGCCTGCAGCGGCAGGCGTTTTCGGCCATCCCCTGAACCGGCGAGATGGCAGCGCCGCAGCGCCGCTGGGGCCTCGACAGCCGCCGCAGCATCGATACCTTGGGGCCAGGCCTCACCTTGGGGCCAGGCCTCACCCCGTCCCATCGCCGCGCCTCTCCATGGCTTCTCGCCTGCGCTGCCTTTCTGCCTCCCCGGCTGCTGCGTTTGCTCCTGGCCTGGTCGCTGGACTCGCTCTGGTGGTCGGCCTGGCCAGCGCCGCCCATGCCGCTGCGCCCACCAACAACGATAGCCCCGGCGCCAAGGGCGCCCAGATCTACTGCTTCATGCGCGCCAACGGCCACCAGCATGAACTGAGCTGGATCGCCGCCTACGCACTGGTGAAACGCCAGAGCGCCAGCCTGTTCCGGACCTCCCCCGAACACGCCGCGGTGATGATCACCGAGGCCGTGGTGCAGAGCCCCGGCTCCTTCCCCGACTGCGGTCGCTATCTGGGCGATCTTTACACTCGTCGCATGCACACCGATACCAGCGCCGCCCCGGGCGATGCCCCCTCGCCGCCATCCGGCAGCACCAGCTCCCTCGGTGGCCTGCAGCGCAGTGGTGGCCTGCAGCGCGCCGATCGTTACGGCAATTGATGCCATGGCCGCCGATCCGGGCCGCTGCAGCCATCGGCGCGGTTGGCTCACCACCCTGCTGGCAGCGCTGCTGCTGGTCACGGCCGGCTGTGCGGAAGAGGCCCTGCCCGAGCGGCGCCTGACGATCGATGACTGCCTCACCAATGTCGAGATCGATCAGCTCGAGTCGGCCCTGCAGCGATGCAACCGGGTGGTGGGCGCCTTTCCGCGTGAACCCCAACCGCTCAATGAGCGCTTCCTGCTCCATTCCCTCCGAGGCGAGGAGCAGGCGGCCTGTCGCGACATCCGCCGTGCCCACGAGCTGGCCGCCCGCATTCCCCCCCGCCAGCTGGATCCGCTGCTGCGCCAGCAACTCGCCCTGCGCCGGGCCAGTTGTCTCGATCAGCCCGCCACCACCGCCGGCAGCGCCGCTCACAGCGGCAGTCGCCGCCTGCCTGCCGGCCCGGCGCCCGCCGCCGTTCAGCCAGGTGGCTGAACAGCTCGGCTCCTGGTGCTGACTGAACGGCTGCCGCTCTGCCGGCCGGGCTCAGCGGGCGGCGGGCTCGACCGCTGGCAGCACCGCTTCGCGGGCGATCTTCTGCCAGTGGTATCCATGGTGTTCGCACGCCAGACAGGGCAGGCGCTCGAGGGCCTCCGCCAGGGCGGCTGCGGTGATCGTTGCCGGCCCGGCGGGATGAAGCCCCTGCCGGGCCAGGCGCTGCAGCAGGCCCAGCGCCTGGGGGCGGGCCCAGAAGAAGCCGCCGGCGGGATACTCGAGCAGATTCACAGAGGCGGTGCTGAGGCCCGCAGGGGCCAGCAGCTGATCCAGCTGCCGCCGCACGTTTCCCCAGCCGATCGAGGCGATGCGTGAGGGCGGATAGTCGGGGAACAGCAGGCCCAGATCCGGTTGCCGGGCGAACAGATCCACGATCGCCTCCACGCGCTGCCGCGAACCGGCCAGCAGTTCGTTGTGAGCATGAAACCAATCATCATCTGCCCCCAGGTCGTGGGAGAACAGGCAGAGGTCATAGCCATTGATCTCCTGGTTGAAGACGATGTATCGGCTGACGAGATCTGCGGCTTGATCCCGCCCTACCCGCACGCTCAGATTCAGCTGGTAGTCGCGGGCGATCGCACGCAGCAGCGAGGCGAGCAGCGGTGAATTCACCGTGACCAGAAAATCGGCGTGCTCCACCAGGTTGGCAGCAAAGCAGGCGAAGAAGCGATGGGCCTTGAGCTCCGAGGACAGCTGCAGCACCACCGCGCAGCGAAGCGGGGTGGACGGCCTGTCAGCTCGCGGTTGTTCCAGGGGCAGGGGAGGCCGGAAATGGGCCCGGAATGCTGGATCCGGATGATATTGGCGGAAGCTGCCTTCCTGGTGGTGAAAGTCGTTGAGAGAGCGCGGATCGAGGCCGCTGCAGGGATAGGTGTGCAGATACCAGAGAGGATCGGGATTGCGTTGGTGGCTGCAACGAATCCAGCCGCAGTCCTGCGGCGGTACGGCGGCGGGCTGGAAGCCGCTCGCCAGGGCTTGATCGAGCAGCGCTGCCGTGAACAGCCCCTGGGGTTCGTGGCAGCGGAATCGCTCCCGGGCCTCGGCCGCATGGGCCTGCAGCAGCAGCGGCGCTGTGAACCAGGCCTCCAGCTCCGGCGTGGGATCACTTTCCTCAGCGGCCAGCAGATAGCTGCGCTGCTGATCTTCTGCCAGCGTCTGCGGATGGAGCAGGGCGATGCAGGGAATGCCGTTGGCCACCAGCCAAAGAATGCGAGGCCATTCCAGCAGCCGTACCGGCTGGGAGTGAAGATTCAGAACGGCACGGCACTCGGACAGAAGGTGATCGCGATGCCAACCATAGACGCCAAAATAGGCCTGGATGCGCAGGCGATCGGAGAGGCGGATCCGCGCCAGGATCGTTTCCCGCAAAGGGGTGATCGAGCCATAGAATAGGAAGTCGCCCCGCCAGCGATCCGGCAAGGCCGCCACCCGCTCGAGCTGAGGATGATAACCAAGCCGCAGCCGATGCAGGCGTGATTGAGGGCAGAACCGGCGCAGTTGCAGCAGGTTAGCCGTGGCATAATCCCAGATCTGATGCCGCTGTGCCAATGCAAAGATGCGCTGGGATATGGCTGATCCCTCCGCCATCAACTGCTCGGTGTTGAAGACAATACAATCGGCCGGCAGCTCTACGGGAAATGCCTCTGAGATCAGATGGGCCCCGAAGACGATCGCGGTTCTGCCGGCGGGAAAGCGATTGTTGGCCAATGCCACATCATGGCCCAGATCCAGCAGGGAATACAGCAGCAGCCGCTGTATCTCGATGAAGGCCGCCGCATGGGGATACCCCTGGGGCTGCAGTGTCACAAGGGCAAAGGCGGCCATGGCATCAGGCGGCAATCCGAGCCCAGCCCGGCCCTTGCGCCGCTTGGGCGATCGCGCCGAGCCCGGGCGGCAGGCCCCATTCTGCCCCGCTCGCCCCGCTGGGGCCTGCCGGCGCCAAACCGGCCGGCCGCCGCAGCGGCATCGGGCGATGGCGGCAGGCCTGGCCGGCGGCGGCATCCCGACCGCCGCCTCGGCTCAGTGCTGGGGCAGCTGCGCCGGGAATGCCTGCGGCAACCCCTGGCGCGGCAGGGAGCGATAACGCTGCTGATAGTCCCGTTCGATCGCCCGCCAGCTTGCCGGCGCCTCGCCGATCACCGATCCACACAGATAGGGATGGCCGCTGATCGCATGAACCTCCAGCCGGCAGGGCGTGGCCAGGGATTCGTAGTCGGGTCGGGGCTCGGTGTGCATGTAATGGCCCACCACCGGCGAATCCAACATCGGCACGCCGTAGAAGCGATGGCGCTGCATGAACTCCGTATCCTCAAAGAAGCGCAGGTTAGCCTGATAGCCGTACTCGCTCAACAATTCGGTTCGGGCGATGAAGCTATTGTGGCCCACATGGGCGAGGCGATCATTGATCAACACCAGCTTGCGCTCCAGCAGCGAGGCGCGGCACCAGCCGGTATTCAGTCGCAGCAACCGTTCGCGCAGCAGCAGCAGCAGGGCATGCAGACAGCGCAGCGGATGGAACCGGTCATCATCATCGAGGCAGGTGAAGTAGGGGGCGCTCAGCTGCTGCAGGGCCCGATTGCGGCACATCCCCACCCCCTGATTGCGCTCTGCCATCAGCAGCGCCACACGCCAATCGGCGCTCTGCTGATCCGCCCCCAGGTCGGCCAGCACCGATTGCGCCAGCTGCAGATCCCGCTGCTCCCCGTCGATGCTGATCAGGCAATCGATCGCCACTGCCACCTGCGCGCGCAGGCTGGCCAGGGCCGGCTGCAGCAGCTCCCGTCGGCCCTGATGCAAGGGCAGCACCACGGCGATGCGCGGTCGTTGCGGCAGCAGGCTGGCCGCCTCGCCTGAGCTCAGCAGGGCGGTGAGCTCCCGATAGAGCGGCAGCGACACCACCCGCACCAGCGGCCAGTGATCGGCATCGAAATCGAGCAGATCAGCGCGGATGCGCTCGATTTCCCCCGCCTGCAGCCAGGGCAGCGTCGCCAGGGCAGTGAGCAGGGCCTCGATTCGCTCGAGCTGGGCCAGGGCCTCGGTCTGCATGCTTCCGGGCGCCATCGTCTGGAGGTCAGCAGCGCCGCATCAGCGTCGTTGTCGCGTTTCACAATGGAGAGCGCTGGGCAGCCACAGGGCCAGGGCCAGCAGGGCGAACTCCAGCAGCAGCGGCCGGCCGGCGATCAGCAGCACGAGCACGACCACAACCGCCAGAAAGCGCACGAACAGCCCGAACACCTCATCGCGATCGCTGCAACCGCGCCACCACAGCCCGAAGGCCAGCAACAGCAGCAGGAAATGGGACCAGGCAGTCATGGGGAGGACGCGGCGAGGGCGGCATCGGGGCGCCGTGAACAGCGGGCGAAGGCTTGCGGCGGGCCGCGACGGATGCGGCCGGGGGGCGCTGAGGCGGCAGGGAGAGGCGGCGGCCGGATCAAACCGAGTCTGCCTCAGCAATCGCCGCTCGGCTGCTGCGGACACCAGGGCCGGCCGGATCGATCGATCGATCGATCGATCGATCAGCGGCTGCGTTCGGGCATCGCCGCCAGCCAGCTTTCCAGCCCCTCGCCCAGAAAGGACAGTCCGAGCACGAGCACGAACATCGCCAGGCCGGGGAACAGGGCGGTCCACCAGATGCCGGTGGGCACGGCGGTGAGGGCCTGCTGCAGATCGCCACCCCACTCCGGGATCGTCTCCGGCAGGCCCAGCCCGAGGAAGCCGAGCCCCCCCAGCACCAGCACGGCATCGGCTGCATTGAGGCTGAGCAGCACCGGCACCGAGGTGATCACGTTGCGCAGCAGATAGCGGCGCAGGATCCAGAGCGGTCCGGCCCCGAGCGAGCGGGCCGCCTCCACGAACAGCTCGGCCTTCACCTGGGCGGTCTGGTTGCGCACCACCCGGAAGTACTGGGGCACATACACCAGACAGAGGGCGGCGGCGGCATTGGCCAGCCCGCGGCCGAGCAGGAAGGCGAGCACCACCGACAGCAGCAGCACCGGCAGGGTGTAGAGGGTGTCCATCACCAGCACCAGGATCCGATCCACGGCGCCACCCAGATAGCCGCTGACCATCCCCAGCGGCACGCCGAGCAGCAGGGCCAGCAGCAGGGCCAGCAACACCACCTGCAGGGCGACGCCGCTGCCGGCCAGGGTGCGCACACACACATCGCGGCCGAGCCGATCGGTGCCGCACCAATGCTGCAGCGAGGGCTGGGCGTAGATCGGATTCTCAAGACCGGCATTGGGATCCGCCAGCCAGCCCAGCTGGATCAGCAACGGCGTAAGCAGGGCGATGGCGGCATAGAGCGCCACGATCAGCATCCCCCAGCGCACCATCCGGCCGGAGAGGCTGCGGCGCGGCGCGGCTGGCGGCATCGGGGACAGGCGATGGAGGCAACCCATCCAAGCGCAGGCCCGGGCTGCGCCGGTGCGGGAAATCCCTGCCGGGTCCAATTAGATTAAGCTGGTATCTATGAAGCCGTTTCGCCTGGGTTGCAGCGGCTGGCCCCTACCGCCTCACCCACTGTCTCGCCCACCCGTCTCGCCCACCCGTCTCATCCCCCCTGTCTGCCTACCGCCTCGCCCACTGTCTGTCCCGCCTGATCGCCGCCTGCCGATCGCTGCTCAGGAGTGCAGCGAGTGGCGCTGTGGCCCCTGGCGTTGCCTGCAGGCCTCGGGCCGAACCCCGCTGGCGCCGCGGCCCCGATTCATCGGCCCCTGTTCCGCGGCATCGGCTCCGCGGCATCGGGATCACCACCGCAATCAACCCAGGCCGATTCTGCTGCTGTTCTCCCCATTCCCCCTCCACTGATGGCTCCCGCCCGCCTGTTGATCGTTGACGATGATCCGGAGTTGCGCAACTTCCTGATCACGGAGCTCAAGGTGGAGGGCTACCTCTGCAATGAAGCCGCCACCGGCCAGAGCGCCCTCGGGCGGATTCGCTCCGAGAGCTGGGATCTGGTGCTGCTCGATTGGACCCTGCCCGATTTCAGCGGCGTCGAGGTCTGTCGCCGCATGCGCCAGGGGGGGATCAGCACACCGGTGTTGATGATCACGGCCCGTGATGAGGTGCGCGAACGGGTGGAGGCGCTCGATTCCGGTGCCGACGACTACCTCACCAAGCCCTTCTCGATCGAGGAACTGCTGGCCAGGGTGCGCGCCCGGTTGCGGCGCAGCGGCCTCAACGAGGCCGAGGATGGGGTGCTGCGCATCGCCGATCTGAGCCTGAACACCGGCAGCCGGGAAGTGAGCCGTGCCGGCCGGCCGATTCATCTCACCGCCCGTGAATTTGATCTGCTGCTGCATCTGATGCGTCAGCCGAATCAGGTGCAGGAACGCCGCAACATTCTCGATGCCCTCTGGGGTACCGACTGGATGGGTGATGACAATCTGCTCGATGTCTACATCCGCTACCTGCGCAAGAAACTGGAGCCGCCCGGCAGCGTCACCCTGATCCAGACCGTGCGCGGCGTCGGCTTCATGATCAAGGAGGGGCCGGTGCGTTGAGACGGGGCCCGGCTGTGTCAGGCCGAGGCCGCCGCCGCCTCGGGCGGCTGGAACAGAGGCAGATGCAGCTGGAAATCAGCGCCGCCACCGGGGGCATCGCCCACCAGCACCTGGCCCCCCATCGCCTCCATCAGCAGCTGCACCACCGCCAGACCGATACCGCTGCCGCGGGTGTCGACGGCGGCCGCCCCGCGCACGAAGCGCCCGAAGATCTCCTGCCGTTCCTCCGGCGGCACCCCCGGGCCTCGATCGATCACGTGGATCACGACGGCGTCGGGCTGGGCTTCCACCGACAGACGGATCGGCGTGGGGGCCGGGGCATAGCGCAGGGCGTTGTCGATCAGGGCCAGCAGGCACTGGGCCAGCCGATCGGGATCACCACTGGCCAGGGGCAGGCTGACGTCTTCGGCTGGGGGCTGCAGGCGCAGGCGGCCATCGGCGCCGGGTGCCAGGCGCTCAAAGGCCTCCAGCAGGGCATCCTCCGCATCGATCGCCTGGCAGCGAAGCAACAGGCGGCCGGCATCCTTGCGGGCCATGTCGAGCATGTCGCTCACCAATGCGCCCATGCGCTGCGCCTCGGCATTGATCAGCGCCAGCGAGGGGGCCAGGGCTGCGCTGCCGTTCTGGCGCTGCAGGCTCTGGGCATGGCCGGAGATCAGCGTGATCGGGGTGCGCAGTTCATGGGCGACGCCATCGACGAAGGTGCGTTGCCGTTCCCAGGAGGAACTGAGGCGTTCCTGCATGGCATTGAAGGTGGCAGCGATCGGCTGCAGCTCCTCGGGCTGGCTGTCCACATCCAGGGGCGGTGGCGGATCCGACACGGAGCGATAGGCCGAGAGCTGATCGCTGAGGGTCTGCAGGGGCTGCACCAGCCCGAAACGCAACACCGGGCGCAACAGCAGGCCGGTGAGCAGGGCCGAGGACCCGGCGGCGGCCGCGAGCAGCTGCAGCGAAAGGTTCTGCTGCGAGATCGAGTCGGTCACGTCCTGCCGCAGCAACAGCCCGCGCGGCACCCCGTCGCGCAGGATCAAAGGGGTGGTGCTCACCATCAGCACCCGGTCCCCCACCCAGCGCAGCTGCGGTGTGGTCTCCGGCAGCGACGGCACCAGCCGCACCTCCAGACCGGGCATCAACAGCTGCTGAATCGTGCGCTCGAAGTCGCGCGCTGAGGTCATTCTCTGGATCAGGGCTTCGCTGACGCGGTCGATCAGCAGCTGATGCTCCTGGCGCCGTCCGATCCGGTTGAGGCTGACGGTGAGCACCACCAGCACCGTGTAGCCGGCCAGCACCGCCAGCACGGTGGTGGACTGCAGCCACATCCGCAGCGAAGCGGGACCACGACCGGGGGTGTTGCTCATCGCTGCGGCGGCATCGGGTCAGGGGCGAGGACTCAGGGGAACGGTGCCGCCTCGGCCCTGGCCCAGGCTGCGTGGATCCGGCTGGCTGGATCGGTCTGGCTGGATCTGATTGCGTGGATCCGGCTGGGTGGTTGAGGCTGGGCCGGACTGCGCACCTCAGTCTGCGCGACTGCGGCCGGAGGCTTCGGAACGCAGGGCACCTGTCTGCGTGGCACTGTCTGGGTGGCACCTGTCTGGGTGGCGCTGGCGGCGTCGACCCAAGTAAGGAGCCAGAGCAATGAAGTGCCCGCTAAAGGCTCGCCATGGAAGCGATCAGCGGCCGCAAGACAATCCAGAAGATCGCTGCCGATCACAGCGACGGATCGGCGTAACCAAGCGCACCTATCGGTGATCGGCGTAACCAAGCGCACCTATCGGTGCGACCGATCCAGGTGAGCCAGTGGGAGACGCGGCTCCTGGACGGCGCCAGCGAGCTGTTCACCAGGGGCAGGAAAACCAAGGGCAAGGAGGGGGGGCAGGCCAAGGAGGCCGAGCTTTTCCAGCAGATCAGACGGCTGCAGATGGAGCTGGAGTGGCTCAAAAAATCGCAGCTGCTCCGATGCCTGGGAACTGCGCGCATTGGTGGATCACGACCACCCTGAACTCAGCGTCAGCCGCCAATGTGAGCTGCTGGGACCGCCTCGATCGACGCTGTACTACCGGCCCACACCGGTGCGGGAATCAACGCTTGGAGGTACTGTCCTGTAAGGCCTCACAGTTCCCTGGGAGGCCCCCCATCAGGTCGATAAGACCGAACCCTGCCGCTCCCGTCCGGAGTGAACGATGTCAGAGGCTGGAACTGTCCAATAACAGGCACCCAGCCCAGTCCCACCGTTGCGGTGGCAGCAGGCTGTGAAGCATCAACCCACCCGATCGCTGAGGCATCCCCATGCGCAGCGCAGAAGGAATCTCCGGCGTTCACGACGGAGAGGAAGTCAACACAGCTTCATGAAGTATCGTCTCGATCCGGCTCGCCAGAGCGGGGATGGTTGTCGCGCCGAATCCTGTCCGTAGCATGGTCTCAGCCCCTGAAATTCCGGCGGCAGCAGACGGCCCTGCCGGCTGCCTCGCCGCAAGCAATCAGCGTCGGGAAGGGATCGGCCGTGATGCCCTGCATCGCTCCGATCAGCCCGCCGGACCACCGCAGGGGCCTATCTAAACACCCCCTTCACCGTTCTCCTCCATGACCACTGCTCTGCGCAGCGGCCGCCAGGGAAGCTGGGAAAGCTTCTGCCAGTGGGTTGCCTCCACCAACAACCGCATCTATGTGGGTTGGTTCGGAGTGCTGATGATCCCCTGCCTGCTGGCGGCCACCATCTGCTACATCGTCGCCTTCATCGCCGCCCCCCCGGTTGATATCGACGGCATCCGCGAGCCCGTCGCCGGTTCGCTGATCTACGGAAACAACATCATCTCCGGCGCTGTCATCCCCTCCAGCAACGCCATCGGTCTGCACTTCTACCCGATCTGGGAGGCCGCCAGCCTCGATGAGTGGCTCTACAACGGCGGGCCCTATCAGCTGGTGGTGTTCCACTTCCTGATCGGCATCTCCGCCTACATGGGGCGCCAGTGGGAGCTCTCCTACCGGCTCGGCATGCGCCCCTGGATCTGCGTCGCCTACAGCGCACCGCTCTCGGCCGCCTTCGCCGTCTTCCTGATCTATCCCTTCGGTCAGGGCTCCTTCTCGGATGGCATGCCCCTGGGGATCAGCGGCACCTTCAATTTCATGCTGGTGTTCCAGGCTGAGCACAACATCCTGATGCACCCCTTCCACATGCTGGGTGTGGCTGGCGTGTTCGGTGGCTCGCTGTTCTCCGCCATGCACGGTTCGCTGGTGACCTCCTCACTGGTGCGTGAAACCACCGAAACCGAAAGCCAGAACTATGGCTACAAGTTCGGTCAGGAGGAAGAGACCTACAACATCGTGGCTGCCCACGGTTACTTCGGTCGTCTGATCTTCCAGTACGCCTCGTTCAACAACAGCCGCAGCCTGCACTTCTTCCTTGGTGCCTGGCCGGTGGTGGGCATCTGGTTCACCTCCATGGGCATCTGCACCATGGCCTTCAACCTCAACGGCTTCAACTTCAACCAGTCGATCCTGGATGCCCA
>Ga0172376_10005436_pt1 | contig 14226 bp, 9 predicted proteins | sample Lak35m_FD_121114 | JGI IMG/M metagenome (GOLD analysis project Ga0172376, IMG submission 121114) | Freshwater microbial communities from Kabuno Bay, South-Kivu, Congo - kab_092012_35m | ecosystem: Environmental > Aquatic > Freshwater > Lake | place: Democratic Republic of the Congo: South-Kivu...
ATTCTAACCGTGAACTCTCCCAAAGGTCCCGGCGTGCGTGTAGACAGCGGGATCTACCGTGGCTATCAAGTGACCCCATACTATGACAGCATGATTGCTAAGTTGATCTGTCATGGGGAAACGCGCTCTGAAGCGATGTTGCGGATGCGTCGCGCCTTGTCGGAATACACCATCATGGGCATCAAACACAATATCCCCTTCCACCAAAACTTATTTGACTCCTATAGTTTTCAACGGGGCAAATTCCACACCAAATTTGTTGAAGAGCAGTTCAGTATGTCCGATAATGAAACCGCCCCCACCCAACAGGAACTCGAGGTGGTTGCCCTGTCTGTAACCTTATACGCTCATCGCAAACGCCAGTTAGCGGCACAAGTGGTAACACGGGCGGAGCGCGACACCAGCAATTGGAAGTGGCTTGGCAGATGGGAGCGATTAAACCGATGAAGTATCAAACCAAAGTTAACGATTTAATCTTCGAGATTGAGATCACCGCGAGCGGAGAAGTTTACGTCAATGGTGAATTGCGCCACATTGACTTTGCGCCGCTCGATAACGCGCTCTATTCCGTCTTGATGGAAACGACCTCTTATGAAGTGGTGGTGGAATCTCTCGAAAAAAACCATTACAACATTCTCATGGGTGGGCGGTTGTTCAATGCTACCGTGTTGGACGAGCGCGATATGGTGCTATTGGGACGGCGTGGATTAGATGCTGACGGCAGCGGTGAGGTAGTTATCAAATCGCCGATGCCTGGCTTGATTGTGCAGGTCTTGGTGGAGGAGGGGCAAACCGTGCAAAAAGGGGCAACCTTGCTCATCCTTGAATCCATGAAAATGCAGAATGAACTCAAGTCACCCCGTGATGGCATCATTCAACGCATTAGCGTTGGGGCAGGTGATACGGTAGAACAAAATCGCATCCTGATTACCCTGACTTAATGCTCGACACCCTATCTGATTTAGCAAACAGGACGATAACTTCTATCGTCCTGTTGTGTTTGATGGAGGCAATTTGACCACCAAAAGACCAAGTACCCTGTGGGCATGGGATGGGCTATGGGTTGGGTTACTCGCCCTCTATGTGATCGTTGGTTATCCGCTTGTTCCGTTTCATGGTGATGAATCCATGTTGATCTACATGAGTCGGGATTATGCCTACCACTTCATCGAGGGCGACCTGACCCAAATCATCTACACTCCCGATCAACCGCGCGAGATTGAACAGGATTTGCGCCTGCTCAATGGGACGATCACCAAGTATGCCATCGGTTGGGCATGGCATCAAAACGGTTACGCCTTACCCGACCTCAATCAACCGTGGTACTGGGGTTTAGATTTCCAATACAATGTCGAGAATGGCTTTTATCCATCCCTTGAGCTATTACACCTCGCACGATTGCAATCCACCCTCATGCTGGCGGGGAGCGTGGTCATCTTCTTCGTCATTGGGCGGATTAGCTTTACGCGCCCGGTTGCCTATGTTGCCACCGCCTTCTATGCGTTTAACCCCGCCATTCTGGTGAATGGGCGACGGGGTATGATGGAAGGAGCGATGCTCTTGGGGGGCTTGAGCGTGGTTGCGCTGGGGGTGTGGATGGCAACCCACCAACCCAAGCGTTGGAGAATATGGGAAAGCGCGGTCTTGGGAGGGGTAGCTGGAGTTGCCCTTGCCTGTAAGCACACCAATTTGGTGTTCGTGGGGGCGGTGTTTGTGGGGCTTGGGTTACAAGCAATATGGCAACTCATCCGCAAACAACCCACCGCACAGTACAAGTTAGTGAATATATGTTTAGCGGTTGGGTGGATGCTCCTAAGCTTTTATGCCCTCAACCCTGCATGGTGGCATCACCCCCTTGCCACAGCTCGGCAAGTGTTACACTTACGCTCGAACTTGTTGGCGGAACAAAGCGCGTTTTACGGTGCATACCAACATCCCCTAGAAGCGTTGCAAGGATTTTATCAACAGGTGTTTGTGCCCCAAACCACCATGTACTTGAAGATGAAACCTTTCGGCAACCGTTGCAAGCCGAGATAGCAACTTACGAACAATCGGTGTACAGCGGTTTACGGCTTTCAGGCGTGGGGCTTGCCATGTTAGGGGCAACCTTCATCGGAATGTTGAGCCTGTTCGGCGTGGTATCTCTACGCGACATCCACCCCACCACACGCTTCATTTTCATTCCGCTCGTGATCGCGCTGGTGCTGATGGGGTTATTTGCCATTCCGTTGGCATGGCAACGCTACTACCTGCCAATCATGCCCATCACCGCCTTTCTGGTTGCCTTGGGGTTAGCGTGGGTGGTGCGTTTGTATGCTGAAAATGCGCACCAAGTTAGCCCACAATTTCAACTCGGCAGGCGTGGTCAACGATAACCACTTGAACAATTCCGCCCGATCATGCTATGTTGCACGCCCTTTGACCTGCTAAGGAACGTTTAGAATGCCTTACTACCTCATCGAAACTGTTACCGTCTTGCCTGCCTTCATCTGGATTTATATTGTGTTGGGAGGGGTCTGGGCATTAGCTGTCCTACCTCGTGCGGATTGGTCAGATCGCCCCTTGCTGGTGATGACGGCATTCGCGCTGGGTTCGATGTGGCTTTCGGCAATGATGTTTGTACTAGGCAGTTTCAACCGCCCCCATCTCACCCTGCCCAACGTTCTGGGTGGCGTTGCCATGCTCACCGTGATTGGCACGCTGGGATGGTTGGCACGCTTGCGCTTGACCGCGCCACCCGCCCAAACACCCCACATCCCGCTCACACGATGGGAGATTACTGTGATCCTCCTGATTGTGTTGGGGGTTATCATTCGGTGGGTGGTCGTTTCATATTGGGCATTCACCGCTTACGATGCGCTTTGGGTCTATGGATATGAAGGACGGCTCTACTTCTTGAAGGGGTTCATCCCCAACAGCATTGGCTACTACCCACAATTTCTACCGTTGCAATATACGTTTGGGCAACTTGTTTATGGTGGAATCAGCGATCATGCCGCCCGCGCCGTCTTGCCATTCTTACAGTTGGGAACGGTTCTAGCGGTCTATTCATTTGGCAATCGCCTTTTCAATCGCTCAACTGGTTTGGTGCTGGCGGGGTTATGGTTCTTCGGGACGCACGTGGCGCAATGGTCACGCATGGGTGATTTAGAGATTGCGCTCACTTTTCTGTGGATGGCAAGCACCACTTTTCTCTTGCTGGCATGGAAAGGGGAACGCCCCACCCATTACGCGGTATTGAGTGGCGTGATGTTTGGAACGGCAATGTGGATCAAACCAACCGCCGCTGGGTTCGCTTTGGGCGTGATCTTGCTCACCGTGACCGAAGGCATACGCCTACGCTTCAGCTTGAAAGCGTGGTTGCCCCTCTTCAAGATTGCCTGTGTTGTGGCAGTCACATCTGCGCCACTGGGGGGCGTGTGGTATCTGCGCAATCTGTTGCTGGGGCACCCTCCCATTGAGTTCCCATCCGAATTTTGGTATACCCTCGCCGAACGCGGAGGGGGGCAAGTATTGCCTATCCTACTCAGCTTATCCGCGTTAGTGCTTTCCCAATGGAACACCTTCACCGACAAGGCACGGAGGGGAGCAAGTTTGGGGATGGGCTTGTTGTTGCTCGGGATTTTGCCTTCGGCTTCCGCGCGTTTCTGGGATATTGCTGACTCCAATCCCCTCACAGCGTGGTATCTTTTTCCATCGTTAAGCGGGCTTCCGCGCTTTGGCATATTAGAGTACGCGCTCATCGCAGTGGGGATCGTTCTGGTTGGACGCTCGCTCACTGTCACAATGAACTGGAACGCGCCCACCCAACAGCTACTGTTGTGGGTGATGTGGTTGGTGATTCCCTATTTTGCGCTGTACTTCTGGCGATACAGTTATCATTATCGCCTGCGCTTTGCCATTCTCCCGCTGTTGTTGTTGCCGCTTGGGGTCGTAATTTCCCACTGGGTCAGCGCGTCCAAGCGCAAAGGAGTCAGTCTTGCGATTGTTGCACTTGCCGTCCCCAGCATGATTATTCCCTTCCATGATATTTATGCAGGATGGGATTGGTTATGGTCGGGCAAACTGTTGGATGATACTGCCAAGCAGGCCATTGGCAATCCAGCTTTAATGTGGATGGTGGATGGGTTTCGTATTTATGAGCGCGAACAGGGTCAACCTCCTGTGGTGATTGCGCCCAACGTACAACGTTTACCGTTCTTTTTCCCGTTGGCAGACATTCGTATTGACCATGCCCCCACCCGCCTACACGAACTGGAAGGGGCTACCTATTTTGTCAACAGCCATCCAGATGGCACAGGGCTATACCAAGACATTCCCCTCCACGAAAACCAAGTGTTAAGCGCGTTGGGACGGGAAGACATCATGCGCAAGGCGTGGTGGAAAGATGATGGCATCTTCCGCTATGAAATCTACGAACTATTCACCGAGCGTCGCTTCATCCGCCCAGAGACCAACAACCCACAACCTCAGGAAGTCCGTTTTGGGGACTTTGCCCAGTTGATCGGGCATAACATCAGTTCACTCGACTTTGCAATAGGGGAACAACGAACGCTCGAATTGCTGTGGCAAGCCCATGCCCCTGCCGAACAAGATTACATGATTTTTATTCACTTGCTGGACGCGCACGGAAACATGCACCAAAACTGGGATGCCCCTGTGGCACTCGATGAAAACGGCAATTACTACACCACGCGCGTTTGGGAAGCTGGGGAATATATCATTGACCGTCGGCGCATCCGTTTAACGAACACGTCACTGCCGTTGGGCGAAGGGTATCAAATCGCCATTGGTATGTATGACCTCGCCAGTGGGGAACGTGTTCCGATCACCCTAGATGGGGTTGCAACTGGGGACACGTTCATTGTGGAAAATCGCATCCATGTTTTGCCACCGCCAACAGAATAACGCGACCTCACGCCAGCAAATCCGCTAGGCACAAAAGCAATTCTTGATAGAGTTGACGGAAGTTGACCGCTTGCCACGCTTGAATGAACGCGGTCTCACGTCGGTCGTGTTCCACCCGCACTTGCTGGCGAATCTGCTTGAGGCTATTGACCTGCGCTTCTTCCAACATGGAAACAGGCAGATGAACCAGTTTAGAGCGCATTGAGATGGTTTGGCACACGGACACACTAGAGGCAAGCAACTCATCTATTAATTTGTGGTGGCGGGGCAATTGATTCTCCATCACAGGAACGAGCAACTGGAGTAGAAAGCGGTAGCGTGAGAGCGTGGCGAATACGGCATCATAGGGCAAGGGCACCCTTGCTTGGAAAAGCCCATCGTAACGCATCAACTCGGCAACACTCGGCACCAACCACAGGGGCAACTGCGTGCGCAACGACCACGATGGTTGATGGGTTGAAGCTGTCGCCTGCTGTTCCATCCAATCTATTAAGCTGTTGATGAGTGTGTGATATTTATCCCCATCAAAGTAGTCAAGTAGGCGATTTCGAGCCACCAACCGCTGAGCATCCAATTGAGCAAGCGTGCCCGCCACGTTCATACGCCGATCTTGTGTGTGCCCATAGTGTAGTAGATACGTGATGACCTGATCTAGCTCATCCAGCGTGACCAACCGCCCGTGTAATTTGGAGAAATACGGTAGATAGTGCTTAGCCAGTTTGGCGGGTACGCCTGATGGAAGCCATTCTGCCAGCAACCGCAGTTGATGTGTGGTAGTCAACATGTTGCGGACGGCGAACTGTTGTCGCCCGTTACGGCAGGCTTCTTCTTGGTGAAGCAAAGTCGTTAGCCCGTGCACAAGCCCATCATAGATCACCCCATCGGCAGACTCATCTAAAGTCACATGCCAGGTTGCTTGTATTGCCATTAATCGTTCCAATTTAGAAGGGGAAGGGGGGGTCATGTTCCTCACTAGAATTGTATGTTATTCATCAAAATTTGGATGAACTTGCCAAAAGTTAGACTAGGATCATTCACGATGTCTTGTAAACCGCGATTCAAAATCACCCACTGGTAAATCTGAAAAGCAAATAACAGCGGGATGGCGATGCTGATGATCCGCAAGGGCAACCGCGCGACTGAAACGGACTGAGGCGTTTCGTTAATCTCATTCAATTCTTGCTTCTTGGAAAGTATATCCGCGCGACGCATGTTGAGGTCATCGCGCTCCCCATTCACCTGCACATAACGAAATAAGATGGTCAGGCGATTTTCCAGTTGTACAGGTGTCGTCCCCCCTGTAGCGTTTTTCCAGCGGTTATCCATACGCTCTACTTCCATATTGAGGCGTTGAATACTCCGTTCAACCTCTTGTAAGTCGCGGTCAAGCGTTTTTGCTTGATGTTCGCGCCACACTCGTTGCCCACGTGCATAAGGATAGCGCACCAAGATGAAATAATGGATATACAACAATAGCAAGGGTACAAGGAAATAGTACGCTAAGATGCGCCCCAAGTCACGCTCAAAGGTGGGGATGCGCCCCTCTGTAAATACTTGGGTGAAGGGAACAGCGAACAGGTATAGGGTGATGAGGAGGATAATCAACAAGCCCTGTGGCAACTCGTGCATCAGCGCGTCGCGCCGTTCGGCAGATAGGCTTGCCCGCCAAATCACCCACGCATACAACGTCATCACGAACAAGATCAACAGATAGAACGGAATGATGAACAAGATTGCCAAAGCCTGCTCTGAGGTTTCAACCAGCGCGCTCCCACGCTGTAAGATGGTTTGACGGGCGATACCCACCAACCCACCGCTGTCCCCGAACAGCACAATCAACACGGGTATGAGCGTGGCAGACACAATCAAGATCAGCACCAAATTAACATCGGATACTTCGCGCAAGGTGTTGCGCAAACGTGTCGGCAACTCGCTCAACAGGTTCTCGGTGATGATGAGCCTGCCGATCCCGCGTGAACCTGAATACCCCAAAACCATCACGACAGCAACCAATAACCACAAGACGGGGGCAAGCGACAAGATCGCAAAGTTGATGTATTCGCTTTAGAGCAAAGAGCTAGTGCGTGGGTCGGCGCGGTCGGTAAAGTTAAACCAGATCACCATGCTGACAATCAACAAGACTATCGGGGAGAAAACGCGAATCAAAATCACTGCCACGCTTGTCCGCGTGAGCAAATCATTCCAGAATTGAAACCACATCAACAGGATTCCCAAGTAGTAGAACAGGGTCATGCCCAGTAGGGAGATTGAATAAACTGCGTTGATGCGCGTGGAGAAAATTTCGGGTTGCAAGAAACGCACGATTGCCCCCGACCACACCGCCCCCAGCAACAAGATGGCTATCAGCTCATTGAACGCCAACAACACCTGTTCCCAAAGCAAAATATCTGTGCTGATGAGTTGATACAGGCGTGGAATCCAAACCGTGAGCAAAGCACGCACCGCCATCAAACCCATCCCACTTGCCACCATCACCAACACATAAAACAACTGGCTATCTTTCCCGTTAGGTGGAAGCAACCACAACCAACGCACCAAAAACAAGCAGACTTGGCTCAGGAACATATATAGCCCTAGCTGGAGCAAGTGGCTAAAATTGAGTGACTGTTTCAAAAAACGTTCTTGCATCGGTTTCCAATAACCCAGCAGAATGAGCGTGCCTCCAGCAGGAACCAAGATCAGAAGAGCTTGCCAGTCTACTCGTGCAATCAACACCCCTACATAGACGATGCTGGCGAGGGTCAGCGCGAACACAGCATGATGAAGCGCGTTCGGGTTAGGGGGGCGCACCGCACGTAACAACCGATTCGTAGACAGTTTGATACCACTCATCAGGCAAATTCACTCCTCACTTAACGACCTCGACGGCACTATTTTAACGGAATTCTGATAAGATGACGAATCGAGTTGACTAGGCAAAGGATAAAATGATGACTAAGCAGGTTGTTTTTATCAGTGGAGCCTCCAGCGGTATTGGGTATGCCACCACGCTTGCGCTACTACGAGCAGGTTATCATGTGGCAGGGACATCACGCTCTCTGGAGAATTTATCCGCGTTGCTCATGGCAACTGAACAGCTCCCTAGCACAGCTGGCAAGTTCTTGCCGTTGGCGTGCGATGTCACCCAACCCGAACAGATGGCGTTGGCAATTCAACACACACTTCAGCATTTTGGAAAGCTCCATGTTGTGATTGCCAATGCGGGCATTGGGCAACGCGGAGACGTGGTGAACGCGCCATGGGAGGATTTAGAAGTTGTCTTGCGCACCAACATAGATGGGGTCTTGCACACAGTGCGCGAGGGCGTGCGTGCCATTCGTACCACTGGCGAGGGTGGGCATCTTGTGATGATCTCATCGGTCACGTTCAACATGACATCGCCCGGCATGGCAACCTACGCCGCCAGCAAAGGCTTTGTGAGTAGCCTTGCCAAATCGCTTCGGATGGAGTTGGAACAGGACAACATTACAGTGTCCGATATTCTGGTGGGGCGCACCAACACCAACTTCAACAAGAACCGCCGAGGAGGGGAACGCACCGCGCAAGGAGTCTCTAGTATGTCGCCAGAGGTTGTGGCGCATCACATCCTGAAGGCGATCCAAGCCCGCCCGCACACCGTCACGATCCGCCTCGTTGATCGCCTTATCATCTGGGCAAACGTCCTCGCCCCCCAAGTGATCGCCAACATCGTAAAAAAACAATATAGCAAGTGAGCCATGTCCACCAAAAAACTGAATAGCATGCGTTTATTGGAACAATCCAAAATCTCTTATGAAGTCATTCATTATCCCGATGACCAACGTGATGCCGAGATCATTGCGGAGATCATTGGTGCCCCACCCCACATGGTCTATAAGACGCTGGTGGTGCAGTCTATACAAGGTGGCAAGCCCTATTTGATGTTGATCGCCTCAGACAAGCGGTTAGATATGAAACGAGCGGCGGTGGTCGCAGGGGAAAAGAAAGTGCAGATGGCAACTCATAAGGATGCAGAATCGCTAACAGGGCTACTGGTGGGCGGAATCAGTCCGCTTGCCCTCACACATAAAAACTGGAAGGTCTACCTCGATCAACCTGCTACAGAGCTTGAGCATCTCATTGTGAGCGGGGGGCAACGTGGCACACAATTACGTGTGCCTACGCTCCCCCTCATCCAACTGACCAAAGCGATTGTTGCAGAACTGAGCGAGGACTAACGGGAGAGGAAGTTGTGCATTGCAAAGAAACTTTCGTTGAGTGGGCGCATGGTGCCGGTGGCATCTTTGATGGGAATACCCACCATATCACGCCCGTCCAACCCAACCATTAAGCCAGTTTGCCCATCCAACAAAAGCTCAACTGCTTTCACCCCCATGCGTGTCGCCAGCAGGCGATCAAACGCCGTGGGACTCCCCCCGCGCACGATGTGTCCCAAGATAATCAGGCGGATCTCAAACCCCACCGAGCGTTCATTGGTCAAATAGTTTGACAGGTCGGCGGTGCGGTAGGACGCGCCCTCCGCAATCACTGCGATTGCATGCGACTTCCCACGCGAATAAGCGTTCGACAAGGCGTGAGCAACTTCCTCCATGGGAACATGTTGTTCTGGGGTGATGACGATTTCCGCCCCCCCGATGAGGGCGGCAGTAATGGCGAGGTAGCCACAATTACGCCCCATCACCTCAATGATGAAAGCGCGTGTATGCGAAGTTGCCGTGTCACGAATCCGATCTAGCGCGTCCATGATGACGTTCAAAGCCGTATCGACGCCAATGCTCATGTTTGTGCCGTTGATGTCATTGTCAATGCTGGCAGGCACGCCGATCACAGGGAAGCCTAAACATTCCAATGCCAGCGCACCCCGTAAACTACCATCCCCACCGATGACCACCACGGCTTCAATTCCGCGTTGGTGTAGGTTGCGCTTGGCACGGCTTTGTCCCGCTTTCGTCTTAAACTCTTCGTTGCGGGCGGTCTGCAAAATCGTACCACCACGCTGGATAATCCCGCTTACTTCTCGACTGGTCAACAATTCCATGTTGCCAGCAAGCAAACCAGCATACGCTTGGCGAATCCCATAAACCTCGACACCACGATCTAAAGCAGCACGCACGACAGCGCGTACAGCTGCATTCATCCCGGGGGCATCACCACCGCTCGTCATCACAGCAATTCGTTTGAACATACAATCCCTCATCCACATGAGTAGTTAAAACTTGTGTTATGATACAGCATCAACGTTAAGAGATATGGATAATTTCGACAGTTTCTACCCCATTGATTTTATGAAGACCGTCTTTCAGTTCGTCACAAAAATGGGTGGTCTTGTTGGGAAAATCCAGTTTATATCCACTATCGTCATTTTCCAAAACCACAATACTAAACCGATCATTTCCTGGATGTTGCAAGAATTCACTCACAATTCGGCGCAAACGTTTGACATTCTTTTCTTCTTCGCGATCAGGCTTAAAGAATACCCGTACCTCCTTCAAAACAATCTCTGCTTTGTCATGGTTTAGATGGGGATCATGAGCGAGTTCTTCTGCCCAGTTAATCCCGCTGTTCCCGCTTGAGGTCGCCACCGTTTTCATTTCTGGTACGGGTTCCTGCTGTTCCACCTGCAAGACGGGTTGTGGATTACTCAGCGGAGCAACCTGCTCTAGTGAGTAGATGCTGGTCAATGGAGTTTGAATCGGTCGTGTGATAGGGGTGTCCGCCACGAACGCGGGGAACTCCTGCGTGACTTCGTCACAAATGATCTGAAGATCACCATTGCGGAAATCTATTTTTCCCCGTACCAACACCACTTTGTTTTGATTCTCTTGGCAGATGTGTTTGTACTTTATCCACGTTCTGGGGAAAAGAACCGATTCAACTGTTCCGTAACGATCTTCAATGGAAAGCACACCCATATAATCGCCATTCTTGGTTTGAATGGGACGGATGGCGGTAATCAACCCAATGATGGCAACGCCCTTGTCTTTGTTGCCCCCATCCATTTCACGCAACTGAAATGATTGGGTAACATTTTGGGCACCCACTTCCCTAATGACCGCATCCACAGGATGGTTGGTGACATAGAACCCCAACAATTCTTTTTCCCACTCGAGGAAACCGCGTGCATCTGTTTCATCCTCTTGGGGCAAACTATCCAGCAAGTTGCTGCTCCCCACGCTACTAGACGCTTCGCCAAACATGGACATCTGTCCCACTGTTTTTGCATGGAGGTGGTCCATGCTATAGCTAACCATGCGGTCAAGAACTTTCAAAAGCTGATTGCGGTTGCCGAACATATCCATGGCGCCCACCTTCGCCAAACATTCCAGCGTGCGCTTACCCACTTGTTGCAGGTTCAAGCGTTCGCAAAAGTCTGTCAACCCTGTATATTCACCCCGAGCTTCTCGCTCTTCAACGATGAGTTTAGCCGATGCCAACCCGACGTTTTTGACCGCCGCCATCCCAAAGCGGATGCCTCGTGTATTGCCCAGCGACTGGATGTCAAAGTCTACATGGCTATAATTCACATTCGGTGGCAAAACGGGGATGTTGAGTTTGCCACACTCTTCCAAGAAATTTGCCACTTTATCGGTGTCTTCGCGGTAAACAGAAAGCAACGCCGCCAGATACTCCGCTGGATAGTACGCCTTGAGGAAAGCTGTTTGCACGGTGATAACAGCATAGTCAGAGGCGTGGCTCTTGTTGAAACCATAGTTGGCGAAAAACTCAATATCGGCGAAAATTTTTCCTGCGGCATCAGCGGAAATGTCATTATTGGGTCCGCGATCAATGAAGATTTGACGATGCTTGATGAGGTCTTTCTCTTTTTTCTTAGAGACCGCCCGTCGCATCAAGTCGGCATCCCCCAAGTCATAGCCGAACAACTCACCCGCCACCTGCATGATCTGCTCTTGATAGACGAAAATGCCGTAGGTCTCGCCCAGGATGGGTTCTAGTTTGGGGTGGTGATATTGCACCACTTCTTCGCCGTGCATCCGTCGATTGTAGGTTGGGATGTAATCCATCGGTCCCGGACGATACAGGGAGATACCCGCCACGATGTGTTCAAACTTAGTTGGGCGCATCCCTCGTAACATTTGTTGCATGCCGGTCGATTCCACTTGGAAGACCCCAGTTGTTGCCCCCTCCCCCAACATGACAAAGGCTTGCCGAAGCATCTCATTCAATTTTTGGTCGTGTTCGCTCAAGTTGTCACCCACGATGGGGCGATACGGAATGTTATCCATCGTCCAGCGCACGCCGTGATGCTTGAAGATGAGGTCGCTGGCACGGCGCAAGATCGTCAAGGTGGAAAGCCCCAAGAAGTCAATCTTCAGTAACCCCAGTGATTCGCATGTTTCCATAGGAAATTGGGTAACTTGCTGGAGCACACTGTTCTCGTCCTCACCGCGCGTCAGGCGATGCAACGGGATATACTTCACCAAAGGTTCATCGGCAACGATAACCCCTGCCGCATGGGTAGAAGCATGGCGGGCAATGCCTTGTAGCACTTTAGCCGAATCAATCACGGTACGTAATTGGGGGTCGCCCTGATAAATCCGCTTTAAGTCTGGGTCATTTTCAACATACTCTTCAATGGATTTCTGTTTGGCATCTTGGGGAATGAGGTTGACCACTTTGTTGACCTCACTCAGGGGAACATCCAACGCCCGCCCCACATCACGGATGGCAGCTTTTGCACCCATCGTACCAAACGTAATGATCGAAGCCACCTTGTCCGAGCCGTACTTGCCGGCGGTATACTCGATCATTTCGTTGCGACGATCATCGGGATAATCCAAATCAATATCTGGCATGGACACCCGCCCCGGATTGAGGAAGCGCTCGAAGATCAGGCTATTTTGAATGGGGTCAATATTGGTGATGCCTAAACAATATGCCACCATGCTACCCGCGCCGGAACCGCGCACATTCCACCAAATATCCGCATGTCGCGCAAACTCGCACAAGTCCCATACAATCAGGAAGTAGGTATTGAAGCCCATGCGCCCGACAACTTCTAACTCGTGGTTCATGCGCTTGATATAGACGGTTTTCTGTGCATCCTCACCATATCGCCAGCGCAATCCCTTTTCAACTAGATAGCGCAGGTACTCCCCTTCCGAATAACCATTCGGCACAGGGAAGCGTGGCAAGTGGTAGCCATCCGTTTCTAGGTTGACCTCACACATCGAAGCAACCTTAGCAGTGTTGCGCAATGCCTCGTCGCGCATTTCTGTTGGCAACCAGTTGTAATGCACCCGAATAGCATGCTCCATTTCCTCCTGTGAGGTGAGATGATAGCTCGCATCCGACATGCGCATGCGATTATGTTTATGTTTGAGCGTGCTGGTTTGAATACACAACAAGGTATCGTGTGGGTCATGATCTTCTTTGAGAACATAGTGCACATCATTGGTCGCCAAGAATTGCACGGGAGTGTGCCCACTTTGGCGGTATTCAGCTAACCAGCGGTTGACCGAGTTCAATTCATCAATGTCATGGTATTGCAATTCAAGGTAAAAATTCTCGGCACCAAAGACCTCTTGATACCAACCGATTTGTTCACGCGCCAGATTATCTTGCCCGTGCATGATGCTTTGCGGAATTTGTGCGCCCAAGCATCCCGTCGTCGCGATGAGTCCTTCCGCGTGTTGCGCAAGGAATTCGCGGTCAATGCGCGGGTTATAGTAGTAACCACGCAACTGTGCTTCACTGGTGATCTTGAGCAGGTTCTGATAGCCTGTTTGATTCTTAGCAATCAACAGCATATGAAAGGCTTTTTTGTCTAGCTTGGCATCACGATCTTGCATGGTGCGTGGGGCAAGGTATGCCTCCACCCCGATGATCGGCTTAATTCCATTGTCCTTGCACGCACGAAAGAAATTGACCACCCCAAACATCGTCCCGTGATCGGTGATAGCAAGCGATGGCATCTCTAATTCTTTGGCGCGTTTCACCAAGCGATTAATCTGGCTTAAGCCATCTAACAAAGAAAATTCTGTGTGTACATGCAAATGTACAAATCTATCATCAGCGGTCATTGCGTAAAGTTATCCATCCTCAAGGTGTTGGTTGTATGGATAGAAAGCGTAGGGCGAACCCCTCATCCAAAGATGAGGGCACGCACACCACTATAGTTTATCACAATTATGAGGACAGGTTACGAGGTTTTACGGATCAAACCGCTTGCCTAATGCCGCAGGAGAATCGCTTCGCAAGAAGGGGCGTAGGCTTTGTTGAGCAGAGCGTGGCAAAATATTTAAGAGGCGTTCAAGTAACCCACTGCTGACAGTAATCAAGGTTGCCAACATCAACACC
>Ga0172376_10005437_pt1 | contig 14225 bp, 11 predicted proteins | sample Lak35m_FD_121114 | JGI IMG/M metagenome (GOLD analysis project Ga0172376, IMG submission 121114) | Freshwater microbial communities from Kabuno Bay, South-Kivu, Congo - kab_092012_35m | ecosystem: Environmental > Aquatic > Freshwater > Lake | place: Democratic Republic of the Congo: South-Kivu...
AACCAATCATAATTCCAAGGTTTATCTGGATTCGCTTGAACTATTTCCCATGTTATATTTGGATTTTCACACAAATAAAAATAATTCCAAGGTATATTAGGATTTGCTTGAACTATTTCCCAGCTTATATTTATATTAGAAGATAAATAATTATAATTCCATGGTTTATTAGGATTTGCTTTAACTATTTCCCATGTTATATTTGGGTTCATACTTAAATAATAATAACTCCAAGGTTTATCAGGATTTGCTTGAACTATTTCCCATGTTATATTTGGATTTGCACTTAACCAATCATAATTCCAAGGTTTATCAGGATTTGCTTTAACTATTTCCCATGTTATATTTGGATTTTTACTTAACCATTTATAATCCCAAGGGTTATCTGGATTTTCTTGAACTATTTCCCATGTTATATTTGGGTTTGAACTTAAATTATTATAATTCCAAGGTTTATCTGGATTGTCTTTTATGTATTGAAACCATTTTTCAGACCAATCATCTAAAAAATCATCATATAAATTAATTGTTTGCATTTTTAATTTGTTCTTAAATTTGTTCTATAAATAATTATTTTTGTTTCAATTTTTTATTTTTTATTTTATAAAAATGAGTTATTTTAGGAAAAATATTTTCTCTATATTATATATATTTCGCATTTTTTTTTAAAAAAATGCCAGGAAATGCCAACCAACAAATTCGCCACCAAATAAACATATAATATATTACTATAAATATATAATATGATCAAAAAATTAATTAAATCATACAACAAATGTTCCAATTGGACTAAAATATTATTTTTTTTAGCAATATTGTTTATTTTCGTTTTATTGTTTAGAAATATTAAAAAAAATAATAATTTTTTAGAAGGATTTCAACAAAATGACCAATTCTTATTTAAAACTGGTAATGATGTGTATGACGGATTTTATGCCGAAGTATATGACCATTTAGTATTTAATAATCTTAAAGATGATTATGAGGTAGGAGAAATTATTAATAAAACAACTCCTAGTTCTACTAGCAAAATATTAGATATCGGATGTGGCACTGGTAATCAAGTAGTAAATTTTTCACAGAAAGGATATAATATAATTGGTATTGATATTTCACCATCAATGATTGAAAAAGCAAAAGAAAAATATCCAAATTATAATTTTCAAGTTTCTGATGCAATAAATAGTGAAATATTTACAAGTAATTCTTTTACTCACATCACTTGTTTATATTTCACAATTTATTATTTTGAAAATAAAAGACAATTATTAGAAAATATATATAAATGGTTAGTTCCTGGAGGTTATTTTATAGTTCATTTAGTTGATAGAAAAATGTTTGATCCAATATTGCCACCTGGAAACCCATTGATGATGGTTTCGCCACAAAGATATGCTAAGGAAAGAATAACAACAACCAAAGTTAAATTTGAAGGATTTTCATATGATGCCAAATTTGATTTAAATGAAAATCAAAATATAGCCAAATTTATTGAAAAATTTAAAATGGATGATAGTAATAAAGTACGAAAAAATGAACATTTATTATACATGCCTGAAAAAGAAGAAATTATAAATGAAATACAAAATGTTGGGTTTATTTCTTATGGAATTGTTGATTTAATTAATTGCCAATATGAATATCAATATTTATATATTTTTAACAAACCCAATTAGTCAAAAATAAAAAATATATATTTATTCTTCAGTTAAATCTCCAAATGTTTCTGGATCTAAATATTTAAATTTTTCCCAATTTCTTGGATGCCAAACAACTTTCATTAATTCCTCTTTTAATTCACTTTTTTTGAACCATTCTTGAAACCTTTTTCTTATATATTCTTCTCTTGGTTTATTTGTTTTACAATTACTCAACCAATAATAACACCAAGGTTTATCAGGATTTGATTGAACTATTTCCCATGTTATATTTGGATTTTCACTTAAAGATTCAAAATTCCAAGGTTTATCAGGATTTGATTGAACTATTTCCCATGTTATATTTGGATTTTCACTTAACCAACAATAATCATAAAGTTCATCAGAATCTGATTTAACTATTTCCCATGTTATGTTTGAATTTAAACTTAAATGTTCAAAATTCCAAAGTTCATTGGGATTTTCTTGGACTATTTCCCATGTTATATTTGAATTTTTACTTAAATAATCATAATTCCAAGGTTTATCTGAATTTTCTTGAACTATTTTCCATGTTATATTCGGATTTTCACTTAAAGATTCAAAATTCCAAGGTTTATCTGGATTTGATTGAACTATTTCCCATGTTATATTTGGATTTTCACTTAAACATTCAAAATTCCAAGGTTTATCTGAATTTGATTGAACTATTTCCCATGTTATATTTGGATTTTCACTTAAACATTCAAAATTCCAAGGATTATCAGGATTTTCTTGAACTATTTTCCATGTTATATTTGGATTTGAACTCAAACCATTATAATTCCAACATTCATTTGAATTTTCTTGAACTATTTTCCATGTTATATTTGGATTTTCACTTAATCCATTATAATCCCAAGGTTTATCTAAATTTTTTTGCACTATTTTCCATGTTATATTTACATTTCTACTCAAATAATAATAACACCAATCTTCATCTAAAGTATCTTTTATATATTGAAACCACTTTTCAGACCAATCATTTAAAAATTCATTATATAAATTCATTTTATTATTTATTATTTATTTTTTAATTTAAATAATTTAATTTTTATTAAATTATTCCAATTTTTTTATTTCTATAAAAAATAAAAATAAAAAAAATATATGTTTCATTATTAATTTTCATCTCCAAATGTTTCTGGATCCAAATATTTAAATTTTTCCCAATTTCTTGGATGCCAAACATTTGCCATTAATTCTTCTTTTAACTCACTTTTTCTAAACCATTCTTGAAACCTTTTTCTTATATAATTATTTCTTGCTGTATCCATTATGTTAGAACTTAAATTCCAATAATTCCAAGGTTTATCAGGATTTAATTGAACTATTTCCCATGTTATATTTGGATTTCTACTCAAAGTATCATAATCCCAAGATTTATCAGGATTTGATTGAACTATTTCCCATGTTATATTTAAATTTTCACTTAACCAATCATAATTCCAAGGTTTATCAGGATTTGCTTGAACTATTTCCCATGTTATATTTGGATTTTTACTCAAAGTATCATAATTCCAAGGTTTATCAGGATTTGCTTGAACTATTTCCCATGTTATATTTGGATTTTTACTCAAAGTATCATAATTCCAAGGTTTATCAGGATTTGATTGAACTATTTCCCATGTTATATTTTTATTTGCACTTAACAATTTATAATCCCAATCTTTATTAGAATTTGCTTGAATTATTTCCCATGTTATATTTTGATTTCGACTTAAACAAGTATAATTCCATGGTTTATCTGGATTTGCCTGAACTGTTTCCCACATTATATTTGGATTTTCACTTAACCAATCATAATTCCAAGGTTTATCTGGATTTGCTTGAACTATTTCCCATGTTATATTTTTATTTGCACTCAAAAAATAATAGTCCCAAGGCTTATCTGGATTTTCTTCAATCATTTTACATGTTATATTTGGATTAAAACTTAAAGATTTAAAGTTCCAAGGTTCATCTGGATTTTCTTGAACTGTTTCCCATGTTATATTTTTATTTGCACTTAACCAATGATAATTCCAAGGTTTATCTGAATTGTCTTTTATATATTGAAACCATTTTTCAGACCAATCATTTAAAAATTCATTGTATAAATTCATTTTATTTTTTATTTGTTTGTAAATATTTTATAATTAATTATTATTATTCAATTTTTTATTTTAAATATTTTTAAATTAAAAAAAAATTGAAAAATAAATTATAAATAATGATATTTATAAGACACACATTCATAAAACACATTAAATACTAATAAAATGAATTTTGAAACAAATCTTTCAAATATAATATCAAATAATTTCAACATCAATTTTAATAATTTACAATCTTTATTGATAAATCACGACTCAATGATAGCTGGTGGATTAATATCTCATGTTTATTCTTTATCTAAAAATGAAGATGTGAATAATTATTCTGGAGATATTGATATTTGGATTCCAATAGTTAAATCAACAAATTTATTTAACAAAATAAATTTTATAAAAGAAAAATTTGACAAATTGTTAAATAAATCAAATTATGGTATAATGAATGAATATAACTTTTGCAAAAAAAATATAAGATTAAATACAAATGCAAATAATTATTATAATAACATAAGATTAAATTCAAATACAATTACAAACAATTATTATAACAATATAAGATCAAATACAAATACAAATGTAAACAATTATTATAACAATGTAATATCAAATACAAATGTAATTAATTATTATAACAATATAAAATCAAATTCAAATAAAAATACAAATAGTTATTATAATAATATTCAAACAACATCAAATACACATTTGATAATTTACATGATAAAATATAAAAATAAAAATGGAAAAGAATTACAATTAATATTTATCAACACAAATAATCATAATGTATTGGATAATTTCGATTTAAGTTTTTGTGCCATTGGTTATAATGGTTTAAATTTATTAACAACCAATGAAATAGATAAATTATTAGCATTACATAAAATTGGATACATTAAAAATTACAATAGTCATAAATTAAATAATACTCCAAACAAAATATTAAAATATATAAATCGTGGATATACAATTTTCAAAAATAAAAATCAAGCAATTAATTATTTAAAATATATTAAAAATAATTAAAAATATATTATTTTTTTATTTATTATATTTTATATTTTTGACAAATTTAAATATATTTCCACAAATATATTTAAATAATTCCTGAACTTTTGTGAATTATTACTTCACGTATTACATTTTTTACTATTTTATTTATATTTGACAATTGTTCTTCCTCTGTTGATCCTGACATTGAATTTAAAACAATTTTCAAATACTTATCATTTATTTGAGAATTACTATCAGCCCATTCAGGATTTTGTTTTGTCCAAAGTGATATTGCTTTTAAATTTTTGTGAGCTACTTTTTTTACAGCATCAGCTATTTTATTTTTAAATTCACCACTCATTTTCTCCCAATTTGTGTCGACTTTTACATATACTGTTTCCCTTTTAGAATCTGTACAATGCATTGGCCTATTAATTATTGTTAATTCAGTTAATTTATCTACAATTAACTTAGTTATTCCTGAAACATAATCTAAATGTTCCATTCTTTCTACATCTTGTGCTGTTACTTCAATAGAATCTACAAATTCATCTAATGACATTGCATTTTTACATGTCTCGTTTAAAAAAATATTTAAACAAAAATTATTATTAATATTTTGTGTATTTATATTTTGATTAAATTGTTGTGGATTAAACCCATATTGCCCAGCCATTTGATTTATCAATTGTTGTGTTTGTTGCGATTGCATTAGTACTAATTGCATCAAATTGCGATTATTAACAGCTTCAGAATATTTTGCACAATTTTTCTTGTGTCTTGAAAGGCCAGATGTGAATTTATATTTATTACCACAAACACATTCGTATCTTGCCAATTCATCATCCAATTCACTGTGTTTGAATGATGTTGCATGCCTATTAAAATCACATAATCTATCAGTTACATAATTGCATCTATCACATCGGTAAATTTCTTCATTTTCAATGAACATTATTATTGAAAAAATTTATACATATTCTTTATATTTTAATTTTACATTTTAAACTTTTTAAAAAAATAAAAAATAAAATTTCAATTCTCAAAAAATTTTTCTAAATTTGGACATTTTTATTTTGTTATCATTTTGCGTTTTTTCAGTAAGGAAAAAATTTTTAAAAAATATATTTTCTTATTGTTTATCGTAACAAAATAAATTGTTTACGCAATATGGTAACGAATTACCATTTTGCGTTAAAGTATAAAAATGTGATTGAAAATAATATAAACTTAAAATAATAAAAAATATATTTGTGACTGAAAAAACGCAAAATGATAACAAAATAAAAATGTCCAATTTTGAAAAAATCTTTTTAGAATTGGAAATTCATTGCATAATTTTTTATTTTTTAAGAAAATATATATTTTGTATTTATTTTTATTTTTTTTTAAGATTATAAATGAGTTGTTAAAATAATAAAATAATATAAAAATAATTTGTCATAGCAAGCATTTTATTTCTGGAATTTTGCAATGAATTTCCGATTCTAAAAAGATTTTTTCAAAATTGGACATTTTTATTTTGTTACCATTTTGCGTTTTTTCAGTAAGGAAATTATTTTTAAGTAAAATATTTTATTATTGTTTATCGTAACAAAATAAATTGTTTACGCAATATGGTAATGAATTACCATTTTGCGTTGAAGTGTAAAAATGTGATTGAAAATAATATAAACTTAAAATAATAAAAATTATATTTGTGACTGAAAAAACGCAAAATGATAACAAAATAAAAATGTCCAATTTCAGAAAAATCTTTTTAGAATCGAAAATCAATTGCATAAATTTTTATTTTTTTAAGAAAATATATATTTTTTTATTTATTTTTATTTTTAACATTGTAAATGAAAAGTTAAAATAATAAAATCATAAAAAAATAATTGCCATAGCAACCATTTTATTTTCAAAATTTTGCAATGAATTTCCGATTCTAAAAAGATTTTTTCAAAATTGGACATTTTTTATTTGTTATCATTTTGCGTTTTTTCAGTAAGATTTTTAATTGTAATTAAAATATTTTCTTATTATTTATCGTAACAAAATATATTGTTAACGCAAAATGGTAATTGGTTATCATTTTGCGTTAATGCATAAAAATGTGATTGAAAATGGTGTAAACTTAAAATAATAAAATTTATAATTGTGACTGAAAAAACGCAAAATGATAACAAAATAAAAATGTCCAATTTCAGAAAAATCTTTTTAGAATCGGAAATTCATTGCATAAATTTTTTTAAGAAAATATATATATTTTTATTTATTTTTATTTTTAAGATTGTAAATGAGTTTCATTTTATTGGAAAATGTTAAAAAATAATTGTCATAGCAACCATTTCATTTCTAAAATTTTGCAATGAATTTCCGATTCTAAAAAGATTTTTTCGAAATTGGACATTTTTATTTTGTTATCATTTTGCGTTTTTTTAGTAAGGAAAACATTTTTAAGAAATATATTTTCTTATTGTTTATCGTAACAAAATAAGATGCTAACGCAATATGGTAACGACTTACCATTTTGCGTTAATGTATAAAAATGTGATTGAAAATGATGTAAATTTAAAATAATAAAAATTATATATGTGACTGAAAAAACGCAAAATGGTAACAAAATAAAAATGTCCAAATTTAGAAAAATCTTTTTAGAATCAGAAATTCATTGCATGATTTTTTATTTTTTAAGAAAATATATATTTTTATTTACTTTTTATTCTTAAGATTGAAAATGATTTGCATTTTTTACAAAATAATATAAAAATAATCGTCATAGCAACCATTTATTTTCAAAATTTTGCAATGAATTTCCGATTCTAAAAAGATTTTTTCAAAATTGGACATTTTTATTTTGTTATCATTTTGCGTTTTTTCAGTAAGAATTTTAATTGTAATTAAAATTTTTTCTTATTGTTTATCGTAACAAAATATATTGTTTACGCAAAATGGTAATTGGTTATCATTTTGCGTTAATGTATAAAAATGTGATTGAAAATGATGTAAACTTAAAATAATAAGAAATATATTTGTGACTGAAAAAACGCAAAATGATAACAAAATAAAAATGTCCAAATTTAGAAAAATCTTTTTAGAATTGGAAATTCATTGCATAAATTTTTTTAAGAAAATATATATTTTTATTTACTTTTTATTCTTAAGATTGAAAATGATTTGCATTTTTTACAAAATAATATAAAAATAATCGTCATAGCAACCATTTTATTTTCAAAATTTTGCAATGAATTTCCGATTCTAAAAAGATTTTTCTGAAATTGGACATTTTTATTTTGTTATCATTTTGCGTTTTTCAGTAAGGATTTTAATTTTAAGTAAAATATTTTCTTATTGTTTATCGTAACAAAATAAAATGCTAACGCAATATGATAACGAATTACCATTTTGCGTCAAAGTGCAAAAATGTGATTGAAAATGGTAAGAATGTAAAATATATATTTTAATATTTGTTACTGAAAAAACGCAAAATGATAACAAATAAAAAATGTCCAATTTCAGAAAAATCTTTTTAGAATCGGAAATTTATTGCATGATTTTTAAAAAAATTAAAAAAAAATATATTTTTTATTATTTTTTTTATTTTTAAGATTATAAATGAAAGGTTAAAATAATAAAATCCTAAAAAAATAATTGTCATAGCAATCATTTATTTTTTAAAATTTTGTAATGAATTTCCGATTCCAAAAAGATTTTTTTAAAATTGGACATTTTTTATTTGTTATCATTTTGCGTTTTTTCAGTAAGGAAATTATTTTTAAGAAATATAATTTTCTTATTGTTTATCGTAACAAAATATATTATTAACGCAAAATGATAACGCATTATCATTTTGCGTTAAGGTATAAAAATGTGATTGAAATTGGTAATAGTGTAAAAATAATTTTTAAATATTTGTTACTGAAAAAACGCAAAATGATAACAAAATAAAAATGTCCAATTTTGAAAAAATCTTTTTAGAATCGAAAATCAATTGCATGAATTTTTATTTTTTTAAGAAAATATATATATTTTTATTTATTTTTTTTATTTTTTAAGATTATAAATGAGGGGTTAAAATAATATTTTTTTAAAATAATTTGTCATAGCAACTATTTATCTTCAAAATTTTGCAATGAATTTCCAATTCTCAAAAGATTTTTTTAAAATTGGACATTTTTATTTTGTTATCATTTTGCGTTTTTTCAGTAAGAAAATTATTTTTAAAAAATATATTTTCTTATTATTTATCGTATTAAAATAATTTGTTAACGCAAAATGGTAATTGGTTATCATTTTGCGTTAAGGTATAAAACGTGATTGAAATTGGTAATAGTGTAAAAATAATTTTTAAATATTTGTTACTGAAAAAACGCAAAATGATAACAAAATAAAAATGTCCAATTTTGAAAAAATCTTTTTAGAATCGGAAATTACAAAATACCTATATCATTTACAATCCATTCTTTAACATCATTTGTTTTTGAAAAATATACTATTAATCCATTTGTTACTGATTTTGATATTAAACTATTATTATCATCACCTTCATTTTGATACAAATTATATGTTTGACTACTATTTTGCGATATTTTCTTTGGTATAAAATATGAATACAGTATTTCTCTATCATCATCATTTTCTTGCTGTTTTACATAATATAAATCTAAATTTATTGAAGATTTAGTATATGAATGTATTAAATCAGTAATAATATGATCACCATCAGATCCCATATTACCATACATTCCAAATTTAAATGGTTTATTATCATTTACAGAAATATCAAACTTAAAAATGCCTTGAACAGGATAACCATGTTTAATAGTAAAAGTACGACCAAATGCATTAAATATTTGAGTATGTATTATTCCATCATCATCATTTTGTGGTGAAATTAAAGGAAAATAATACTTTCCACTATTAACATCATAAATATAAAAATATCCCCAATCATCAAAAACATCGTTGCCTAAATCATTCCAATAAGATGCCATTAATCTATCATCACTTGATTTATCACCTGCAATTATATTGTCATTCGTAAATGGTTCCATTTCAGGAAAAAAATATGGATAAAAATTTTGTGGATTAAATTCATCAGTATAATTTCCATTTTCCATATCTTTATTAACATTTTCACCTACAATAAAATCATTTGATATTAAGTTATTTTTTGAATATAAAAATGTATTTGGTAATATTGCATTTTCTATTGGAGATATTATTTTTTTTTGAATATTAAAAAATGGTTCTTGTGAATTTTTTTTATGAAAATTATAAATGCGTGTAGTTGAACTTTTGCCTTTCATTGAACCTAAATGAAAAGCATATTTGGAAACAGAACTTGTACCATTAAATCTTTTTTGATAAAACCCTTGCATTATAATAATAATCAATATTTTAAAAATAAATTGTATATAATTTGTAAAATATACATATAAATATAATTTATGCATGTTAAAATATAAATGAATTTATATTTTAACGATTTTATTATTACATTACTAAAAATATTTGCATTTTTACTTTTATATTTACTTAAAACTAAATTTGACGAATTGATTGATATAAAAATATTTAAAATGCATAATTAAAAAATATATAATTATGTTTAAATTTTTATATTATTTTAAACATATATATTATAGAAAATGTATCCAGTAATTGTTTGCATAGCAAAAAAAGAAGATGACTATATTGAAGAATTTGTGAAATATCATTTGGCATTGGGATTTAAACATATATATCTTTATGATAATGAAGATATACCAAAATATAATAATTTACTACACAAATATGAAAATAATATAACATTTACGCATTTACCTTATAATAATTATAATAAACCTGTTCAATATGTTGCACTAGATGATTTTATTAACACTTATTTATTTACATCTAATAATATAACACATGTGGCACATATAGATGTTGATGAATTTATTGTATTAAAAAAACATTCGAATATTTGCGATTTTATTGACGAATACATTGTAGGTGATTGTCAAGGGATAGGAATGAATTGGAGATATTTTGGTTCGTCTGGAAAGACAGAAAAAACAAATGAACCAAACACGATTCGTTTTACTATGTGTGGACAAAATGGTGATGAACATATAAAAACATTATTTAAGAAGGATAATTTTATAGGATTTGTAACATGTCATTCAGTATTATTTTCAAATAGTTTTACAAAATCAACGAATAGCGACATTATTTGTAGTCCATTTAACAAAAATATTGATTTTAGTGTCATCCAATTAAATCATTACAAATGCAAAACATTAAATGAATTTAGATATATTAGAACTAGACAACGTGCAGATGTTATTGGTAATATTAATGAAGATGTTGACCAATATTTTAAACTTTTCGATATTAATGAAATTGAAGATTTATATGCATTTGATTTTTATAAAAAAGTTTTATCAAATGAACATTTTTGCGAAATATAAATAAAAATATAAAAAAATAATATGTAAATATATTTTTACATATTATTAATATTAATAAGATTAACATGACGAATATGATGAATATGTATTTTAACGATTTTATTTCTATATTAAAAATAATTATTGCAATTATATTGTTGTATGAAATGTTATATCAATTTGATAAATTAGATGATTAATTTTCATTTGAAAATGTGTAATTTACATTTAAATTTAAAATTAAATTATTTTTTTTTTCAATATTTGTCCATAATTATTTAATAATAATAAATATTTAACATCAGAAGAAATGCATGTTCCTGATATGGTTGCTTCAATTTTATAATTATTTGATTTTAAATGCGAAAATTTTAAGACTTCAATTGAATAAAACATTGAATTATTATCTGGATGGAAACTTCTTATATCATTTTCAAAAATTGTAGTCCATTCAATATCATAATTACTTGAATCATCACAAATCCATAAATTTTTGAAATTATCAACAAATAAATACTTATTTTCCATTTTATATATTTTATAAAAAAATGTATATATTTATTTTTGTTTCAATTTTTTTTTGATTAATAATTACAATTGATAATTTTTATTAATATTTTTATATATTAATAAAAATTAAATAATTAAAACCCAAAATATTTTTGTTTTAAATCTTGACATGTTTCTGTAATAACACTGTTATAAGTGATTGATGAATCAATTTCACTTTGTAGCATAATTTGGACGTCTTTGCAAGCCATTCCAATCATAAATCTATTTTCTATTTTATCTTTGAATTTTTCCCAATTTATGTGTTTTTCTCTTCCAAGCATTTTATAAAAAGTTTGTATACAATCTACATGTAATCTCAATATATCATATATTTTTACTGTGTATTTTTTAAATAAATTATAAAATTCACTATTTTCACCTCCTAAAAAATCAATCATTAATCCAGTAATTTTAATTCTTGGTTCTGATAAAATTGTTGTTGCAGGATTATCCATTAAATATCCATAATCAATATGAAATATTTGACCTTTATTATTAATCATTATATTATCTAAATGTCTATCTCCAAGACCTAATATATAAGATAAACAACATGAAATGGCTAAACTTTTTGCAAATCTATTTTTAATTGTTTTTATTAATTCATCTTGACTTCTGTCTAATATATAATTTTGAATAGTTTGTCCTTGATTATTAATTTTTCTTAATGTCACACTATTTTCGACAAATTCAATAATACCAACATCATTTGAAATAATAGATATTTGATAAGATGGCATTAATTCAAAAATTTCAATATTTCTTTTACGAATATGCAAATACAATTTATATTGTAAAATTGATATTAAATTAGCAACTAAACTTTCTTTTCTTAAAGAAGTATCATTTTTTATAATTACTTTTTTAATTTCTGTTGTATTATTATTACAATTTAATAATTTTAATGATACTTCATATGGTTTTGTTTTACTAGATATTTGTTGTTTATTTATGACTTGTGTTATTACATAATTTGAATCAAATGGATAAATCATTGGATAATTAAAATTTTTTAAATTATCATCAGACATAATTGAACATGAAAAATATGATAATTCCAACATTTTATTTCTAACATCATTCAAACAGTAAATATCATATCCAATTTTATATTCGTATTTTTTCAAACAATTTTCTAAAATGCACAGTATTACGGTCATTTTATTGAAACTATATTTTTCCATTTTTATGCCTTTTGTATTTTTTGTTTTTTTCATAAAATATTTTTCCAAATAACAATATTCTTTAACTACTTCAAATCTTAAATAATCAAACTGTAAAATTGAATCAATTAATTTGAATTTTAAATCATATTCTGCTAATTCACTGATGTTAGAAATTAGTAATGGAATTGATAATTTTGAAATTTGGATATAAAAATTATTTTCTGTTGTTAAAATTAATTTTAAAAAATTTGTTAAAAAAATATTTAAATTTGTAAATATTGTATCATCATAAATATTTTTATTTTTTAAAGATGCAGTTCTTTCAAATTCTTTTGAAAAATTAAGAATATCAATAAAATTAATAATATCTAATGGTAATCCACATTTTCTAGAGCACATAGTTAATAAGCACGAATTATGTTTGTGTTGAATATTACCAACATAATTTAAAATATAATCAAACATAAATTTATAATTTTCAATATCATTTTCATTATACGTTTCGTAATAATTTTGAATATAAGATTTAATAATAAATGGATACCAACAAGTATGTCCTTGAAGCAAATAGTAAGAATTTAATAACATATTTTTTTTCCAATTAGTATAAGTTTCTACTTCATATTCATATTGTATTTCTCTAAATTTTGATAAAAAATGAATTGCAATATTATAAGATTTTTTTGATAAAAATAAACATTTTTTTAAACTATTTATATCTAAAAATTTAAACACATGTGGTGACATGATTTCAATAAAATCAATTTGATTTTTAATTTCTTCTAAATTTTGTATTTTATTATAACATGTATTGCAAACTAAACTTGTGTCAGATGAATTTCCAGTTATAACCCATCTAGACAAATTACTTAATGATTGGTAATAATTGACATCTTCTTTTGGTATATTGATATAATTTGAAGGAATATGAATATATTTATTACAACAATAAGTGCAAAATACAAGACCACATGCACGACAATGATGTTTACGTATGAATAATCCAAAATTCGAAAGACAATTATGACATTTATTTATTGAATTTGAATTTATCCATTTTTTACTTTCTTTTGGATAAAATTTGTTTATGTTTGTAATTAATGTATCATTTAATGGAGATGATGATAAATTACTTTCAACATAAATTGAAAAACTTGTACTGTTACAATTTTCCATCTTTTTATATAAGAATAATTAATTATATAAAATAATTTTAAATATATATATTATATTTATATTTAAAAATAAAAATATATGTTTAATGTCTTTAATTTAATCATTAAAAAAATAAAATTAAAAAATAAAATTAAAAAATAAAAAATT
>Ga0172376_10005441_pt1 | contig 14218 bp, 15 predicted proteins | sample Lak35m_FD_121114 | JGI IMG/M metagenome (GOLD analysis project Ga0172376, IMG submission 121114) | Freshwater microbial communities from Kabuno Bay, South-Kivu, Congo - kab_092012_35m | ecosystem: Environmental > Aquatic > Freshwater > Lake | place: Democratic Republic of the Congo: South-Kivu...
CGTCGGCGGTAACTCCACACTCAAGGGCATCGAGTTCGAGGGTGCGGCTCGTTTGACGGAAAACTGGGATGTGCGCGCCATGGCCACCTGGGCGCAGAGCGAATACGACGACTTCATCTTCAACTTCGTCGTGCCGATCGCCGGCTTCCAGCAGATGAAGGGCAACTCGAACGCTCGTTTCCCTGAGTGGTCGGGCAGCGTCTCGGTCGGCTACAACGCCGCGCTGCGCAACACGGGCTGGAACTGGTTCGCCAACACCGACGTGAGCTACACGGGCAAGACCTTCGTCGACGAAAGCAATCTCGCCTACTGCAAGGCCTACTCGCTCACCAACGTCCGCATCGGCGGCGAGAAGGACAACCTGCGCATCGAAGGCTTCGTCAAGAACGTGTTTGACGATGACAGCTGGGCGGCCTGCGCCCGCTGGACGGACTTCGACTCCGCCCCGACGCTCGGTCAGTTGACCACGTATCAGGGTGTTGCCGTGACGCCGAACATGCCGCGTCAGTACGGGATCCGACTCGCGTACAAGTTCTGAGTCGGTTGACGACCAAACTTTGACGATACGTACGAGGGTTGCGACGCAAGTCGCAACCCTCTTTTTTTGGAGTGCTGATGAAGCTGTATTTCACGCCGATCAAAGGCTACGTGCACACGGTCGAGGCCGTGATCCACTACGCCGGCCTCGAGTCACAGATCGAACTCGTACCGACGAGACCCTTCGACGCTGATACGCCGCTGGTGACGATCAATCCGCTCGGAAAGGTTCCGACGCTCGTCCTCGACACGGGCGAGTACTTGGCGGGCGGGCCGGTGATCTACGAATATCTGGACTCGTTGCACCGTCGGCGTCGTTTGTTTCCCGCCAAAGGGCCGCAGCGTTGGCGAACATTGCGTCAGGCGTGGATGGCTGATGGTCTGTTTGACACCTTCGTGTTGTTGATCATCGAGTCCTGGTTGCCACCGACCGAGCAACGGCCGGCATACATCGCCCGTTCGGTAGGCAAGATCGACGGCATACTCGATCAGCTCGAGCGTGACGTGCCGGGGTACGATCGCCTCGATATCGGTCAGATGCGCACCGTTGGTGCGCTGCAGTTCCTGCGTTTGAAGTGGGCTGCGACCGCCAAGGCCTTGGTGGGCGTTGACCCCGCATTCGATGTTTTCGCGAACCGACCGCAACTCGCGGCGTGGTTTGCGCCGATGGCCCGCAAGAAGATCTTTCGTCAACCGTTATTGCGAATGGAGTAACCATGCCGATTCCGCATCGTCGAGTCAGGGGAACGCTGCGCTACACCAGCGATAAGCCGGGCCAAGAGGGCGCTGAACGCGGTCGTGAACGGTTCACCATCAGCGTGGCCGCAGACGGGAGGCGCACGCTGCGCGCCTACACGGAAATCGATGATGCACCGAACGTGCAGCGCGATGTCACCCTCAGCCTTGGGGCTGATTGGCGACCGACCGATTGTTTCGTGCGGTTGTCCGTCGGTGATCGGTTTATGGGCTCGAGTTGGTTTCGGTTCACGGAGTCTGAGGCGGAATGTGAGGGCTACACGGTTGCGGAAGGACGACTGTCGCAGCGCTGGCCGTTGGCGCGGCCGCTCGATGGCTTCGGTACGCACCCCATCCAAGCCGATTCATGGCTCACCAACATGGTCGATATCTCTGGCGGGCCCACTCGCGGCAAGTACGACAACCTGCTGATGTGTTCGCTTGATCATCGGGGTGCGAGCGGTCCGATGTTGATGAAGTTCGCGAACCCCGTGAAGCTGGCTTTCATCGGTCGTGAGCGCATCACCGTAGCGGCGGGTACTTTTGATGCCTTGCACTACCGCTTCGCCGAAAGTACCGACGACGGTTCAAGCGAGACCCGCAACGAGCCCGGCAAGCACCCGCCCTATGACCTGTGGTGCACGGATGACGGCGATCGCGTGTGTCTGCTGGCTTACGTCACGGGCTACATGATGACGCGCTACGAGTTGGTCGAGTACGAATGTCACGAGCCCAAAGAATGATCGGTCGGCTCGCCTTCTGGGCGGGCATGATCGCTCTGTCGCTCAGTGCGGTCGCCACAGCCGAATCGAACGCCGTGGTTCGTCGGACTTCGACGGGGGAGCTACAGACTCTCGACCCCCAGACCTGGACGTATGGTCAAGACGGAAACATCGCGCAGGATTTGTTTCAGGGGCTGACCACCCTGGATCCTGCGGCGAACACGATTCCCGGGCAGGCTCGCTCGTGGACGGTCTCAGCAGACGGCAAGCGATATACGTTTACCTTACGCGATAAGCTTCGATGGTCAGATGGTCGGTCGCTGACGAGTGAAGATTTCCTATGGTCGTTCAGACGCTTGTTCGACCCCAAGACTGCGGCGCCCGCCGTCTCCTTGCTGTACGTGATCCGCAATGGTCGGGCGGTTAACACCGGCAAGTTGCCTGTCACGGCGCTCGGTGTCAGCGCGCCAAACCCCACGACCGTGGTCATCGATCTCGAGCACCCGGCTCCCTACCTGACCGATCTGCTGGTGCATCGCGCGTTTCCGGTGCCGCGACACGTGATCGAGAAGCATGGCAAGCAATGGACGCGCCCCGAGTACATCGTCTCGAACGGTGCGTTCGTGTTTCGCGAGTGGCGGCCTGGCAGTCACGTCCGTCTTGATCGCAATCCGCGCTTTCACGACGCGGCGAGCGTGCGCCTTGATTCGATTTACCACGTGCCCATCGAGGATCCGAAGACGGCGCTAACGCGGTATCGGGCGGGCGAACTCGACGTGCTCGTGACCTTGCCTTCTGAGCAGTTGGCCGAGCTCAAGGCCAGCTACGGGACGCAGCTTCGGCTCGTACGCCAGATCGGTCTCGAGTATCTGGCGTTCAATACGCGACGTGGCGCAACCGCCGATGTTCGGGTGCGGCGCGCGCTGTCGATGGCGATCGATCGCGACCGGCTCGTGCAGCGCGTGACGCGGGCGGGCGAGCCGCCCGCGTACTGTGTCGTTCCCGAGGGTGTGATCAACTATCCGCGTCGCGGCTGCGCCGATTTTGCGACTCTTGGCGTGAGCGCTCGGCTCACCGAGGCGCAACGACTCCTGAGGGAAGCGGGCTTCGGGCCGCAGCAGCCGTTGCGGCTGCGATTTCGCGTCAATAATTCCGATACCCAACGGCGGTTAGCGCTCGCCATCAGCGCGATGTGGCAACCCCTCGGCGTGCGTACGGAATTGATAGGCGCCGAATTAAAGGCACACCAGGTGGCGGTGGCGCAGGGCGATTTCGACGTGGCCCGCGGGGCGTGGTACGGCGAGGATCGCGACGCGATCTCGTTCCTCCGTTTGCTCGATGCGCGCTCCAGTGCGCTCAACATCTCGGGCTATGCCAATGCCCAGTATCAGCAGTGGCTCGACAAAGCCGACTCCTCAGCCGATCTGCTCGCCAGAGCTGAGTTTTTGCGCGAGGCCGAGAGTCTCGCGATGCGCGAGCAGCCGATTGTCCCCGTGCACGTGTACGTCAGTCGACGGCTGATTTCACCGCGGGTGCAGGGTTGGGTCGACAACCCGCGAGGGCTGCATCTCAATCGTTACCTATCGGTCGTTTCGACAAGTTCGATCCACTCTCCTGCGGCGCCCCGAACAACGCCTGCACGTCGACCGGAGTAAATCACCGATGTCGATCCTGCGGCCGGCGGCTTCACCCACGGCAGGGTACGGGCTGCGAAGGAGCCCGTGGCGAAACTGACCATCGCCATTCCGGGCGGCAGGTCGCCAGCACGGATCGGTCGCGGCACGGTGACGGGCGGGTACTCGTCGAGCTCAATCAGAAAACCCGGCGAAATCGGCACGAGCGCAATCCGCGTACGGGCATCGATTGGCAGGTTCAGCGCGTCTCGTAACACATTGACGGTGGACGAGTAGGGCTCCGTAGGCTTCATGTCGAGGATATCGGCGTAGAAGCGCCGCAGCGCATCCATGGACGGACCGCCCAGAACCACGATGAACGTGCGATCCACAGGGCTTTGGGCGGGCGTCTTGATGAACGTACCGCCGGTCGGCGGAATACGGGTGAAATAGTTGAGCTCACCGCCCGGACCGATGGCTTGCATGGCAATCACGGTACTAAAGGAGCCGAGCGGCGCTGTCGGCCCGACGACCCGGAACGGCGAGTCCGCTGCCCCGAAACGGCGCTCCAAGGCGCTGGGGTCCTCAACGAGGATTTCGTTGGAGTTCCAGCCATGCGTCGCCATGGCGCGAAACCCGGACGTTGCGGGGCGTTCGATCAATCGGAGATACGTCTGCGCACCGCTCGCCGGTTGCAGGACGACGAGCCGGCTACCTGCGGCGGCTGGTGCATCCCACGCCGCTGCTTGCTCAGCGCTGAGCACGCCCCGTTCGATGACGCGATATCCCAGCCACTCAACGTAGGCCTTTTCTACTGTTGCGAGATCGGCCACGACGAGCGTGACCGCGAGAATGGCGCTGAGCACCGACTATCTCCTCCGGGGACTCGACCTGCTATGGTTCGCGCAGTGTACGGGTGTGTATGCAGGCTGTGGAGGGCGCGTGATCGATTTGTATTTCTGGCCAACGCCAAATGGCCAAAAGATTCCCATCATGCTCGAAGAGTGTGGCCTCGAGTATCGAGTCAAGCCGGTGAACATGCTGCGCGGCGAGCAGTTCAAGCCCTCGTTCCTGAAGATCAATCCAAACAACAAGATTCCGGCAATCGTCGACCACGATGGGCCGGGTGGCGAACCCTTCGCCCTGTTTGAGTCGGGCGCCATCCTGCAATATCTCGCAGAGAAGAGCGGGCGATTTCTGCCGCGTGAGCGCCGGGCGCGCTACACGGTGCTGCAGTGGCTGACTTTCCAAGTCGCTAACGTTGGACCGATGTTCGGGCAGTGCGGGCACTTCCTGGGATACGCGCCGCGCAAGATCCCGTATGCGATCGACCGCTACCGTAACGAAACCCTGCGACTGTACGGCGTGATGGATCGACGGCTACAGGCGGCGGAGTATCTGGCGGGGCATTACTCCATCGCGGACATGGCGACTTGGCCCTGGATTCGCGTGCGCTGGCTGCATCGAATCGAGCTCAGCGACTTTCCCAACGTGCAGCGCTGGTACGAGGCGATCGCCGCGCGAGCCGCCGTGCAGCGCGCCATGGCCGTGCTCGCGAAACGTGAAAAGATCGGCAACCCCGATGCCAAGGCCCGCGAGGCCTTGTTCGGTCGCAGTCAATTGACCCAAAAGCAATTGGCCCAAAAGCGCTCTGCAGTGGCGAGGTCGGCAGGTCGCAGGGCGGACAAGGCGAAGGGCTAGGGACGGCAAGGACTCGCGCCGGGTGAATTCAGCGGTATAGTCGGCAAGGTTTGGGGGCCACGGTGGTTTGCACCAGGAGGGCAGAGGCATGAAGTTCATCGAAAACAAGCGAAGCCGCGAGGCCGAGGCTTGGCTGAAGAAGGAAATCGTCGAGCAGAAGCGTCGATATCGCAAGATTGTCGCCGAGCAGGAGGCGCTGACGCCCAAGCGTGACAAGTGGATCGCCGAGTTTCTGCAGCGCATCCAGACCCGCGGTGTTCACACTCACTATGACCAGATGCGTAAGGTTCGGCCGGAAGAAATTCCGGTGAAGCCGAAGCGCAAGTTCAAGGTCGTATTCTAAGAGAGGACACACACATGGCACGCCCACATATCGAACCGTTTGTTGACCGCGACGTACCCTTCAAGAAGATGACCCTGCCCGGGTTCCCGAAGGGCATGCAATACAAGATGTTGTCGATCGACACCGACAACGGCGCTTCATCCATGACCGTGTTGTTCGAGCCGGGCTACAAGCAGCCGCCGGGCATGAGCTACACCGAATACGAACTCTTCATCATGTCGGGTTCGATCACCATCGGCGAGAAAGTGTGGGGACCGGGAAGCTACGTGTTCGTCCCCGCCGGCGTTGCGATCGAGGCCCTGAGTTCACCGCGTGGCGCGACGGGGCTCATTTTCTACAACTATGGCGAACCGTCCTTCGTCGAGTCCGACAGTGACCATCCGCAGGCTGAACGTAACCGCTATGCCGCGGTCAATGCGTACGACAACCTGCACTGGACCTCCACCAACTTCTTCCCGGCCACTGCGCCGGGTTGCATGGTGAAGATCCTGCGCTTCGATCCGCGCACCCACGGCTTCACGTTCATGTACTGCATGACGCCTAACTTCTGGCAGGACAACATTTCGTATCACGACTGCTGCGAGGAGGCGTACCACATTTGGGGTACCTCGTGGATGATGCAGTTCGGCGATCTGCCCACCGGCGGCTACTTCTGGCGTCCGCCCTACATCAATCACGGTGCCTTCGCCTCGAAGCTCGGCATCCTCGCGATCGGCCGCACGGATACGCTGCTCTACAACCACTTCCACTTCAATCCTTGGACGAACATCGAAGAGAACCAGGAGCGTGCCGCCAGCCGTATGCTGCACCGCAATCCGGAGATGTATAAGTGGATCAACACCCACGGGCATAACCACCCGATCGACTTCGAATTCGATCACGGTCATGCGCATGGCGATCGCCCGCACCATCATGGTGATGGCATGGTCGAACACAAGCACAAGAAGAAGCGCCGTCGGCGCTGATCGCATCGCAGTCGCGGAGCGACAACAAAAAAGGGCCGCTTCATGCGGCCCTTTTTTTCGCGGCATCAACGCCTCGAGGGTCCGACTTGGCGGTTAGCGGACAGCGCCAAAGATGTACCAGCTCGCGCCGTTGCCGTGCTCGGGTGCGGGTCTCTCACCCCGCGCTGATTCGGCGAACTCCCTCTCGCTGACCGTGCCCCAGTTGGGGATACGCCGTGCGAAGTACCCGTCGGCAGAGAAGCCGGCTTTCGCACACTCAGTCGCGAGATCGAACTTCCGGAAGCTCGCGTAGTGCGGCTCGTTGTTGTAGTGGGCATCCCAGTCGAGGTAGAAGTTGTAGTACGCGTCGACGGCGTTGGCCGGCGGTAGTTCCATGTGCACCATGATGCCGCCGGGTCGCAGCACCCGATAGGCCTCGCGCAGCACCTTGCGATTCGTGGTCGGCGACTGCTCATGCAGGAAGAAGCTCGATACCACGAGATCAAAACTGCCATCCGGGTAGTCGAGATCGCGGGCGTCTTGCTGCGAGTAGTGCACCGTGTAGCCGAGCGAGCGTGCCCGGGCATGGGCGTAGCGCAGCAGCGGTGCGGAGACATCAACCCCGTGTCCAACCAGCTTCGGGTACACATCGAGGTAGGGCAGCAGCTGGTTGCCGGCCGAGCAGCCGATGTCGAGCAGTTGCCGCGGTTTGAATTCGGGGCGGCTGTAACGCAGAAATTGCGCGATCGAGCGCGCCACGCCGCCGCCGTTGTGGCGCATTTTCAGGCCGGCTGAAAACACTGCTGTGCCATGCCAATACATCGCCGCCGTGCTGACATCTCCGGGGCTGTATTCCGTGTGGAAGCACCCGGGCATGAGGTGGATGTCCATTGCCGTCACATCGCGCGGGATCGGCAGAGTCGGATTCAGACGCAGCGATCCCCGACCGCGCCGCCGTGCTACGGCCGAGGCCTCCGCGGTAATCGCCGCGGCCTGTCGCTCCACCTGCGGCTGCACCGACCACCAGGTCTGCTGCTGGGCTGAGTAGCGCAATGCGCTCCATGCCTTGAAAAAGTTGTCCTCGCGCATCACCCGCCGAATGTCCGTGGCGTGCTGCGGTGCGCGCCCGTGCTGCTGCTGAAATTGCGGCTCGACCGAGTCGTGGTAGTGGCGTCGCATCTGTTGGGCGAGATCGACCATGACTCGCTTGCGCAGGGTCGAGACAAACCGTTGCCGAGCCAGCTCATCGTGCGTCGGTCGCGCGAGCGCATCGATGCGGGGGGAACGGGGCGTTGCCCGGGGAGTGTCGCGGCGGCGTTCGGATCGGCTCATGGTGACGCGGATGATATCGCGGTCGGACGTGCGGACGTACCGCACAGTCGCTATCCTTGCGCACCGCCATGGGGCGAGCCACATCGAGTTGAGAGCCGAGTATGACCGTCGAGCACACCATCCGTACCAGCGACAGCCTGCGCACCGTCCGTTACGAGATTCGCGGCAATTTGGCTCGACGTGCCTTGGAGCTCGCACGCAAGGGGTACGAGATCATCTCGCTTAACATCGGCAATCCGGCGTTGTTCGGGTTTCGCACTCCGGAAACCATGCGCCTCGCGATGATCGAAAACTTTCCCGACAGCGAGGGGTATTGCCACCAGAAGGGTATTTTCCCGGCCCGTGAGGCCGTGGTGATGCAGCAGCAGGCGAGGGGCGTCAGCGGAGTCAGTGCCGAGGAGGTGTTCATCGGCAATGGGGTCAGTGAGCTCATTGATCTGACGTTGCGTGCCTTGCTGAACGAGGGTGATGAGGTCTTGGTGCCAAGTCCCGACTACCCCTTGTGGTCGGCAGCCGTAAACCTCAACCGCGGGCGGGCCGTGCACTACGCCTGTCGCCCGGAAAATGGTTTCGTGCCAGACCCTGCGGAGATCGAGGCTCTGGTCACGCCGTGCACCCGCGCCATCGTCATCGTCAACCCGAACAACCCGACCGGCGCGGTGTATCCGCGGGGGGTCGTCGAGGGCATCGTGCGCCTCGCCGAACGGCGCGGTCTCATGCTGCTCTGCGATGAGATCTACGATCAGATCACCTATGACGGGGCCGAATTCGTCCCTGTGGCGCCGCTCGTTCGCGACACGGTCTGTGTGACCATGTCTGGCCTCTCCAAGGTCTACCGCGCGTGCGGCTACCGCGTGGGCTGGGCGGTTGTTTCTGGAAAGCTCAAGGCTGCCGGGGAGTTTCTGGCAGGCTTGGAGCTCCTGGCCTCGTTGCGGCTGTGCAGCAACGTACCGGGGCAATGGGCAGTGCAGACGGCCCTCGGCGGGTACCAGAGCATTCGTGAACTGACTCGGCCGGGCGGCCGCCTTTACGAATCGCGACGGACCATTATTGAGTCGGTCGCAGAGAATCCGTCATTGACCGTGTCGAACCCGCAAGGAGCGCTCTATGCGTTCGTCGGGGTGAACCAGTCGGTGCCTCAGTTCGACGATCAGGCCTTCGCGCTCGATCTGCTGGAGCGCAAGCATGTGCTGGTCGCTCCTGGGGTCAGCTTCAATGTGCCTTATCGAAACCACTTTCGGATCACCAATCTCCCCGACGCCGAGACCCTGCGCACGGTCTTCACCCGCATGGGTGAGCTGCTCGAAGAGTACCGTAAGAAAGATTCTTAAGATATTCATAAATAACAGCTAGTAGCTACCCTCGAGAGACAGCTCACGGCTGCCATCCGGCGCACTGGGCCCGAGCGGATCCAGTAGCTGACGGGCACTGGAGGTTCGCGGCTGAACTTGAGCATCGAGTCGGTAGCGGGCGTCGACGGGTTGCCAGCGCAAGTTTCCCTGGAGGCGCAGCGGCCCACCCAGATCGCGCACCTGCGCGACGATGTCTTGAGACACGCGCTGCAGCGCGACCGCGAGGTCGGCGTCTGCCGCTCCCGAGCCCTTCGGTTCGGCGCCTGTCGGTTCGGCGCCAAATGTGACCTCATAGTCGCCAAGCGGTATCGGCCCGGCGGCTGTAGCGCCCGCCGAATAAACGAGCCCGGTCACTCGCGCGGAGCCCTCGAGGCGCGCGGGTAGCCAAGCGCCCCTTTCCGCGCGGCGCAACGAAAGCCCGAGGTCCGAGGTCTGTACGCGACCTGCGCGGGGCAAGCTCAATTGGCTGAGTATCGCGGTCGGCAGGGACTCGCGCAGCGTCGCAAAGGCGACATCGGCCGTCAGATCGAGCAAGTCGATGTGCCGAGCGCCGCGCAAGACGACTTTCGCCGCGACCGCTGAATCCGCGCGTGTCCAACGCACTTCAAGCTCGGGACGTAGCCCGCGCGGGGAGGGGGTGCGGACGGTCCAGTGGATCTCGCCAAAGTTCGCGTTCTGGAGCCGCAGATTCTCGCAGCGCCCATCCCACACTCGCCCATGCCACGTTTCGCACTGGACCCCGTTTGGTAGTAGCGGGCCGAGTGCCCGTGCCGGCAACCAAACGAGGCAACCCATCAGCAGCCCGGCGAAGAGCGTGCCGAGCAGGCGCCGCAGCGTCATGGTCCCCGCAGCAGCAACGTGCCCGAGACCGCCCCCGGACTCGCCGCAGCCGTGAGGTCCGCTGACTCGATGCCCACACCCTCGGCGGACATTTGTCCGAGTAGTGCGACGGTGCTCGCGAAGTCGGCGGCGTCAAGCTGCAATAGCACGGTGCGCGGAGTTTGCTCCGTCACGCGAAAAGCGGTCGCAGACAAGCCGGCCGCATTGCGCGCAGCGTCGAGTCGTTGTTGCAGAGAGACATCGATGGGAACGCCTGCACGGCCGCTCGCCTGCCACTGCGGCTGATGGGCGCTCCATTGTTGCAGCACCCTGCGTTTCTCGGCGATGCGGCTCTGGGCGACCCAGCTGCGCTCGGTGACGTGAAATAACAGCGCGAGCAGCGGGATCAGCGTCACCGCAGCGGCGCCGAGGGCGAGGGCACGACGGTCGCGAACGGATAACTGCGCGTAGCTGCCCGCGAGACGCTCACGCAGAGCGATCAAGGACGCGGGCCAGGTCAGGGTCATGTGCGCTGCGCTCCGCGAGGCGCTGGCCAGCGCAAGGTCGCTTCGACACCGCTGTCGGTGCTCTGGATTTCGATCGGCTGCAGCGGCACACCCGCGCCGCGCAAGGCGTCGGCAAACGCCTCGGCCACCTCAGCCGCACCCGTGCGAATCACGACGACCGTGCTGTCCGGCTGCTGCTGCAAACGCTGCAGCCGCACGTCAGCCACCTGTCCGCGTGCGAGCGCCAACCACTCGAGTTCGCGCAAGGCCCGCGGGTCGACGGCATCTCCCGCCTGCAGGCGTTGCAGTTGGCGGCGCAGCATGGCTGCTGCGGCATCAGCCGAGGCGACGCCCGGTGACACCATCGACGCTTGGCTCTGCAGCTGTGCATCGAGCTCGCGTTCGAGTTGTTGCAGGCGCGCCCACTCCAGTTCGCGTGTCCCGAGATGCGCGACGATGAGTAGTGCTCCGAGCGCTGCGGCCCAGCGCCAACGCAGCCACGTGACGTTAATGGTCGCTCGCGGCGCGTATTCGGCCTGCAGCAAGTTCAGGGGCGGGCCAATCGACCAGTGGGTCGCGAGCCAAGGCAGCGGCCCGGCTTGCAAGGCGTGCACTTGCAGCGGCGCACCGAGCCGACGGAGCAACTCGATGAGCTCGGCATGTCGCTCAAGATCGGTTGGAGTCGCATAGACCCAAATACCAAGAGATGTTGCCCCCGCGGTGGCAAGGCGCGTCCGCAGCGACTCCTCGAGCATCGCGATGGGTGAGTAGTCGGTGGCTCCTTCAGGCGGAACGATGCGCGCCTCCTCGCCATCGATCCACACCAACACATCACCGGGCTTTGGCGCGATGCACGCCGCATCGGCGTGCATCGCCCGTGGGGCGATACCCACCGTGGCAAAGCGATCGAGCCAGTACTGTAGCCTGCGACGGGCGATGACGCCGACGGTCTGTTCCTCGCCCACGCGATCGCCGAGCGCAAAATGCTGCGCCTCCAGATCGTCGATCAGTTGATCCTCGAGCGCGTAGGCGATGCCTTGGCGTAGTTTCGAAGCCGCCATAGGCGGCAGGCGCACCGCCGTGAGCAGCACATCGCCGCCTGGAATGAGACCAATGACCCTACGCCCGTTTGCGGCCGCTTGAACGGCTTCTCGGCCCTCCGCCAGGGACTGCGCGACGACGCATGCGTCGGCATCCAGCACCACGCTATCGAAGCGATCCTCAGCGTGGGACGACGGGCGTAACAGCAGCGTTTCAGTCATGGCTCTGTGGCTTACTCGGAGAATTGCCGTTGCATCACACGCAGTCGCGGTTCACCCTGCGTGCTGCCCTCGTGGCGCATCAGACTGTACAAGGAGAACTGCGCCGTGCCAACGCTCGCCAAGGTTCGCACGCGAAAGTACATCGATCGTTCGCCGAGACCGATGCTGCGTTCGAGTCGCTCGAAGGCCTGCGGGTTACCGAGGCTGTTGCGGAACGCCTCTCGCCCCGGGAAACAGCTGCGCTGCCGGTTACGTTCCAGGCCCTGCGGATCGCGGCTCCATTGGCGTTCGCCTGTTAATGCATCGAGCAACACGCCGCTCGCCGAACACAGATTGATGGACGCATCGCGGGGCAGGGCGGTGAGGTGCGGTGCGAGCCTGGCGTAACGCTCATCATCCATGCCCTCGAGCAACAGCAACTCGCTGATTGAGGTCACCGGACGATTCGGCGGTCGGTAGGGTACGGGCAGTGCCGAGTAGATGGACTCTTCCGCTCCACCTGGCTGCGCCTCATCGTCGGCATCGATCCAGTCAGTCATGCGCGCCGCGATCTGCGGTTCGATCTCGAGCACCTGCAGCAATCGCTCGAAGACTTCGCGAGCGGCTGGATCGCTCTTGCCTTCCATATCGATGAGCGAGTTGAGATTGAACCGACCCTGCAGGTCCTCGACCTGCGCCTCGACGATCACGCCGTCGATGGCTTCCAAAGGCCCGAGTGGCGCCGACCACGGTTGCCCGGGGCGTATGACATCGGTTGGTTCAGCGAGTTGCTCGCGTAACGCTTCGGCCGCCAGCGCTTCGGTGCCGCTGGCCACCCACAGTGCCTGCTCTTGCGCTGCGCTACCCTGCGCCCGGCGCAGTGCCATGCCGGTATCGAAAGTGATCGCAGCGGCGATCGCGGTGGCGAGCGCCAGTAAAATAAGCGCCGTCAGCAGTGCCATGCCGCGCGCGCGAGTCATCCCGCAACCTCGACCCAGCGCACAAGGGTGCCGAACTGCACCGTCTCGAGCGTGATTTCCACGGCGCGTGGTCGAGAGCGTGACCGCTGCGGCTCATTGGTCTCGACGGGCCACTCCGTGCGCCATTCGCCGCGGTCATCGAGAAAACGCAGCTCGACCCGACGTACGCCGCGTAACACGACTCGCTGTCGTGACGTGCTCGATTGAGTTCGTTCCAGGACCGGCCAAATGCGACGAATCAAAGATTCGTCCCGCAGTTCGTATTCGATGCGTTGCAAGGTCGGTTGCTGAGTTCCAGGTGGAATGATGCGCCCCCCACGCGTCAAGGCCACAAGCTCGGTGCCGCGGCGATCCGCTCGCAGCGCGGGCTCGACGCCGCGACCCAACACATCGCGCACCGGACGCGCCGAGAGTTGCGCAAAGTCTTGCACCATCAAGCGCACGGCACGTTGCAGCAATGCCAGTTGCTGCTGTTGATCGCTGACGGTCGCGCGCTGGCGAATCACTTCGGTCAGCGCCCCGTAGCCCAGCGCGAGCATCAGCGCGGTGATGAACATGGCGACCAGCAATTCGATCAAGGTAAAGCCGCGCGGGGCGCGCCGGTTCATGGCGGACTCCTGCGTGCCATGTCCCACGTGGCGTCGGCGCCGGGCGCAGTCGCAACGCTCGCACCATAAAAGCCGACCAAGGTGACTAGCCACTCCTCGCGTTTGCCGCCGCCGGATTTGGGGCGCGCGGAAACCTTGATCTGCAGCATGCCTTTGATTGGCGTGCGGCCAATCTCTTCGCGCCATTGCCACTGGGAGCCAGCAAACTCGACCTCGCCCTCGCGGGTGCCGGGCTTGGGCGCCTCGCGCCCCACGCGAACTTCGACCAGTCGATTGCTGGCAACCCACTCGGCGAAACTGCGCTCGCGTAACCGTGCCGTACTGTCTGCGCCGGTGGTCAGTGCCGACAGCACCGCTGCCGATCCCAATGCGACGATGACGAGTGCCACCAGCACTTCGACGAGCGTGAAGCCGCGCGAGCGAGCGATCGTCACGGTGCCGCACCCTCGGCGAGCTGTTCGAGTTCGCCGTTCACATCCGGCCGAATGCGTTGCACGTAGGCCTCTGCATCGCGGCGTAGCAGCAGTTCGAACGGCGTGAACTCACCGCTCGAATCGATGCCTAATTGCGGCGCCACGTCGGGATCGTTTTTTGACGACTCTTCCGTTTCGAGCACGATACGCCGACCCTCGATCCAGGCCTCGATCGCCAGGCCCTGCGGGAGTATGCGCGGACGCAAGGCATCATCGACCGCCGGCCGCCACACACCGGCGCGCGGATCGAACCACGCAAAGGCGTAGCCCTCGCGGGTCCCACGAACGCCATAGTGGCGGGTCGCGAGCTCC
>Ga0172376_10005444_pt1 | contig 14213 bp, 12 predicted proteins | sample Lak35m_FD_121114 | JGI IMG/M metagenome (GOLD analysis project Ga0172376, IMG submission 121114) | Freshwater microbial communities from Kabuno Bay, South-Kivu, Congo - kab_092012_35m | ecosystem: Environmental > Aquatic > Freshwater > Lake | place: Democratic Republic of the Congo: South-Kivu...
AGCTTGCTGCGATCTTCGCTGCTCAGGTTCTTCGTCACGCGATTCGCATCCTCGGCCACGCCATCAAGAATGCTGCCACGGCGGCTGAGTCGGCGACGAATCGTCTCCCTGCTGTCCTTCTCGACGCCAAACAAGGCGTTGAAAATCTGCTGCGTGTTCCGCTCGGCGGGAAGCTGGATGCCGTCCCGCGACCACGCCAGCGACGAGCCTTCGATGGCCAGCTCCAGCGACGGAAAGCGAGTCGACACGCCCTGCACTTCGGCTATGAGCTGATCGGCGGAAACCGTGTTACGGAAGGCCCCACCATCGCCCGGCACGTTCGCGCCGGTCAGCCAGACACGCTCGCAGTTGTGATGTTTGCCAAGGACCAGCGGATGATGCAGGCCGCTGATCGGCGTGATATCCGCGCGATGCTTTTCAAGTGACTTGAGCGGCGTGGTGAATTCGTAATCCGGGCCTGCCTTTTCAATCTGCCACGTGAGCGTGTTGACGCCGTTGGGGATGTAGAGAAACACACTGCGTTTCGGCCGCGACGGAGTCGGAATCGCCGCCATGCAGTCGAGCCACGGTAAAGCGATGGTCGCTCCGAGCCCGCGCAGCATTGTGCGCCGGGAGATCTGCCATTTGTGAAGATGAAGATTGGCCATGATCGGTGCTTTCTTAACAAGTCCCTGGTCGATTGTTGTGGGATTGTTTATGTTTTTACTCGGTCAGTCGTGAGGCTGCTTCGGTATGTTCACGGTTGCAGCGCATATACATGCGGCCATCGGGTGTTTGTATGACGCAAGGATACGAGACGTTGAGCTGCTCGTCCAGCGGCAGGGCGGCAGATTAAGCCGGGCCACCGGCGCAGCCAGTGGTGTGCGTACGGCTTACGTATGATTCCTTTGTCACGAACCATCACTTCTGCCTGCTCTTCCTGCGAACCCGCTTTTCGGGGCTGGTCGAAGAGGGCTTGTCTGCTGCCGGGGAGTCTTCGAGCTCTGCAGGTCGAGCAGATTTGTACTGATCCAGTGCCGTTTGCAGCCGCCGCACGGCAGCAGTCGCTTCAGCGGACAGCGATTCCGGCCTGAGCGGATGCTTTTCGTCAGCATCGTTGATCAGGTCGAAGAACTCCCCCGAGCGATACAGTTTGTAGTGCTGATCGAAAGCAAATTCACGAACCTTGCGGTCATCCCCCTGCCGCGGCGAGTACCAGGAGTAGATCCACTGACGCGGCGACGCACTGCCGTCTCGCAGCTGCGGCAGAAGACTGTGGCCGTCGAGAGTCAGATCGACGGGCGGCTGTACGCCGGCTGCGTCCAGCAATGTCGGCAGGAAATCGGTGCTGTCGACCAGCTCATGACTGACCTTCGTTGACAATTTCCCCGGCCAGTTCACGATCAGTGGCACATGCATCCCTGCTGCGGTCGTGGTCCCCTTGCCACCAATCACAACTCGATTACCCATCTGCGATCGGGTTCCTTTGCCAGTTCCATTGTCGCCGAGAAACACAATCAGAGTCTTCTCGCGCAAGCCGAGCGAATCGAGCTGTCCGATGAGTTTTCCGATCAGCTTGTCCATGTACTCGACCATCTCACCGAAGTGCTTCTCGTTCTGGTTCGCTTTTTCACCCATGAGCTTTGGATCCCACGACCCGCTGTCGGGAGTTGGCTGATAGGGCGCATGAGTCAGCATCATCGGGTAGTACAGGAAGAACGGCTCACGCTGCTTCCGCGTCACGAAGTCGATCGCATAATCATTCACCAGATCCGGACCATACTCACCACTGGTGTAATCCTTCTCGACGCCATTGATTTCAAGCCCGGGGTTGGCGTAGCGCGGCCGTTTTGGTGTGCGCGTGTGCTGCCAGAGGCACGCTTCGTCAAACCCGAACTTCTGCGGCAAATTCACGTCCTGGCCAAGCTGCCATTTGCCAGCGATGCAGGTTGAATATCCCGCCTGCTTCAGCAGGTTGCCGAACGTCACCGCACGCCGGTCGAGCACTCCGAATCGAACATAATTCCGCACGTTATACTGGCCAGTCATTAATTGCGCGCGGGTCGGGGTGCAGAGCGGCTGGACATAACAGTGAGTGAATCGGGCCCCGGTCGCTGCGAGCTGGTCGAGCACCGGCGTCCGATAGCTCGTGCCGCCGTTCGCCCCGATCGTCTCGTAGCCAAGATCGTCAGCCATGATCAGAATCACGTTCGGTTTCTCAACAGCCCCCGGCGCATCCGCCGCGCGGGAGGTCGGTACCACGAACAGCATTAACAGTGCGACCCAGGCGCTTCTCGTATCACTCATCGCTTTCTCCGTTGGAAAAGGTGACTGGTCAGATCTGTGAGATGAAGCAGGGCGGGAGCCATCACAGCGCACGGGATCCGCTTCTGCATGTCAGCGACGGGCGTTCGTCCCACACGTCGCGTTTGCCACCGCGGACATCAGCGTTCACCTTCAAGCCAGCATTGATGGCCGCTGTCTGAGCCAGTCGCTCGATTTCCGGCTTGCAGACGCCGGCGCCGGTGCCGGCAAAAATCACGAGCGTGTTCTGTGTGGCGATGCCGGGCTTGCCTCTTTCGGAAGCGTGCAGCACGGCAAGCGGCCTGAACGGCAGGGCTAAAAGGATGCGTTTCATTGTCCGGTTTCTTTTGTGAGATTCGGTGAAAGATTTGAAACCGCCGTGGCTTTGCGGGAAACAGAGTTTACAGGTCAACGGCGATGATTGCATGTCCCCAGGCAGAGAACGCAGAAAATACCGCTCTGCGACGAATTCTTAGCCTTTCGCATTGAAGTGAACGCCGTTGGCATTCGGCATCCCGGCGATATGCAGGTGATGGCGCCGAAGTGGTCATGCGTTGTGATAATTTGCTCCTTCATCAGCGCGCTCAGCGTGTCACATCGCGATACCGAATGGGCTGCGGTCAGAGCACAAAAAACGGGGACATGGCATCCACTAAGCTGCTGAAACTGCGGACGACGGAGCCGTCCATCGTGCACAGGCTGCTGCTGACAGAATTTCCCGGAATTTGTCAGCATCTGTGGCAAGGAAGGGAATCCTTCACAGAATCTGAGTCGTGGGGGGCTGGTGGGCAGGCAGAAGGGGCCGATTACGGAGATGGTCTGGAGCTACGAAAGAGAAATCCTACACTGCGGGTGCAGGAGACGTATTCGCTGGCGGCCAGGGCGAAACGTCGGGGCACTGCACAGCCATGGAAGAACCGAAAGAGGAATCAGCGTTCACCCAGTGTCGGGTGCCTCAGCATCGCGGATCAACTCAAGCTGGCGACGGTTCTGGGAGATATCTGGCCTTCACTCTTTTCAAACGGCCAGGTCAGATTTCGTTACTTGCGTACAGTATGGCGTGTTCTCGGCGGGCTGGCCGTTAAGACACGCCGTCTGCACTCTGTGTTCGAAGAGTTAAAGGAGTGGGCGGCGAGTAGTGTCAGGGGCTGTTGTCGGGACGTTGACAACCAGCGGTTCGCTCTGATAGATCCGGTGATGGATACGAGGTCCCCCGGTACGTGCTCATTCCACTAAACGGAATTGGCTAAGAGGAAGCCGCGGGCTCGCCAAAGAACCGCCACGAGATCAGCTCAGCCGACCAACGCCGGCCCGGCGACCATCCGCCGCGAAGACACGGAAAAACTGCTGACGGATCCTGGTGCTGAGAATGCACGGCTACGCAGTACACGCTGTGGCACGGGGAGAAAGCGCGTGAATTCAAGATGCGAGCGGCCAGCTGCTCTGCAGCGGGTGTCAGCTTGCGTCGAGAAGAGCGCCACAATTGAAGCCTGTCACTGAAAAAAAATGCCGATCTCGAAAGATCGGCAGCACGATTAAACGGCGCGCGAAGAAAGTCTCTTACTGTGACAGGAGGCAATCGTCGCTCGGATACACTCCCCGAAGGATAATCTCGCTTGCTTTTCCTTGCAAGGCAGACGATCATAAATTTTTACCATTCGCATTATTTCTGACTGGGAGTTTCTGAATGCAGGTCGCATCCGCAGACGGTCTTTCTGTGGCAGTCCGATACCGATTGGGCCTGGATATCGGCGCAAATTCGGTCGGCTGGGCCGCAATTCGCCTCGATGAACTCGAAGCCGAGCAGCATCGCCCCAGCGGAATTCTGGCTGCAGGCGTGCGGATTTTTGAAGCTGGCGTTGAGGGATCGATTGAACAGGGCAAGGACAGCTCACGAGCCGTGAAGCGGCGGAATGCACGCCAGCAGCGGCGGCAAACATGGCGGAGACAGTACCGTAAACGTCGCCTGTTTGTTTTCCTGCAACGCCAGGGTTTGCTTCCCTCTTCTGACGACACGACCAGTGTTGGACGTGACGCAGTGCTGAAGCAACTCGATGCAGAACTCACTGCCCTGTGGTGTCCAGCAGGTGACGTCGATGCTCACCAAAAGCTGCCGTATGCTCTCCGCGCTGCAGCGGCGACTCGACTGGTTCAGCCACACGAACTGGGCAGGGCACTTTACCACCTTGGCCAGAGACGTGGGTACAAGGCTAACCGACGAACACCTGAGGCCGGGGATGAGCAGGGAGGGGTGGTCAGTGGTGGTATCAGCGTGCTCGATCAGGCCCGGCTGCGTGATCCCGAGGATAGCAGCAGCCTGAGAAGCCTGGCGCAGACCGTCGTAGAGGAATTTGCTCGGGAAAACGGCACGTTCGCAATCCGTTCTGAGGCGTCCAACTCGCCACGCCGCGGTCGAATCCGTGGGCATTACACATCGCGTGAGATGTACCAACAGGAATTCGCGACGATCCGTGACTTTCAGCTTGCAAATGGTGGGCCACTAACCACTGAAAACTGGCAAGTGATCCAGCGAATCCTGTTCACTCAGCGACCGCTGAAATCGCAAAGCCACCTCGTCGGCCGCTGTACGCTGGAAAAGGATCGATTCGGTCGGGGCCGTCGTCGCTGTCTGATGGCGTTACCCGAATATCAGGAATTCAGAGTCCTTCAGATGCTGAATCATCTGGCGATCTGCCATCCCGACGGTACGGAGGAGCGACTGACGGAGGGTCAGCATGCGGTGCTCTACGATTGGCTGATGCGCGAAGGCGACCTGAAACTTACCACACGTGCCGGTCGCGGGAAGGCTGCAGCGCCGTCCGTGGTCAGCCTGCTCAACCTGCCGAAGGGTACGAGATTTTCGCTGAAATCCGCAGAAGAGTCAGAGGAAGATGATGAACGCCTGATCGGCGACCGCACAAATTCAAAGTTCCGGAAGATCCTCGGCCAATCGTGGGATCGCTTGTCGCCCGAGCAAAAGGAAAAACTCATTCTGCAGGTTGTCTATGCAGCCGACCCCGAAGCCCTTGCAGCATGGATCGCCCGGCACTTTGGATTCTCGGGCGAACTCGCCGTGGCGGTTTCCAGGATATCCCTTGAAGAGCAGCACGGTGGGCTGTCCCGCCGAGCGATTCGTAAACTCCTGCCGTTGCTCCGTGTCGGTAAAACGTATGCTGCGGCCAGAAAAGAGGTCTACCCGGAATCTTTCGTTGCTACAAATGCCGTGGATCTGCTGCCACCGGTTACCCAATGGAATCGTGAGATCAATAATCCGGCCGTGATTCGTGCCTTGACTGAGGTACGTCGCGTGGTGAACTCGGTGATTCGCCGTTTTGGCAAACCCGAAACGATCCATGTGGAACTGGCCAGAGACCTGAAACGGTCACGACAGGAACGCAAAAAACTCTGGTCTCAGAACGATGAAAATCGCAGGGCTCGCGAACGTGCTAAAGCCAGAATTCTGGAGAAGCTGGGAAACTCCAGCCCCAGCCATGCGGATATCGAAAAATGGCTGCTGGCCGAAGAGTGCAATTGGGAGTGTCCGTATACCGGTCGACGATTTTCGGCGACGACGCTGAAAGACTTCGATGTGGAACATATTTACCCACGAAAGTACCTCGATGATTCCTTCGCCAATAAAACTCTGTGCGATCCGGACTTCAATCGGATGCGGAAACGAAACCGGCTGCCGTCCGAGATTCTGGATGGCGACGAGTTTGAGGCCGTGATCAACCGCGTCAGGAGCTTCAGTGGCACGCACGCTGAATCCAAGCTCCGACGCTTTCTGGCGGAATCTGTCCCCGAGGAATTTGTTGCGCGGCAGCTGAATGACACGCGGTACAACAGTCGGCTGGCGTCCGAGTTTCTTGCCACACTGTATGGTGGGAGAAATGATGCGACACAGCGACAGCGAATTGTGAATCCGACCGGGGGCCTGACATGGCTGATCCGTCGAGGGTTTGGACTGGACCGCATTCTGAGTTCGTCAGATCAAAAGGAGCGTGGTGACCATCGCCAACACGCGGTTGATGCAATTTGCGTGGCCTTATCGACCCAAAAGGTCATCCAGCGCCTATCCGGCCTTGCCGAAGAGTTTTCTCGCCCCGGCAACCGCTTCAACGTGTTTTTGTCGGAGTTTTCAAGGGAGTTGCCTTGGCCGGAATTTCATACGGATGCAGCCAACGCAGTGCTCCAGATGGTGGTTTCCCATCGTCCGGAACGAAGCATCGGCGGCGCATTGCATGGGGAGACGTTGTATTCAAAACCGTTCGCGGTATCACCAAGCGATGATCGTCAGAGTAGAAAAAAAACGTCGACTTCGGTCGAACATCGGATTCGCAAAAGCCTCGACAAACTGGAAAAGCGTGATATTGAGGGAGATGCAATCGTAGATCGGGCTGTCCGAGCAGCAGTGCAGGCGAAATATGCGGAATTAGTTGCGACCGCGTCTTCACCTTCAGCGGCGACACCTGAAAAGTTCTGGAATAACCGCGCACTGGTGGATCGTTTCCCGCGGCTGCAGCCTGCGGTCACAAAACGTAACGTTGGTTCAAACAGCGGCGGAAGCATCATTTACAGCGTGCGACTGCGTGCGCGAGCGAAGCCAGCCGTGGTCGGCCGAGGACCACGGCAGCGATACGTGGCGCCCGCAACAGATTCGAATTTTGCGACCATGATTTACGAGATCCGTACGGCCGAGGGCACAGTTGTCCGCTGGGATCATGAAGTCCTGTCGAGGTTGGAAGCACACCAGCGTCTTGTCTCGTCAGATGCAAATTTGCGTTCTGGTGGCAGCTTGACAACAGACCACAATCCCGTACCGGATCCCGTGGAAAAGATTCTGGTTCCGCGCAGTGCAGACGAAATTCGAGCTATGAACGACGCCCCTTTTCGGCTGAAGCCCACAGAACAGGTAGCTTATATCGGTTCTTTGCGGAAGAATGATATGATTGAACTTGATGGTGGTATGGGTGATCGAATGATCTATCGTGTGCAGAGCCTGTCGAGTACAGAAATCCAGTTATGTGAGCACCAATTGCAGGGAATCTCCGGAAAGGATCGCAATACCCTGAACCGGATCACTTCCGTTGATTCACTTCGTCGGAGATCGATGCGATTTCTCAATGTTTCACCCGCCGGTGACGTCCGTTGATTTGCGTGCATGAATTATTGCCTGATGGATTACACGTTATTATGGTATGTTGGATTTGATTAGCAGAACCTTCGTCCACTCGCCCGATTATTGTTGCATCTGGTCACCCTGCGTGTTGACATCTCAGACGCGAACTACACCATTGTGGTGTATCGCCTGACGTCAGCCGCAGGATCGTCCGAAATGCGAAACCGAATTCTTGAGTTTTGTCATTCACCTGTGCGACTCAGCGTTCGGAATGCGCAGCTGGTCATCGTCCGTGCCGAGAGACCAGAGTTGACTGTGCCGATGCGTGACATTGCGGTGATTATCGCGGCACAGCCGGCGATGTCCTATTCACAGGCTGTTCTCAATGAATTGCTCGAACAGGGCGGTGTTTTCATTGTCTGCAACCCAAAACGGCTGCCAACCGGCATGTTGCTGCCACTGGAGGCCCACTGCACGCAGACCGCTCATTTTCATCAGCAGAGAGAACTGAGTGTTCCGCGACAAAAGCAGCTTTGGAAAAGCGTGGTGCAGTCCAAAATCGCAATGCAGGCCATGCTGCTGGTGACAGAGACTCGCAGCGATTTCGGTCTGACTAATCTTATCGGCACGGTGCGTTCCGGTGACGCAACGAATGTCGAGGCTGCCGCAGCAGCACGCTACTGGAAGGCATTGTTTGGCAACAGCTTTCGCCGTGATCGTGGCCACGAGGGGATCAATGGGTTGTTGAACTACGGTTATGCAGTGCTGAGAGCGATGACAGCGCGATCACTTTGTGCTGCCGGGCTGCATCCGACCTGGGGGATTCATCACCACAATCAATACAATGCATGGTGCCTTGCGGACGACCTGATGGAGCCGTATCGACCGGTCGTGGACCGGATTGTGTACCGCCAGCTGCCGCAGGCGGCAGAGCCGGACAGTATGGCAGGACCCGCGCGGCAGGCAGTGCTTGGGAGTCTGTTGGGGAGCGTGGATATTGGCGACGAGGTCAGGACGGTTTTTGATGCGATTAATCGGTCTGCTCAATCGCTTAAAGCCGCCATCTGCGGGGGAACAGGAGAATTAATTTTTCCGGAAGGATTTGCAGATGTCAGCAGCGCTGACGCAGATAACGGGGTACAATGTCATGTGGTTGATGGCAATGTTTGATTTGCCGGTTGACGATACAGCCGCTCGTCGTCAGTACGCGCGATTCCGTCGCTTGCTGCTGCAAAGTGGCTTCAGCAAACTGCAGTACTCTGTCTACGCCCTGTGCTGTGAATCAGAAGCCACGGCGGTTGCACAGCGTTCTCAAATTTCGCAAAAACTTCCACCGGACGGCCAGGTTCGGCTTCTGATGATCACCGATCGGCAATTCGGCAAAATGGAGGTCTACCATGGAAAAACGCGTGTTGATAACGAAGAGAAGCCACGGCAACTGGAACTTTTTTAAGATGAATTCGGACGTAACTCTCTATTTCATTGACAGTTACGCCCGAACAAGTGTATCCGAGCGACGATTCCCTGCGAGCCACAGCAACCCACGGCCAGCCTGGCGGAATCCATTGAGTGTATCCGAGCGACGATTCCCTGCGAGCCACAGCAGAGTTTGCTCTGGGATCGACCGCGACGTGAGTGTATCCGAGCGACGATTCCCTGCGAGCCACAGCTGCGAGCACGCATTTCACTGGCAGCGACGAAGTGTATCCGAGCGACGATTCCCTGCGAGCCACAGCATCTCGTAAAGCGGTCCGGGCTGCTTCGGTAGTGTATCCGAGCGACGATTCCCTGCGAGCCACAGCCGATTGGCGATCTGCCTGAGGAAATCGAGCAGTGTATCCGAGCGACGATTCCCTGCGAGCCACAGCTCGGTCTTGACCTGACCGGCGAAGCAGCCGAGTGTATCCGAGCGACGATTCCCTGCGAGCCACAGCATACGGACACGCTGGGGCGGCTGCAACTGGAGTGTATCCGAGCGACGATTCCCTGCGAGCCACAGCGATCTGATGAAAACATTCGATGCAGTCATTAGTGTATCCGAGCGACGATTCCCTGCGAGCCACAGCAGACCAAACAATGCAGTTCGTGCCAAGCTTAGTGTATCCGAGCGACGATTCCCTGCGAGCCACAGCTCACGCGGCATACGTGTTGCGTGGCACTGGAGTGTATCCGAGCGACGATTCCCTGCGAGCCACAGCGCGCCTACTGTTCGCTCCACAGCCTGAATCAGTGTATCCGAGCGACGATTCCCTGCGAGCCACAGCGCAGTCGCCCTCGATGAGCTGGAGTGCAGTAGTGTATCCGAGCGACGATTCCCTGCGAGCCACAGCCCCAACGCTGCTGACGAGACTCAGCCGGGTAGTGTATCCGAGCGACGATTCCCTGCGAGCCACAGCTGAGACAATGAAAAGTGTAACGGAAGCGGTAGTGTATCCGAGCGACGATTCCCTGCGAGCCACAGCGGTGGAGGGAGGGGGATTTTCAACGCGGCAAGTGTATCCGAGCGACGATTCCCTGCGAGCCACAGCTGCGGACGTGATGCGCATGTCCTCACCAGAGTGTATCCGAGCGACGATTCCCTGCGAGCCACAGCAAGTAGGTTGTAGTTTCCATGATCTGCTCTAGTGTATCCGAGCGACGATTCCCTGCGAGCCACAGCAACGCCAGCGCTTCGCCAGTTTGTGCGGGTAGTGTATCCGAGCGACGATTCCCTGCGAGCCACAGCTACGACGTCCCATCGGTCGAGATATGGCAGAGTGTATCCGAGCGACGATTCCCTGCGAGCCACAGCGTCTTGTCAAGGGTGTCCAGTTCCGCCAGTAGTGTATCCGAGCGACGATTCCCTGCGAGCCACAGCGCGACAACGCAGGAACGACACTGGACAGTGAGTGTATCCGAGCGACGATTCCCTGCGAGCCACAGCGACAGACGTTTCGCGAAGGATGCTTCGGGTAGTGTATCCGAGCGACGATTCCCTGCGAGCCACAGCAATCGCAGGCTCGGATATCGCAATGGATGCAGTGTATCCGAGCGACGATTCCCTGCGAGCCACAGCCCGATACACTGACAGCAGCGGCACTGGCTGAGTGTATCCGAGCGACGATTCCCTGCGAGCCACAGCCAACGGGCAACCGTGGCACTGTGACGCTGAAGTGTATCCGAGCGACGATTCCCTGCGAGCCACAGCATCGTCAAAATCGCCTCACAGAATGCCGCAAGTGTATCCGAGCGACGATTCCCTGCGAGCCACAGCGGATCGAGGGATACACGGAGACACCGGAATAGTGTATCCGAGCGACGATTCCCTGCGAGCCACAGCAATATCCGGTTTGTAAAACGTGTAAACCTAAGTGTATCCGAGCGACGATTCCCTGCGAGCCACAGCATTTCGCCCGATACTCTTCCAGCGTAAGTAAGTGTATCCGAGCGACGATTCCCTGCGAGCCACAGCGTGTCTGATGCAAATTAACCAACTGGTGCAAGTGTATCCGAGCGACGATTCCCTGCGAGCCACAGCTTTACGTGAGGATAGAACCATGAGCGACAGAGTGTATCCGAGCGACGATTCCCTGCGAGCCACAGCTCTCCGCAGAAGGACCGGAGCTCACGACGGAGTGTATCCGAGCGACGATTCCCTGCGAGCCACAGCGCATTCAGCGATACGGCAAAAAGCGCTGACAGTGTATCCGAGCGACGATTCCCTGCGAGCCACAGCACCAGTGCGAGCACCTTCACGATCTGGTGAAGTGTATCCGAGCGACGATTCCCTGCGAGCCACAGCAGCTTAGCGCGTCGGTCGTCCGCCAGTTGGAGTGTATCCGAGCGACGATTCCCTGCGAGCCACAGCGTAATTGCCATTCAGCGTACTTCCTGTTTTAGTGTATCCGAGCGACGATTCCCTGCGAGCCACAGCTTCATATGATGTCTCGCGCCTGACACCTCTAGTGTATCCGAGCGACGATTCCCTGCGAGCCACAGCAACGACGGAAAAACAGTGTTCTCCCGCTCAAGTGTATCCGAGCGACGATTCCCTGCGAGCCACAGCAGTTATCGAGCGGGAGTCTATCGCAGGATGAGTGTATCCGAGCGACGATTCCCTGCGAGCCACAGCCAGACGTCGCATCAAAAACGTGCCCCGCGTAGTGTATCCGAGCGACGATTCCCTGCGAGCCACAGCTCTGGCGTCATCGTCAACCAATTCATCCTGAGTGTATCCGAGCGACGATTCCCTGCGAGGCACAGCTTGAACAGCTCGCACACCATCGACTGGCACGGTTACGCATTCACAAGTATGGAATCACAAGTGCAATCGGATAGGATTGTTGTTGACATGCAGCGCATCTGCCGCACCATCTGAAGTTGTTTAGCAGAGCCGGGTGCCAGGCCGTGGGGCATTTTGCGATGCCCGGGTGTCATCGTCTTTCTGACATTGCCAGTCAATTTGCTGTCACCTCGCGACATGCCAAGGGAGATCATTCGACCACCTTCAGGATTCAGGCCATTCACTGAAACGCTGAGCTCGATCGGTAGATTGGTAATGCGTGACACGCAACAATCCCCAACGGCCCTGTTGTTCTTCACGGTGACTGGCAGCGACACGTTGTTTCTCGATAGCATGAGCCAGACAGCCTGCTTTTCCTTTGCAAGCCAACCATCACCGCTCACGAAATCCACTTATGGCCGAACTCACTATGCGGTTAAAGAAACTGCCTCTGACGATGCTGACTTTGATTGCCGCAGTCTGCTGCCTGTCGGCACCGACCGTCTCGGCGCAGGGAAAGCCGCTCAAGGTGTTTATTCTCGCTGGCCAGTCGAACATGGAGGGCCATGCCGCAATCAGCACTTTCGACTACATCGGCAAGGATCCTTCTACGGCACCCATTCTCAGGGAGATGCGCAATCCGGATGGAACGCCGCGGGTGTGTGAAAATGTCTGGATGTCCTATTTGACCGGCCCTTATGATGGGAGTGCCAATGGTGAGGGTCTGGGAAAACTCACCGCCGGCTTTGGCGCACGCGGAGATCAGCCCACGAGAAATGGTGGCAAAATCGGTCCCGAGTTCACGTTTGGGATTTATATGGAGAAGGGGCTCGAGCAGCCAATCCTGATAATCAAGACTGCCTGGGGCGGCAGATCACTCAACACCGAATTTCGTCCACCTGGTGCCGGTCAATACAAACTTCCCAGGGAAACACAGGAAGCGTGGGATCGGCATCCCAGGGGTGCTCACGGAATCCCCAAACTTGAAGATCGGAAAAAATGGCAGGACGAGAAGGATGCTGCCTCGGGCGTGTTTTATCGGATGATGGTCGAACACGTGAAGAAAGTTCTGGCAGATCCCGGAAGGGTCTGTCCGGAATACGATGAGCAGGCGGGCTATGAGCTGGCCGGATTTGTCTGGCTTCAGGGTTTTAACGATCTGGTCGATGGCCAGACCTACCCGCGTGGAAATTATGACGAATATTCGCGACTGCTGACTCACTTTATTCGCGACGTCCGCAAAGACCTGTCAGCCCCGAAAATGCCCTTCGTGATCGGCGTCCTCGGAGTCGGCGGTGAGGGTGAAAACGAGGCATTCCGCAAGGCCATGGCAGCTCCAGCCGACTTACCGGAATTCAGGGGCAATGTGATTGCCGTTGCGACAGCTCCGTTCTGGGATCATGACATTGCCGCGGCCGAGCCGAGGAAGGGGCAGTATGACGAGATCATCGACACCGCACATCTGCTCAGAACAGATGGGACTTTAGACAGCGAATGGAAATGGGAGAATTACTGGAAGCCTGCTGGCAGTCCTTTGCCGGAGCAGCGAGCGTGGCGATTCGTGACGCTGGATGCCACTGAGAAAAAGGACCAGCTGGAAACCTATACCGCAAGGCGTTTCCGCGACATCACTCTGCCTGCCGCGCTAAAGAATTGGTATCAGCCCGACTTCGATGACCATCTCTGGACCGAAGGCAAAGCCCCCATTGGAAAGGGCGTCTGGAATCACAGCGGAATCAGGCTGGATCAATTTCCATCAAAATGGGGCTCGGGCGAGTTTCTGCTGATGCGCACAACGTTTGCAGTTGAAGACCTCAACTTTGATTCGTATCGCATCGCAGTTCTGGCGAGACAAGGATTTCATGTCTATTTGAACGGCGAGAAAATTCACACATACATCTGGTGGAAGGACAAGCCGTACTACCGTTCCATCGTGCTGGACGAATCACAGACAAGACATCTGAGGAAGGGGAAGAACGTGCTGGCGATCTGCACCAACGACCAGTATGCCCCTGACTCCCCGGAGCGTTATTCGGCGGTCGATGTGTGGATCGAGGGGATCACGAGGGCCGACAAAGAGAAGCTCGACGTCGCTCTGGAGGAAGTCCTTTCGCCCAGGGACAGGGAGGCACTCGAAGGGGCCTCCAATGGCGGTTACCACTATTTCGGCAGCGCGAAGATCTTCGCTCAGATGGGCAAGGCATTTGCAGAGGCTTTGCTGCCTTTGCAGAAATAGACTGTGGGGCTTCATCGCGCGGGCGTTCCCTGAATCTCGAGTTCACGCAGGAAAACAAACCCGTTTGCTTTCTTCCGGAAGGAGATCTCATGCACGTTCGGAAAGACCAGCCGCAGATAGCTCACGCCCTGTGCACCCACGTTTGACAGTTCAAAAACATCCGCCGTGTAGTTCCTGAACTCGGTGCTGCCCGTAGCTGTCCATTGTGCGAAAAGTGGTGCTGACACGAAATGGGGAATCGTTGTAGAGTTTGTGGATGGAACGGACTCCATCGGACAACGTGAATCAAGACGATCTGCAGAAGCTGGTTCTTC
>Ga0172376_10005445_pt1 | contig 14212 bp, 8 predicted proteins | sample Lak35m_FD_121114 | JGI IMG/M metagenome (GOLD analysis project Ga0172376, IMG submission 121114) | Freshwater microbial communities from Kabuno Bay, South-Kivu, Congo - kab_092012_35m | ecosystem: Environmental > Aquatic > Freshwater > Lake | place: Democratic Republic of the Congo: South-Kivu...
TCCTCCTCGATGCGGGCCGCAACCATGGCACGGAGTCGGTTCATCGCCTTCTCGCGGTTCTGCAACTGACTGCGCTCCTCCTGCGAGGATGCGACGAGACCGGTCGGCTCGTGGATCAGCCGAACAGCCGACGAAGTCTTGTTGACGTGCTGACCGCCCGCACCCGACGCACGGAACACCTCCATGCGGATGTCGCTCTCGTTGATCTCGACGTCGGGATCGTCCATCACCGGCCAAACCTGGACGGCCGAGAAACTCGTCTGGCGACGACCCTGATTGTCGAACGGACTGATCCGAACCAGGCGATGCGTGCCGCGCTCGGACGTCATGAGTCCGTACGCGTAGCGGCCCTTGATCGTGAACTCGGCCGACATGATTCCGGCCTCGGTGCCCGGGGACACGTCGTCGACCTCGATCTGGAAACCCCGTCGCTCGGCCCATCGGGAGTACATGCGCAGGAGGATCTCGCTCCAGTCCTGGGCGTCGACGCCGCCGTCATTGGTGTTGATGTGGACGATGCAATCCGCCTCGTCGTGCTCGCCGGTGAAGAGACTGCGCATCTCCAACGCGTCGAGACGGCCCGACACCGAGACGATCGAAGCCTCGATGTCGGACTCCTGCGAGGCGTCGTCGACCTCGCGGGCCAGTTCGTGGAGGACTTCGGCATCCTCGACGTCGCGCGACAGTTGATCGAATTGATCGACGTCACCTTTGGAGTTGGCGTACTCCGCATTCAGACGCTTGGCCCGGTCCTGATCGTCCCAGAGGTCGGGGCGTGACACTTCGATCTCGAGTTCGACGATCCGCGAACGGAGTTCGTCGACCCTCAGGTAGCCGCGCGCCTCGTCGAGTCGACGGCGAAGATCGCGGAGGTCGTCGGTGAAGTCGCGCACGATCGGGACTCAGTTCGCGCCGTGGCAGACTTTGAACTTCTTGCCCGAACCGCAGGGACAGGGCTGGTTGCGCCCGGTCTTCGACCACTCGTCGTTGACGATGGTCCTGGGTTTGGCCGGCGCCGACGGCACCGGAGCGGGTGCCGACGCACCTTCGGGAGCGACGGGTCGGGCCGCCTCCGACTTGGTCTCCTGAACGTTCTTGATCGTCTGCTCGCCCGGTTCGTTGCGCACCACCTGCACGTGCATCACGTAACGCACGAAGTCCTGGGCGATTCCCTTCATCATCGAACCGAACATCTCGTAGCCCTCGCGTTGCCACTCGGACAACGGGTCCTTCTGCCCCATCGCACGCAGGTTGATTCCCTCCTGCAGATAGTCCATCTCCTCGAGATGCTCGCGCCAACGTTGATCGATGATGCGGAGCATCACCTGCCGCTCGACGTCGCGCATCACCGTCGGCGTGAGTTCCTCCTCGCGCTTGGCGTAGTACGCCGAGGCGTCGGCCATCACGAGGTCGTACATCTCGTCGGTGCGACCGCAATCGGCGAGCCGCGCGTCGTCGACGGAACTCGGCCAGAACGTTCGCAGCTCCTTGGCGAGACCCTCGACATCCCACTCGTCGTCGGCCTCCGACACGCAGTGCGTGTCGATCAGGGTGTCGACCGCCTCGGCGAGGTACTCCATGGCGGCGGCCTTCAGATCGACCCCATCCAGGATCTGGTCCCGCCGTTGGTAGATCACCTTGCGCTGCTCGTTCATCACCTCGTCGTACTTGAGAACGTTCTTGCGGATCTCGCCGTTGCGCTGCTCGACGGTCGACTGCGCCCGCTCGATGGCCTTGGTGACCATCTTGTGCTCGATGGCCTCGTCGTCGGGCAGAGCGCGACCCATCACCCAGGAGAGTGCACCGGTGGCGAACAGTCGCATCAACTCGTCGTCGAGACTGAGATAGAAACGGCTCTCGCCGGGATCGCCCTGACGACCGGCGCGACCCCGCAACTGGTTGTCGATTCGGCGACTCTCGTGCCGCTCGGAACCGATCACGTAGAGGCCACCCAGTTCCCGGATGCGATCTCCTTCGACCTTGGTCTCGGCCGTGATCTCGGCCAGCAATTCGGCGTATCGCTTCTGCGCCTTCGTTCGCGCCTCACGGAACTCCTCGGGCATCGACTCGAGCGGCATCGGCAGCGTGAACTCGTCGGCGAGTGTCTCGGGGGCATGACCCTCGGCGAGAACCTTGCGGCGCGCCAGACCCTCCGGGTTGCCGCCGAGAAGGATGTCGACGCCTCGACCGGCCATGTTGGTGGCAACCGTGACGGCGTTCAATCGACCGGCTTGGGCCACGATCTCGGCCTCGCGGGTGTGCTGCTTGGCGTTCAACACCTCGTGGGTGATGCCGCGCTTGGCGAGCAGGCGCGACAGATGCTCGCTCTTCTCCACCGAGACGGTGCCGACGAGGATGGGCTGCCCCTTGGCGTTGCGTTCGGCGATGTCGTCGACGACCGCTCCGAATTTGGCGGCCTCGGACTTGTAGATGAGGTCGGGTTGATCGGCGCGCCGAATCGGCCGGTTGGTCGGAATGGGAACCACCTGGAGGCCATAGGTGTTCATGAGTTCGGCCGCCTCGGTCTGGGCGGTTCCGGTCATGCCGGCCAACTTGTCGTACATGCGGAAGTAGTTCTGGAGGGTGATCGTGGCGAGGGTCTGGTTCTCCTCCTTGATCTTCACGCCCTCCTTGGCTTCGACCGCTTGGTGGATTCCCTCGCTCCAACGTCGCCCTTCGAGGATGCGACCGGTGAACTCGTCGACGATCTTCACGTCACCGGCCTGCACGATGTAGTCCTTGTCGCGCCGATAGAGCTCCTTGGCCTTCAGGGCGACCTGCAACTGATGCACCAGATTGCGCTGCACCTCGTCGTAGAGGTTCTCGATTCCGAGTTCCTGTTCGACGCGTTCGATGCCCTCTTCGGTGGGCATCACGATGCGCTTGTCCTCCTCGACCTCGTAGTGCACGTCGCGCTTCAGGGCCCGCACGATGGAGGCGAAGCGGTAGTAGAGCTGGGCGGCGTCGGCAACCCGACCCGAGATGATGAGCGGGGTTCGGGCCTCGTCGATGAGGATCGAGTCGACTTCGTCGACGATGGCGAAGTTGTGTCCGCGTTGCACCTTGTTGGCGCGCGTTCCGGCCATGTTGTCGCGCAGGTAGTCGAATCCGAACTCGTTGTTCGTTCCGTAGGTGATGTCGGCCGCGTAGTTGGCACGCTTCTGCTCGGGACGTTCGTTGAGTCCGGGGATGACGAGTCCGACCTCGAGACCGAGCCAGCGATGGATACGGCCCATCCACTCGGAGTCGCGTCGCGCCAGGTAGTCGTTCACGGTGACCAGATGGACTCCGCGGCCGGAAATGCCATTGAGAAAAGCGGGCAACGTGGAGACGAGGGTCTTGCCCTCGCCGGTCTTCATCTCGGCCACCCAACCGAAGTGGAGCGCCGCTCCGCCCATCAACTGGACGTCGTAGTGACGCTGCCCGATCACCCGTCGCGATGCCTCGCGCACCACGGCGAAAGCCTCGATCAGCAGGTCGTCCAGGGACTCCCCACGAGCCACCCGCTCGCGGAACTCGATCGTGCGCGCCCGCAAGCCGTCATCCGACAGGTCCGCGACCGCGGCTTCCTCGGCGTTGATGTCGGGAACCAGACCCTCGAGGGCCTTCAGCTTCTTGCCATCGCCGGCCCGGAGGATGCGGTCGAGAACTCCCATGAGTGGTCGATCCTACCGTCGGCCCTGCTCGGGCGAGATTCGCCTCGTCGGCAACCCGAACCGGCGACCAGACTCGGGCAATGACCGCATCGGAAACTCGTCTCACCCCGCGCGCCGTGGATGCGGTGATCTTCGACCTCGGTGGAGTGGTGGCGTCGAATGGTCGCCCCAGCGACCTCCTGCGGCGATTTCCCGACGATCCGCCCGAACTGGTTCGTGCGGTCATCATGGGCGACTACGGCGCCGACACCGATCACCCGTGGCATCGTCTCGAGCGGGGCGAGATCTCTTTCGCCGACTATCGCTCATCGTTGGCCGAACTGGTGATCTCGGCCGGGCTCAGACCGGTGGTCGACGCCGATCCCCCACCGAGTGGATCGCGGCTGATGTTCGATTTCCTACCCAACCCTCCGGTCGTCGAACTCGTGCGCGACCTGAAGGAGGCGGGAATCGGGCGAGGGCTGCTCACGAACAACATCCGCGAGTTCAGCGACCAATGGCGATCGATGCTCGACTTCGACGAACTGTTCGACGACATCGTCGACAGCCACGAAGTGGGCATGCGCAAGCCGAATCCGGACATCTATCTGCTGAGCGCCTCGCGACTCGGCGTGGATCCGTCGAGGGTGGCCTTTCTGGACGACACCGAATCGAACGTGGAGGCCGCACGGAATCTCGGAATGCACGGGGTGCTGGTGGACGAGGATCCCTCGGCGGCGGTCAGCAGAGTGAGACGACTGGTCGATCTCGCGAATCGACCGACGACGGAGTGACCAGGGACGCGGCCCTCACCACCGAACCGGCGCCGGCCCGGTGCAACGCCGTGGCCGCCGCCCGAAGAGTGGCGCCGGTGGTGACGACGTCGTCGACGAGAAGAACCACCGACGACTCCATGCGTCGCGCGCGGAAGTGCGGATTGCCGAGGCGCTGCCGACGGTCGAGTCCCGTCTGGGCCGGACCCGGATCGCGCAACAGGAGTCGGCGACAGGGCAGGCCGAGACGTCGCGCGACCTCGCGAGCGACCAACTCGGCCTGATCGAAACCTCGTCGTCCGCGACGGCCGTCGGATGTCGGGGCCCACGTGACCACGTCGACCGGGAATGCGGCGGACCCCGCCCGTCCGACTCCGGCTTCGGCCAGGCGCCGGGCCAACTCGGCCCCGAGGGACCGCGCCGCGCCACGCCGACCGCGAACCTTCAGATCGGCGACGACCTCGCGCACCGGACCCCGATACTCGCGAGCGGCGAACACGTCGCCGGCACGAGCGGCGTGATGAGCGATGGTGCAGGCGACGGAGGACGATGCAATGACCGCGCAGTCGGCACACAGTCGCGCCACCCGCTCACCGGGTCCGGAACGGCACACCCGTCCGCACGTGCGACACACCAGAGCCACGAACATGTCGGCAGTCGACCACGGGGGTGCGTCGAAGATGCCCGACCCGCTCGCCGAACCAACCTGCTCGCCGATCGATCGGGCCGACTTTCAGCCGGCCGTGACGCGACCGTCGCCGGGCAATCCCTCCCAGAACCGTCGAATCTCGGCCTCGGGGTCGACGACCACGTCGCAGGTCCGATCGACACGCCATGTGGCGCGCCGTTCCGTGTCGTGCGACGGCCAGTCGACCGAGCCGGTGCTCGCGAAGCGGAGAATCTCGGCCGACAACGCATCGGCTACGTCGAACCGGTCGTCGCCGTCGCCCGTGAACATCTCGACACCCGGTTGCTGGAGGTTGTGGAAGGCGAACGGAATATCGAGGGCGTGACACGACCCCAGCAGTCCGCCGAAGGCCGGACTCGCCCACGTGAACCAGTAGACGTGGGTGCGCGTCCCGTTCTCGTGCCGTCGATCGGCCAGGCCGACCGCGCGCCGACGGAATCCTTCGTCGGTCTGCACCGCCATCACGATCTGCGCCTCGCTCTCCCCCGGGCGGTGCCGACGATAGATGTCGATGGCGAGCTCGACGGCCGGATCGTCGGTGTCGATCCCGATTGTGGACGCAACGAACCGACGCATCTTCGATTCGTCCATCGTCGATGCATCGGGAGAGAAGGCACCGAAGAGTCGATTCTCGTCGCGCGTCGTCCCCACCACCAGCGGCAACTCGCAACGAGCGGCGGCCTCCACGATGTCGTCGGGAAGACCCGATCCGGGAAACGTCGGAGCGAAGTAGTCGTAAGCGCGGCCGGTCTCGGCCAAGGTCGCCGCCTGCGCCTCCAACAACCGATCGACGGGGAGATCGACCATCTCGGAGTCGTGGGTCAGGTCGAGTCTCCGCAGGAACACGTCGGCGATCTCGTCACCGCGCGCGGCGGTTCGGTACTGCCCGATCGAGGGGCTCATGGCCCACACCCGGTGGAACAGCCCGGAGGCTTCCGGTGAAGCCATCAGCGCCACGATGCTCGAGCCTCCGGCCGATTCGCCGAAGACCGTCACGTTCGTCGGATCACCGCCGAACGCCGCGATGTTCGACCGCACCCACTCGAGTGACGCGATCTGATCGAGGAGACCGAGGTTGTTCGACCTCCAGAATCCGAACACCCCGAGCCGGTAGTTCACCGACACCACGATCACGTCGCCGCGACGCGCGAGAGCGGCGCCGTCGTACCACGGAGCCGAACCCGAGCCGTTGACGTAGGCGCCGCCGTGAATCCAGACCAGCACCGGAAGACCGGATCCCGCCCGTCCGGCACCGTCGCTCGGCAACGCCGCTTCGGGAACGTGCACCGCGAGGGTGAGACAGTCCTCGGACATCGAGGGCACTCCGGTGCCGAGAACGTTCTCGAGGAGGCCGGGGATCTGTGGGCAGATCGGGCCGTGCTCGGTGGCGTCGAGTTCGCCCGACCACTCGGCGGGGAGCGGTGGCTCGAATCGAGTCGATCGAGCGAACGGAATTCCCAAGAACGCTGTTATACCTGCGTCGGGAGTGCGCCCCACCACCGTTCCACCGGAGGTCGTCACCCGAGGGCGAACCGACGTTGTGGCCGACGTTGTGATCGACGTTGAGGTCTGGCTCTCGGACATGGCCGCACAGTAGCCACTCTCCACCGACTCTCGGTGGGTGCACCCGACACGAGGAGTGGCCGACACGGAGCCGGATTCTCCGCAAAAGTGGCACACTTTCTGCGAGGGCCGAGGTCCGTGGGGCTCTGTCATGGTGTCGGCCACGAACGTGGTCGTGCCTCACACCAACAAGGGGACAACGATGTCAACAAAATCACCGTCGCGCCGTCGCGGAATTCTCGCAACGATCGGTGCCGCACTCCTGATGATCGGGGCCGCCTGCAGTGGCGGCGAGAAGTCGGCATCCGACTCCCCGAACGCCGAGGGACCGAGCCGAAAGCTCTTCCAACCGGCGAGCGTGGTCGGAGCCGACGCCTTCGCGCCCTCGTTCGAGACCACCAACTACGACGTGCCCGACACGGTCGTCGCGCTCAGCGGCGACGTCGACTCGGACGCCCCCGGTATCTACGCCGGCCGCACCTACGGTGGTTCGGGTTCGAACATCTGCGACGTCGAGAAGATGATCGAGTTCCTCGAGTACTACGAGGACCGTGGTCGGGCCTGGGCCGAGATCCAAGGCATCCCCTACGAGGAGATCGGCAGCTTCATCCGCTCGCTCGAGCCGGTGTACGTGTTGCAGAACATCAGCGTGACGATGTTCGGGTTCAAGAACGGCGAGTCGTACGGCTACGAAGCCACGATCGCCGCGGGAACCGCGATCCTGATCGACGACCAGGGAATGCCACGCGTCCGTTGCGCATGCGGCAACCCTCTGCTGTCGTCGTCGGTTCCCGAGCCGTCCACTCCGTCGACGCTCACGGAAACGACAGTCACCGAATCGGCCGTCACCGAAACGACCGTCACCGGATCCAGTGAGCAAGAGACCACGACCACCACGACAGCCGCGACCACCACGACCACCGTGCCCGGTGACGAGGTGGAATGCCCGGAGATCGTCGAGACCGTTCGCGGCACCGAATGGCGTCTGGCCGATGGTCGGGTGTACCTGCGCCTCGCCGGCACCGGCACGTGGGTGAACGTCGACGATCCGCTCGACTTCCACGAATCCACCGAGAACCTGCCCGGATGGTCGGAAGAGTGCTTCCCGCCCGACGAGCAGACCGACTGTCCGGAGGAGCAAGAGGGCAACACCTACACCGATCCGTCGGGAACCGTGTGGACCTGGACCTATGACTCCGAGACCGGCGACTGGGGCTGGGTCACCTACCGGGCCATCATCGGAGGTTTCGTGGTGGAGTCCGTTCCCACGCACGAGCTTCCCGGAGTGTCGGACGATTGCGGCGAACCCGAGTGCCCGCCGGAAGCGGGATGGGACGGCGAGGTCTACACCGACCCGAACGGAGACCAATGGATCTACGTGGTGATCGAAGGTGACGTCGTCATCGCCGGTTGGGTACCGCTCGGTTCGGTCGACGCCATGCCGATCAGCACCGAAGAGCTCCCGGCGGCCGAGGATTGCGTTCCTCCGCAACAGCGAATCCCCGACGATCCCGAGTGCCCCGACACGACGCAAGGAACTCGCTACGTCGACCTCATCACCGGCACCACGTGGGTGTCGACCGGTGACGGACCCGACGGCATCTGGTGGTACCAGATCGACGAGGAGGGTTTCGTGGTCGAGGGAGTCGACCCGGTGCGCACCAACGATCTGCCCGGAGTGAACAGCGACGACTGCCCCGAGGGCACGCCGTGCCCGCCGGCGAGGCCGTTGAATGGCGAGACCTGGACCGACCGCAACGGCGACGTGTGGGTGTACACCCTCTCGCGCAGCAGCACCTCGGGATGGGACAACACCGCCACCGAGGAGTACGAGGAGATCCCGGCCAACGATCTGACGGCCGAGAACGACTGCCCCGAGCCGCAGGACAATCCCTGCCCGCCCGGCAAGCCGATCGTCGGCCAGACCTGGGTGGCTCCCAACGGGGACATCTGGGAGTTCACGAACAACGCGGCCGGCGGCTACGGGTGGGACAACATCGTCACGCCCGAGTTCGAGAATCACGACACGGCCTTCCTGCGACGCTTGTTCGAGTGCGGTGAGCCGACCGTGTTGGAGTGCCCCACTCTCGATCCGGATCGGTTCGGTGGCCCGCGCATCTGGCTCGGCAACGACGGTGTCGTCTACGTCTGGAGCGACGAGGGCTACTGGTTGCCGGCCGGCGCCGGCCCCGACGCTCTGCCGATCCACTACACCGTGCAACTTCCGGGATACCGCGATCTGTGCCTGCCCCCTTGCCCGCCCCTCGAGATGTCGCCCACCGACAACGGAGTGTGGATCGATCCTTTCAACAACGAGATCTGGGTGTGGGACGGAGCGGCCGGAGAGTGGTTCAACATCATGACCGGTGACACGGTGACCTCGTCGATCGACCTTCCCTCGTACCGAGGCTTCTGTCTCGATCCCTGCCCGCCCGAGACCGAGGGACGCCCGACCGACAACCACATCATGGTGGACGACGAGCCGGTGCAGAATCCCGAAGTCGACGTGCCCGAGAACGCCGACCAGGAAGTCGTTCTGGTCCCCGGCCTCGGAACCGCGACGGTGATTCCGGCCGACCGCAGCCTCATCCGCGCCTCGGTCGCGCCGTACGGTCCGTGCAACGACACCGGATGCGTGGAGAGCGTCACCTCGATCGAGGACGGTCACGTCTTCACCGACACTCGCGGCGTCGACTGGGTGTTCTCCGCCGAGGACGGCCGGTGGCGCAGCGAGTTGGGCGAGGACGTCACGTACCACGGCGACATCCCCGGCTACCAGGAGATCTGCGACGACCCCCGGCCCGACGACGGCTTCGAGTGCCCTGAAGAAGCCGAGGGCAACGAGTACGTCGATTCGCAGGGTCGTCTCTGGACATGGGTCGGCGGCAACGGCGACCCCGAGAACTCCGAGGGCGGTCGCGAGTGGTGGTGGCCCGGTGACGAGGCGACCGGCGAGCCGGCCGAGTACCGCGCGACCTCGGAACTCGAGGACGACGGTCGATACGGAAACTGCGTGGGCACCACCGTCGTCGAAGGAGACGTGGTCATCTCGCTCGAGGTGAAGCAGCCGGTCTGCGCGGGTGGCGACGTCTACGTCATCGCCACGGTGGTCACGACCGACGGAAGCGCTCCGACCGTGGCGGCCTCGATCGACGGTGAGCCGGTGGTGATGAACACCTCCGACGACACGACCTTCGAGGGCTACTGGACTCCGAGCGACACCGGCACCTTCGACATCGTGGTGAACGCCGTCGATGGCACCGGTGCAACCGGCACCGCGACCACCACGGTCGAGGTCGTCGATTGCACCGACGGCGGAGCCCCGACGGATTCGTCGGTGCCCGGCGACGACGGTTCGCCGACCGACGACGACACCCCGACCGACTCGAGCATCCCGCCGGCCGGCCAGGGCAACCGAGCCCCGACCGTGTCGATCAAGGCGCCCACGTGCGTCGAGATCTCGACCGAGAAGCCGGCTTCCGTGTCGGTGTCGGTGTCGTTCAACGACCCCGACGGTGACCCGGTCTCCGGTTCGGTGAATCTCACGAAGGGATCCACCACCCAGCAGGTGTCCACCCTGTCGGGCACCGGTTCGGGCTCCACGGTCGGAACCTTCACCATGGACTACACCTTGCGTGGATCCACCGTGACGGTGAAGGCCGCGGTGACCGACGACTCCGGGGCAACCGGCACGGCGTCGGCGTCGATCCAGGGCGCCACACCCGGAGGCTGCGGTGGCTCCACGCCGTCGCAGCCGTCGACTCCATCGGCTCCGACGACCACGACCGCTCCGACGACCACGACCACGACAACGACGACCACCCTGGCACCCAACTTGCCGGCCACCATCACCTCGGTGAAGTGCGAACGCACGAGCGACAAGAACTTCCCGTTCCGTCTGGTCGTGTCGTTCACCGATCCCGAGAAGCAGGCGGTCGGTGTCACCAGTACCAAGGTCAACGGCTCCACGAGGACCGCGTCGCAATTGTCGACGAACGTGTGGGGTGTGCTCGTCAAGTCCTCGGAGATCCGCAGCACGTCCGGAGTGTGGGGATCGGTTGCGCTCAACTGGACCGACGGCGTGAACCCGTCGAACAACGACAAGAACCCGCTCAGCCTCCAGGCCTGCGGCTGATCGTCGCCGGCTGATCGTCGAAGTCCCGGGTCGACCCTAGAGGTCGGCCCGGGCGACGGTCGTCGGTTCGCGTCGGTCGAACACCGGCAGCAGACGCTGCACGAGCGGACCGATGCCGAAGGTGAACACAACGGTGCCGACTCCGAACGAGCCGCCGAGCGCGATACCGACCACGAGCACCACCACCTCGACAGCCGTGCGGGCCACGCGGATGCTCACTCCCCTTTCGGCCAGACCCATCATCAGTCCGTCGCGCGGACCCGGTCCGAGACCGGCGCCGATGTAGACCGCCGATCCGAAGCCGACGAGGAGCAAACCAGCCAGCATCAGCGCCGCCCGTCCCAACGGATGGTCCGGAGACCCGATGATCGGTTTGGTGAGATTCACCACCAAGCCGATCTCGACGGCGTTGAGGATCGTCCCCAGCCCCGGTCGCTGACGGAGAGGAATCCAGAGCAACAACAGCGCGACACCGGTGACGATGATCACCGTGCCGAGAGCCACGTCGGCCTTGTCGGCGACTCCCTTGTGGAAGACGTCCCACGATGGCAGGCCGAGATCGGCCCGCAGGAAAAGGGTGATTCCGGTGCCGAAGAGGGCGAGACCCGTCACGCAACGGATCACGCGCTCGGCGAATCCGGTGCGCGACGGATCGACCATCAGTACCGGTAGTGATCGGGCTTGAACGGACCCGAAGGATCCACGCCCAGATAGTCGGCCTGCTCGTCGGTGAGCTTGGTGAGCTTCACGCCCAACGCCTCGAGGTGCAACGAGGCCACCTTCTCGTCGAGCCGCTTCGGCAGCACGTACACACCGAGCGGATAACGATCGAGGTGGTTGAACAACTCGATCTGGGCGATCACCTGATTCGAGAACGAGCACGACATCACGAAACTCGGGTGGCCGGTCGCGCAGCCGAGGTTCACCAGCCGACCCTCGGCGAGCACGATCACCGCGTGTCCATCGGGAAAGGTCCAGAGATCCGTTCCCGGCTTCAGTTCGTCACGGGTGGCACCGCTGCGCGCCAAACCGGCCATGTCGATCTCGGAATCGAAGTGTCCGATGTTGCAGACGATCGCATTGTGCTTCATCGACAGCATGTGGTCGACGGTGATGATGTGATCGTTGCCCGTGGCCGACACGAAGATGTCCGCCGTGTTCACCACTTCGTCCATCGTGGTGACCTCGTATCCCTCCATCGCCGCCTGGAGGGCACTGATCGGATCGATCTCGGTGATGATGACGCGCGAGCCCTGGCCGCGCAACGCCTGGGCGCATCCCTTGCCCACGTCGCCGTAGCCGCACACCACGGCCACCTTGCCCGCCAGCATGACGTCGGTGGCACGACAGATCGCGTCGACCAACGAGTGACGACAACCGTAGAGATTGTCGAACTTCGACTTGGTGACCGAGTCGTTCACGTTGATGGCCGGGAACAACAACTCGCCCTTCTCGTGCATCTTGTACAGACGCATCACGCCGGTGGTGGTCTCCTCGGTCACTCCCCGGATTCCAGCGGCCATGCGGGTCCACTTCTGCGGGTTCTGCTTCAGTCCCCGCTGCAGGAGACCGAGAACGATGGCCAGTTCGGCGTTCGAGGCCGTGGTGGGATCGGGCACCTCACCGGTGCGCTCGTACTCGACCCCCTTGTGCAGCAACAGGGTCGCGTCGCCACCGTCGTCGAGGATCATGTTCGGACCGTCGCCGTCGGGCCAGGTCATCATCTGCTCGGTGCACCACCAGTACTCCTCCAGGGTCTCGCCCTTCCAGGCGAACACCGGAACACCATTCGGCTCGTCGACCGAGCCTTCCGGTCCCACCACCACCGCGGCGGCCGCGTGGTCCTGCGTGGAGAAGATGTTGCACGACGCCCATCGCACCTCGGCACCGAGTTCGACGAGCGTCTCGATGAGCACCGCGGTTTGGATCGTCATGTGGAGCGAACCGGAGATGCGCGCGCCCTTCAACGGCTTGGAGGCCCCGAACTCCCTGCGCAGTGCGCGAAGTCCCGGCATCTCGTGCTCGGCGAGATGGATCTCCTTGCGACCGAACGGCGCCATCGAGAGATCGGCGACGCGATAGTCGCGGCGAGCGGAGAGAGAGTTGGTTGCGGTCGACGACATGGGTTCTCCTGGAGTGGGGCGACGCGGGGTCGGGTGGCTGGCACGAAAGGACACGAGGATCCGCGGTCGTCGCGTTTCGTCGTGATCCCGAGCCGGGGCCTGCTGGCGCCGATCTGTCAGCTCGCGGAGGGGAAGTGTAGGGCAACCGGCTCAGGAACCGGTGACTCTCGACTCCCCCGCGTCGATCCGCCCCTGGAGTCGCCGGTGCTCGGCCTCGTCGACCTCCACCGATTCGTCGATCAGCATGACCGCGATCCCTTCCCGGATCTCGTACTTGCGCCGAAGACGCGGGTTGTAGATCAGATTCTCGTCGTCGAAGACGTGCAAGGGTCCGTGATCGACGGGGCAAGCCAGAACCGAGATCAGGTCGGGGTCGAGAGGCACGGCGGCATCCTTTCGTGGGGTGACTCAGACGGCGGTGATCGCCGAGAGCAGTTCGGCGACTCGTTCGTCGCATTCGTCGCGGGTGGGAGCCTCGAGGTTGAGCCGGAGAAGCGGTTCGGTGTTCGAGGGGCGAAGATTGAACCACCAGTCGCCGCAGTCGACCGTCAAGCCGTCGAGACGATCCTGGTCGTGTCCGAGGTAGCGACTCGACACCGCGTCGATCACGCTCGCGGGATCATCGACCTGTGTGTTGATCTCGCCGCTCTGCGAGTAACGCTCGAAGGGTCGTCGCAACTCGGACAGCGACTCACCGCTGCGACTCAACTCGGCGAGCATCAACAACGAAGCGATGAGTCCGCTGTCGGCTCGGAAGTTGTCGGCGAAGTAGTAGTGCGCCGAGTGCTCCCCTCCGAACACCGCACCGGTGTCGGCCATCACCTGCTTGATGTACGAGTGACCGACGCGAGTCCGAACCGGCACCCCGCCGTTCTCGACGATGACCTCGGGGACCGACCGACTGCAGATGAGATTGTGCAGGATCGTGGCGCCCGAATGCTTGCGCAGCATCGCGGTGGCGAGGATCGCCGTGGTGGTGGAGCCGGAGACTCCCCGACCCTGCTCGTCGACGACGAACACACGATCGGCGTCTCCGTCGAACGCCAATCCAATGTCGAAACCCGCCGCCGCGACCCGAGCCTGGAGATCGCGCTGGTTGGCCGGCTGCAACGGATCGGCCGGATGGTTCGGGAAGGTTCCGTCGAGTTCGCCGTACATCACCTCGAGTTCGATGCGAGGCAGACGTTCGAACACCGCCGGCACCACCAACCCACCCATTCCGTTCGCGGTGTCGGCCACCACGCGCATCGGCCGGAGCGACGAAGGATCGACGAAGGACACGTCGTGATCGGCGA
>Ga0172376_10005448_pt1 | contig 14205 bp, 15 predicted proteins | sample Lak35m_FD_121114 | JGI IMG/M metagenome (GOLD analysis project Ga0172376, IMG submission 121114) | Freshwater microbial communities from Kabuno Bay, South-Kivu, Congo - kab_092012_35m | ecosystem: Environmental > Aquatic > Freshwater > Lake | place: Democratic Republic of the Congo: South-Kivu...
GCGGGCCCGGTCGGCTTCCAGCGCCTCGCGCATGCGGGTTTCAACTGCGCGCTGGTTCTTGGTGCTCGACATGTCGATGAAGTCGATGACGATGAGGCCACCCACGTCACGCAGGCGCAACTGGCGCGCGATCTCGTCGGCGGCCTCCAGGTTCGTGTTGAGCGCCGTTTCCTCGATGTCGGCGCCCTTGGTGGCGCGCGAGGAGTTGATGTCGATGGAGACGAGCGCCTCGGTGTAGTCGATGACGATGGATCCGCCCGAGGGCAGCTGCACCTTGTGCGCATAGGCCGACTCGATCTGGCTCTCGATCTGATAGCGCGTGAAGAGCGGGATGTCGTCCGTGTACATCTTCAGGCGACGACCGCCCTCGGACGGCATGAAGCGCTGCATGTACTCGGCGGCGATCTCGTGGGCGCCCGGCTCGTCGACCAGCACCTCACCGATGTCGTCGGAGAAGTAGTCGCGCAGCGCGCGGGTCACCGGGTCGCTTTCGCGGTAGACGAGGAACGGGGCGGGGCGCTCGAGCACCGCCTTCACGATCTCATCCCACTGGATCTTGAGGTTGTCGAGGTCCCACTGCAGTTCCTCGGTGGCGCGGCCCACCCCGGCGGTGCGCACGATGGCACCCATGCCGGCCGGGACGACGAGGGCGTCCATGATGCTGCGCATCTGGTCGCGGTCCTCGCCCTCGATGCGACGGCTGACGCCGCCGGCACGGGGGTTGTTCGGCATCAGCACCAGGAAGCGGCCGGCCAGCGAGATGAAGGTGGTGAGGGCGGCGCCCTTGTTGCCGCGCTCCTCCTTGTCGACCTGCACCACGATGTCCTGGCCTTCCTGCAGGACCTCGCGCATGTTGATGCGCCCGCCCGAAGGGTTCTTCAGGAAATACTCGCGGGAGATCTCCTTGAGCGGCAGGAAGCCGTGGCGCTCGGCGCCGTAGTCGACGAAGCAGGCCTCGAGCGAGGGCTCGATGCGCGCGATGCGCGCCTTGTAGACGTTGGCCTTCTTCTGTTCGCGGGACGGGAGCTCGATCGAGAGGTCGTAGAGCTTCTGTCCGTCAACGAGGGCGACGCGCAGCTCTTCCTGCTGCGTCGCGTTCACAAGCATTCTTTTCATGGAGGGCCCCTGTACGGGATGGGGCCGGCAGCGGACGGGCGGTGAGTGCCCAGGAGGCGACGGAAGGCGCGAACGAGGAGGAGGTGAGTGTCACTTTCTGTTCTTGTTCGAGCTGTCTGCCCGCGACCCTGAAGGGCGCGGACCGGAACCTGCGCTGGTCTGTGCACCGACGGCGCGCCGGGGAGCCCCTCTGGGACTCGACGCCGGACGCGGCCACTGTCGGCCGGATTCGATGGCCTCGTCGCCGAGGACCAACTAACATGCGACGCCCGCTCTGGCGGTAGTCGCGGCGACGGTCGGAGTTTATGACAAAGGCTTCGGAAAAACAAGACCTTACGGAAATGAGCGGAAAAGCCGCTGTAAAGCAGGCCGTGGTCGGTGAGGATGATGTCGGGACCCGCTTGGACAAGTTCCTTGCGCGGCAGTACCCCGGGGTGCCGCGCACCCGCTTGTTCCGCATCGTCCGCAAGGGCGAGGTGCGGGTGAACGGCAAGCGGGCCGCCATCGACACCCGCCTTGCGGCCGGCGATACGGTGCGTCTGCCGCCGGTCCGGACCGAAGCGCCGGGCGAGGAGGGCGCGGACGACGGAGCGGCCGGTGGCCGCACCGGTGCGGCCGGGGCGGGTGCTGCGGGCGTGGGGGCTAAGCCGAAGCGTGTCCGCGTCCCGAGCAGCCTGATCGACACCATCACCCGCGCCGTCATCCATGAGGACGATCGGCTGCTGGTCATCGACAAGCCCGCTGGCATCGCTGTGCACGGCGGCAGCGGCGTGTCGTTCGGGGTCATCGAGGCGCTGCGCGCAGCGCGGCCCGATGAGGCCGACAAACTCGAGCTCGTGCATCGGCTCGACCGCGACACCAGCGGCGTGTTGCTGGTGGCGCGCAAACCCGCCGTGCTGCGCATGCTGCATGCGAGCCTGCGCGACGGTGAGGGCTTCGAGAAGCGTTACCTTGCGCTGGTGAAGGGCGACTGGCAGCTCGGCAAGAAGCGCATCGATGCGCCGCTGCGCACCGACCTGCGCGTCGGCGGCGAGCGCACGGTGCGGGTGCACGCCTCTGGCAAGGCGTCGGCCAGCGATTTCCGGGTGGTGCAGTCCTACGGCCGCGCGGCGACGTTGATGGAGGTCTCGATCCTCACCGGCCGCACGCACCAGATCCGCGTGCATGCGGCGTATGCGGGCCATCCGGTCGCGGGCGATCCGAAGTACGGTGACGAAGCCTTCAACGAGGACATGCGCGGGATCGGGCTAGAGCGCATGTTCCTGCACGCCTCGAGCATCTCTTTCGTGTGGCCCGATCGCGGCACCGAGTTCAGCGCCAACGCGCCGCTGCCGCCGGAGCTCGCACGCGTGCTAGATGTCATCGTGCGCCCACGGTCGAAGCGTTCGCGCAAGCCATATCAGCGGTAGTCCGATCAGCGCGGTCGGGTCCTCCGAGCGCAGCCGCTCGAAGAGCGTGATGCCGAGGCCCTCGCATTTGAAACCGCCGGCGCAGTCGGTCGCGGGTTCCGCCGCGACATAGGCCGCGATCTCCCCGTGCGTGAGCGCGCGGAACTCGCAGACGGTCTCGTCGAGGTGCTGCGCCTCGAAACCATAGGCGAGACTGACGACGCAGACCGCGGTGTGGAACACGACGCTGTGGCCGGCGAGCCGCGCGAGCTGGACGGCCTGGGCCTCCGTGCTGCCGGGCTTGCCGAGGCACTCGTCGCCGAGCGCGCAGACCTGGTCGGAGCCGATGACGAGCGCGCCGCGGTGCGCCGGGTCCGCCGCGAGCGTCTGCGCGACCGCCAACGCCTTGCTGCGGGCGAGACGCAGGGCGAGGGCCGCCGGGGGCTCGCCGGGTAGCCGTGATTCGTCCACCTCGGGGCTGCGCCACTCGAAGGGGTGGCCGAGCCGGGTGAGCAGTTCGCGGCGGTAACGGGACCCGGACGCGAGCCAGAGAGGCCTCTTCAGCAGAAACAAGGGCTTACACCACCGATTGGTTTTGACTAGCCGGAAGGTCGCCCCTATCATACGCGCCCCATGCCGGCTGACTGGTCACGACCGCTGGATGTCGATCGCGCGGCCGACCAGCGCAGCGGGTGGGAGTTCGAGTTGCCGCTCGTGGGCCTTCCGCGGTTGGCACCGGACCTCGCGCTGCAAGAAGGCAGTGCGGCCTGTCGGGTCGAGTTCGCGCGCGAGCGCGGTCGTCCGGTGGCCCAGGTGGAGGTCCGCTCACGCGTGCCGCTGCGTTGCCAACGCTGCCTGCGGCCGGTGTGGGTCGACATCGACGTGAGTTCGCAGGTGCGGCTCGTCACCGATCCGGCGCAGGCCGGCGAGGCGGAGCCCGGCGAAGGTGACGATGACGGGCTGGAGAGCAGCGGCGCGGAGCCGACGCTCGCGCCGGAGGGACGCGTGGTGCTGCGCGACCTCGTCGAAGAAGAGATCCTGCTGGCGGCGCCGTTGGTGCCGCGGCATGAAGATGTCGCCGGATGTGGCCCCGGCGAGTCGATCCCCGCGGAGTTACCTTCCGGGGACGCGAAGAAGGGCCCGATGAACACGCCGTTTGCGGGGCTGGGCGAGCTCCTGAAACGCGGCCACTAGTCCGATCGCCCGCCGAGGAGTTCCGCCATGCCAGTCCAGAAGAGCCGCAAGACCCCGTCCAAGCGCGGCATGCACCGCTCGCACGACGGTCTCGCCAAGCCCGCGCTGTCGGTCGATCCGCAGTCGGGTGAGACCCACTTCCGTCACCGCATCACGCCGGACGGTTTCTACCGCGGCAAGCGCGTGATCGAGAAGCCGGCCGACGAGGAAACGGCGGGCTGACGCCCCGGCGCGCCGCGGGGCGCGCCTGCCCCTCACGGGGCACCCAAAGATGACCGTCATCGCGCTCGATGCCATGAGCGGCGACCTCGGCGCGCAGGAATGCGTGCCCGCGGCGCTGCGCGCGCTCGCCGAGGATCCTGCGCTGCGCCTGCTGCTGGTGGGCGACCCGGCCGCGCTCGAGCCGCTGCTCGCCGCCGCCGACCGTTCCCGTCTCGAGCTGGTGCCGGCGAGCGAAGTCATCACGATGGACGACTCGCCGCGCGAGGCGATCCGTCGCAAGAAGGACTCCTCGATGCGGATCGCGATCGATCTCGTGCGCGAGGGCCGCGCCGATGCCGCGGTCAGCGCCGGCAACACCGGCGCGCTCACCGCCATCGCGCACTTCGTGCTCAAGTGCCTGCCGCAGGTCGAGCGCGCGCCCATCATGTCCGCGGTGCCCAACGAGCGCGGCTCCACGCATCTGCTCGACCTCGGCGCCAATGTGCGCGCCACCGCGCTGCAGCTCGAGCAGTTCGCGATCATGGGCGCGATCGTCGCGCGCGATGTCCACGGCATCGCGCGGCCGCGTGTGGGTCTGCTCAACATCGGTGTCGAGGAGACCAAGGGCCACGACCTCGTGCAGGAGGCGCATGTGCTGCTCGGCGCCTGGCGCGAGGCCGGTCATGGCCGCGATTTCGACTATGTCGGCTTCGTCGAGGGCGGCGACATCTTCACCGGCGAGGTGGATGTCGTGGTCACCGACGGCTTCACCGGCAATGTCGCGCTCAAAACCATGGAGGGCGTGGCGCGGCTCATCGGCAAGCGCTTGAAGCAGGGCTTCACCGCGAGCCTGCCCGCCAAGGTCGCGGGGCTCGCCGCGCGACCGGTGCTCGCACGCGTCACGGCCTCGCTCGACCCGCGCGCCTTCAACGGTGCGGTCATGGTCGGGCTCACACGCGTCGTGGTAAAAAGCCACGGCAGCGCCGATCGTGTCGCGCTCGCGCGCGCGGTCGCCATCGCCGCCACCGCGGTGCGCCGCCAGCTCGTGCAGCATGTCGCGACCGCCCTCGGGGAGACCTCAGGATGACGTTCCAGCTCAAGTATTCGCGCATCGCCGGCACCGGCAGCCATCTGCCCGAGAAGGTGCTCACCAACACCGACCTCGAGAAGATGGTCGAGACCTCCGACCAGTGGATCCAGGAGCGCACCGGCATCCGTGAGCGGCACATCGCCGCCCAGGGCGAGACCACGGTCGATCTCGCCGTGCCGGCCGCACGCCGCGCCATGCAGGCCGCCGGCATCGAGCCGGATGAGGTCGACTTCATCATCTTCGGCACCTGCACGCCGGACCAGGTGTTCCCGAACTGCGGCGCGCTGCTGCAGGACCGGCTCGGCATCCGCAACTGTCCTGCGGTGAGCGTCGAAGCCGCGTGCAGCAGCTTCATCTACGCGCTCTCGATCGCCGACAAGTTCATCCGTCTCGGCGAGGCCAAGTGCGCGCTCGTGATCGGCGCCGAGACGCTGAGCCGCATCGTCGACTGGACCGACCGCAGCACCGCGATCCTCTTCGCCGACGGCGCGGGCGCGGTGGTGCTGAAGCCCGCGGACGAGCCGGGCATCCTCTCGACGCACCTGCACACCGATGGCTTCTACAAAGACCTGCTCTACTGCCCGGTCGGGCCCTCGAAGGGCTTCCACGCCGACGAGTCGGGGCGCATGCCGCTCTTCATCCACATGGCCGGCAACGAGGTCTTCAAGATCGCGGTGAAGTCCCTGGGCTCCATCGTCGATGAGACGCTGGCGGCGAACGGTCTCGACAAGGCGGCCATCGATTGGCTGGTGCCGCACCAGGCCAACATCCGCATCATCCAGGCCACCGCCAAGAAACTGGACATGCCGATTGAGAAGGTGATCGTGACGGTCGCCGAGCACGGCAACACCTCCTCGGCGTCGGTGCCGCTGGCACTCGATGCAGGCGTGCGCGACGGCCGCATCCAGCGCGGCCAGCTGCTGCTGCTCGAGGCCTTCGGCGGCGGCCTCACCTGGGGCTCGGCGCTGATCCGCTATTGACGCCGCCGGTCACCCGGCGCGGCGCCGCCGCCTTCCGCAGGACGAAAAAAAACGCCGCGCTCTCGCGCGGCGTCTTTTTCCCGGAAGCGGGACCTTGCGGTCTTACTTCGAGATCGTGCGCTTGAACATGCGATCAATCTTCTCGTTCGTCGCATCGCAGCACGACTGGCTGGCCTGAGCGGCAGCCAGAGCCTGGTTGGCGGTCGACTGGGCGCCGCTGGCGGCCGAGGCGGCCGAGGCGGCAGCGCTGCTGGCGCTGTCCGCAGCGCTCTTGGCGGCGGCGACCTGCGAGCCGATGCTCGAGACCTGCGACTTCAGCGTGTCGATCTGGGCCTGCAGCGGCTTCAGGTCGGTGCAGCCGGCGAGGGCGGCGACGGCGGCGAGGGCCGCGATCTTGGCGATGACAGGGGTCTTCATTGTTCGATGTCCTCTAGAGTTTTCTGACGATCGTGGTGGTGGACGAAGACCCACGGGGGTCGTTCGCCCACACCGACGCTAACTGCACCAAATCTGCGCGCGGAATGCAACCCGGGCGAGCCTGTTCCGGGTCGTCCGGTGCTTCAAATGGCCTTTTTGCGCAGCAGGAACTGGTGGTTGCGCAACTTGATGGTATCAGCGACGCCTGTCACACGGAATTCATCGACGGCCCGGGTCACCCCGTGGTCCCAGATGCCGCGGCGGTCGTAGTCGTCGCCGGCGATGTAGCCGCCCGGCTTGAGCTTGGGGAAGAACGCCTCGAGGTCGCGCTTCACATCGTCGTAGAAATGGCTGGCGTCGACGTACATCCAGTCGAAGTGCGCGTCGGGGAACAGCGGCGCCGCGTCGTGCGACAGCGTGCGGTGCAGCACCACGCGCCCCGACGCGATCTCACGCGCGAAGCGGGTGGTGACCTGCACGTACTGCGCCTGCAGGGCGTCGCTGGCCGCCTTGGCATCCTTGAAATCTTGGGTCGGGCCGTCGTAGAGCGTGCCGTCGTCCTTGGTGAACCATGGGTCGACGAGGTGCAGCTCGCGCGGCTCGTTCATGGCGAGGATGCGCTCGGAGAAATCGCCGTCGAAGACGCCGACCTCGATGACCACGCCGCCCTTGGGCAGATGGTCGAAGAGGAAGTCACGGCTCGCGGCGCGACGGGCGCGCTTCGAGAAGAGCCGCTGATACCAGTGTCTGCCGGGCAGTCCCGGTGCGGGGCGATACATGGCAACATCATATCCCATGGTCGAACGGTCGATGGACAGAGGCACGGAACCGGCGGGGACGGAGGGCGCGCAGGGCGGTGTGCCGCGGCGCGCGCCGCCGCGTGCGCTCTTCGTGCCGGTGAGCGGTCCGTCCGGCATGGGTGAGTTCGCCCGGGCGCGAGGTCTGGCCGACGCATTGAAGGCCCGCTGGCCCGAGGTCGAGACCCATTTCCTCGTGCACCGCGACGCTCCCTACGCGCGCGGCTTCCATCACCCGCTGACGCTGCTGCCGGCATCGCCCACGCTCTGCACCGATGAGGTGATCGCCGCGATCCGCGCGTTCCGTCCGGGCGTCGTGGTGTTCGACAACGCCGGCCGCAGCGGCGCGCTGCGCGCGGCGCGCGCTGCCGGCGCGCACGCGGTCTATGTGAGTTCGCGCAGCCGCCAGCGCTATAAGGCGTTCCGGCTGCGCTGGATGCGGATGCTCGACGACCACTGGATCTCGTATCCCGCACCGATCGCCGGGCCTTTGACCTCCGTCGAACGCTTCAAGCTGCGGCTGATGGGGCGGCCGGCGATCCGTTTCCTCGATGCCGCCATCGCACCGCCCGATGCGACCGCGGCCGATGCGTTGCTCGCAGGCGGCGCGGCGCCCGAGGTCATCATCGTGCCGGGCGGCGGCAGCCAGTTCCACGACTCGGCGATGACACCGGCGCGCTTCGCGCGTTGGGGCGAGGCGCTGGCCGCGCGCGGCCACGAGGTCGTCTTCGTCGCGGGGCCCTCGTTCACCGCCGAGATCGCGCCATCGCCGCGGCTGCGCGTGCTGCGCGGCGTGGGCGGCGGGGCGTTGATGGCGCTGCTGATGCGCAGCCGGTTGGTGTTGGTCAACGGCGGCGACACGCTGCTGCAGGCCATCGTACTCGGCAAGCCCTGCGTGGCCGTACCGATCGCCGGCGATCAGGCCGCGCGCATTGCGGCCTGCACGGCGCTGGGCGCTGCGGCAGCGCCCAAGCCCGACGATTTGGTCGCGACCTGCGCTGCGTTGCTCGACGATACCGCGCGGTCGGACGCGCTCGCGGCGGCCGCGCGCGGCGCGGGGTTCACCGACGCTTTGCCCGGCATGGTGGCGCGGCTCGGCGCGCACCTCGGGCTCGGCTAGCCGTCACCCGGCCGTCACCTGGCCGAGATCAATTCTTGGTACGCCGCCAGCGTCTCGCGCACCACGGTGTCGAGGTGCCACGCTGAAAGATCATGCTGCGTGCGCGGCGGGCGCGCCGCCGCGAGTTCCTGCAGCGCCTTCGCCATCGCCGGCACATCGTCGATGTCGACGAGCCGCCCCGGGAACCGCGACAGGATCTCCGAGGGACCTTGGGTGCGCGTGGCGAGCACCGGCGTACCGGCATCGAGCGCCTCGAACAGCACGCGGCCGAGCGGTTCGCTGCGCGAGGGGCTCACGAAGAGGTCGAAGGCCTGGTAGAGGTCCTTGGCGTCGCTGCGGAAGCCGAGGAACTTGATGCGTCCATCGGGGCTGGCGTGCGTCGCAAGCCGTTCGAGCGACGCGCGCTCGCGGCCCTCGCCGGCGATCACGAGCCGCGCCTGCGGCAGCGCCGACGCGCCGAGGGCGCGGATCAGCGTGTCGAAGCCTTTCGACTCGGCGAGCCGTCCGACGCCGCCCACCAAAAAATCCCCGGGCGCTGCGCCGGCGAGCGCGCGCAGTTCGGCGATGCGCTCGGGCGGCAGCTTCGGCTGCGGCATCAAGGATTCGTTGATGTCGAACACGCGGCCGCGGTAGTCCTTGAGGTCGCGCTTCTGCCATTGCGCGATGACGATCAGCCCGTCCATCTGCCGGAAATGCGGGCCGTTGACCCACATGTGCAGCGTGGCGATGGTGGGGCAGGGCGGCTTCAGACGCGCCACGAGCCGCGTGCTCTTGCGCAGATGGGTGTGGATGACCTCGGGGCGGAACTCCCGCACCGCGCGCGCGAGGCCCGGCCCCGGGAACCAGCGGCCGCATTCGACCACCTGCACGCGCGGGTCGAGATGATCGCGGATCGAGGCGCCGCCCGCGCCGCGATGGTCGCGGCGCAGCGCCAGCATGACCTCGTGGCCCTGCGCTGCGCAGGCGTTGCACATCTCGGCGGTGGCACGCTCGGTGCCGGCGAAGCCGCGCGAGAACAGCGTGTGCAGGATGCGCATCGGGCGTCCGTCAGCCCTTGCGCTTGTCGCGCAGGATCTCGCGCGCCGCGTTGCGGCCCGGAACGCCGGTCACACCGCCGCCCGGATGCGCACCGGATCCACAAAGATAAAGCCCCTCGAGCGGCGTGCGGTAATCGCCGTAGCCGAGCGCAGGGCGTGCCGCCCACAGCTGGTCGAGGCCGAGCGCGCCGTGGAAGATGTCGCCGCCCGCGAGCCCGAAGCGCTGCTCGAGGTCGAGCGGCGAGAGCGCGGAATGCCCGAGCAGGCTCGCGCGGAAGTTGGGCGCCTGCGCGTCGACGGTGTCGATGATGAGCTGCGCGGCGGCCTCGCGCATCGCCGGGTCCGCCCAGCTGCGGTCGGGCGCGTCGGGGCGCGCGAGGTCGTAATCGAAATGCTGGCAGAAGAGGCTCGCGACATGCGCACCGCGCGGTGCCAGCGTGTCGTCGAGCGTCGAGGACACCAGCATCTCGACCACCGGTGAGCCCGATACGCCGTGCAGGCGCGCCTCGGCGTAGGCGCGGTCCATGTAGCCGAGCGAGGGCGCGATGACGATGCCGGAGCTGAGGTGTGTTTCGTCCGTACGCGAGCGGCGCGCCGTGAAGCGCGGCAGTTCCGCGAGCGCGACGTTCATGCGGAACGAGGCCGACCCGACCCGCCAGCGCTCGATGTGGCTGCGGAAATCCTCGGGCAGGTCATCGGGCTGCAGCAGGCCGAGGAAGAGCGGCTTCGGTCCCAGGTTGCCGATGATATTGGGCGCACCGAACACGCGGCCGTCGGCGAGCCGCAGCCCGCTCGCGCGCACGCGGCCGCCGCCGCCGATGCGGCCCGCGGGGCGGCTCGTGATGATGCGCTCGACCGGCGCGTCGCACTCGATGTGTACGCCGAGCCGCCGCGCCTCGGCGGCGAGCGCCTGCGTGATCGCACCCATGCCGCCGATGGCATGGCCCCAGAGACCGCTCTTGCCGTTCACCTCGCCGAAGGCATGGTGCAGCAGCACATAGGCGCTGCCCGGCGTGTAGGGGCTCGCGTAGTTGCCGACGATGGAATCGAAGCCGTACAGCGCCTTGAGCGGCTCGCACTCGAACCAGTGGTCGAGGATCTCGCCGGCGCTGCGCGTGAAGAGCTCATGCAGCTCGCGCTGCGCGGCGAGCGGCAGCGCGCGGAAGCCGCGTCCGAAGCGCAGCAGTTCCCAAAGATCACGGCCGCGGCGCAGATCGGTGGGCGGCGTGCGGTGCAGCAGGTCGCGCAGCAGCGCGACCGCGCGGCCGAGCATCTCGTTGAAGGCCGGCAGCCGCGCGGCATCGCGCACGCTGAAGCGGCGCACCTCCTCGAGCGTATCGGCGGCGGTCGGGCCGGCGCTGAACGAGCCGCCGTCGGGCAGCGGCAGGAAGTTCTGCATCGGCCGTTCGACCACGCGCAGTCCGTGGCCGGCGAGGCCGAGTTCGGCGATCACCGCGGCGTCGAGCAGGCTCACGGTGTAGCTGGCGGTCGAGTTGCGGAAGCCCGGGTGGAACTCCTCGGTGACGGCCGCGCCGCCGACCACCCCCCGGCGCTCGAACACGGCCACCCGCAGCCCGGCCCGGGCCAGATAGCAGGCGCAGACGAGGCCGTTATGGCCCCCGCCGATGACCAGGGCGTCGAAATCTGCAGTGGGGGGCTTGCGACTGGATGTATTCACAGGTACTGTACGGATACACAGAGGTAGAGGTGCCACATGTCAGACATGTCCGATTTGACTCCACGCCAGACTGAAATCCTCCGTCTCATCCAGCGCGCCATCGCCGAGACCGGCATGCCACCGACCCGCGCCGAGATCGCGCAGGAGCTCGGCTTCCGCTCGGCGAACGCCGCCGAGGAACATCTGCGCGCCCTGGCCCGTAAAGGCGTCATCGCGCTCGTGCCGGGCACCTCGCGCGGCATCCAGCTGAAGGACATCCTGCGCGAGCAGCTCGGCCTGCCGCTCATCGGCCGTGTGGCCGCCGGCAAGCCCATTCTCGCAGAAGAGAACATCGAAGCGCGATTCAACATCGACCCGGACATCTTCTCGCCCAAGCCGCACTATCTGCTCAAGGTCACCGGCATGTCCATGAAGGATGTCGGCATCCTCGACGGCGACCTCGTGGCCGTGCACCGCACGCCCGAGGTCCGCAACCGCCAGATCATCGTCGCGCGCCTCGAGAACGAGGTCACCGTCAAGCGTTACAAGCAAGAGGGCAGCACCGTGTGGCTGCTGCCCGAGAACCCGGACTTCGAGCCCATCCGCGTCAACCTGCGCGAAGAGCCGCTCATCATCGAAGGGGTGGTGGTCGGCGTGCTGCGTCGCGGCGCGAGCGGGCCGGGCAAGTCCATGGGCCTGATGTGATCCAGGTCTTGTAGCCCCCAGCCGCACGCGTCCGGGCCCTCCCGGGAGACCACCATGGCCGATCTGATACTGCGCCCCTCGCCGGGCGCGATGGACAACTATTCCCTCAAGAAACCGCGGCGCCCTGTACGCGCGGCGCTGCGGCGCTACACCTGTCCTTGTGGTTGCGGCCGCAACGGCTGGTTCTCGCAGCCGCGCACGCTGCGTACGGCCGCGGTCAGCACACACCCCGATGCCGACGCGGGTCCGGCGTGAGGCCACAGGCGGCGCGCAGTGGTGGACGCCATGGATACCCTTGCCGGTCTCCTCACGCATCCGGGCATCTGGCGCGGCCGCGGTCTCGCACGCAGCGACACGCACGCCACGGGCTACGCGCGCCTCGATGACGCCTTGCCGGGGCGGGGTTGGCCTGCCGCCGGACTCACCGAGATCCTCACCCGCCGTCCTGGCCTCGGCGAGCTGCGCCTGCTGCTGCCGCTGCTCGCTGCGCTCGGCGCGGCGCAGCCGCCGCGTTGGGTCGCTTGGGTCTCGCCGCCCTTCGAGCCCTATGCGCCCGCGCTCGCTGCGGGGGGCGTGCCGCCCGGACGCCTGCTCGTGATCCGCGCTGCTGAGCCGTTGTGGGCGCTCGAGCAGACGCTCGACTCGGGTGCTTGCGGCATCGCACTCGGCTGGCCGGAGTCCGGGCGCCGTCCGGTGCGGGCGCGCGACCTGCGGCGGCTGCAGCTCCTTGCCCAGCGTCATCGTGCGCCGGCGTTCCTGTTCCGTGGCCTCGCGGCCGCGCGCGAAGCGTCGCCCGCCGAGCTGCGTCTGCTGTTCACGCCGCAGCCGGGCGGTGCACGGCTGCAGCTCATCAAAAGCCGCGGCGGCCACCGTGAGCCGTTCGAGCTGCAGTGGCCTGTGCCGCACCGCTCTGCAGGGGAGGCTCCGCATGGCGCGGCGTGAACGCGTGGCCTCGACGCGCCGCGCCTTCGCAAGGCTCGGGGGTGCGATGCCCGCGCGGTCCGCACCGACCGCGGTCACCGCGCCCGCCGGTGTGCCACCGGGTCCGCCGCCGGTCTCGCCACCGCTCGAGTCCTTGTTCGACACCGCACCTGAGGCTTGGGTCGCGCTGTGCGTCGCCGCCGACCTCGCGCACCTCGATCACCTCGCGCGGCTCGCGCTCGATTTCAGTCCGCGCGTGAGCCTCGAGTCCGACGCGGTGCTGCTCGAGGTGCGCGGCAGCTTCCAGCTGTTCGGCGGACCCCAGGCGCTGTGCGCGCAGCTGCTCGCGCGTTGCCGTGCAGCAGGCGTCGTGCCGCGTTGGGCGCTCGCGCCGACGCCGCTCGCTGCGCTCGCTTTGGCGCGCGCGATGACGGATGCCGAGGTCCGCGCAGGGCAGGGCGTGGCGGTGCTGGCGCGCGACCGCCTGGTCGGTGCACTCGCGCCGCTGCCGCTCACCGTGCTCGGCTGGTCCGACGACACGATCGCGCGGCTCGCCTCGAGCGGTGTGCGTACGCTCGGCGCGGCGCTGCGCCTGCCGCGCGCCGGGTTCGCGCGGCGCTTCGGTCCGGACGCGCTCGCCGACCTCGACCGTCTCGTCGGCGTCGCTCCCGAGCCGCGCCGTGCCTTCGTGCCGCGCGAGCGTTACCGTGTCCGCCACGACCCTTCCTTCGAGCTCGCCGCGCAGCCCGCCGTGCTGCGCGAGATCGGTCCGCTGCTCGAGGCGCTCGAGTCCTTCCTGCGGGCGCGCGGTTGTGGCATCGACCTCTTGATGCTGCGGCTCGCGCACCGCGAGCGGCCGGCGCAGCACGGGGTCGCTGCCATCCCGCCGTATACGCCCGTGGCGCTGCGGCTCGCCGCCGCCGAGTGGCTCGCCGCGCGCTTCGCCGCCCTGCTGTCCGAGCACCTCGCGCGCACCGTGCTGCCCGCGCCCGTGGTGCGCATCGAGCTGCGCTCGGGCGCGCTGCGCACGGTGACGGCCGGCAGCGCGGCGCTGTGGCGTCCCGGCGAACATGGCGGCGGCCTCGGTCGCGAGTCGCCTGCGCTCATCGAGCGGCTGCGCGCCCGGCTCGGCAGCGAGGCCGTCTACGGACTCTGCCTCGTGCCGCGCCACCGACCCGAGGTCGCCTGGCGCATCGCCGAGCCGGCGTTGCCGGGCGTGGCACACGCACCGGTGTCCGCGCCTCCCGTATCTGCGCCTACTGCGGCCTGTGGCCTGCGCCGCCCGCTCTGGCTGCTGCGCGAGCCGGAGCCGCTGCCGTGGCCCTACGAGGCCTTGCAGCGCCTCGAGGGGCCCGAGCGCATCGAGACCGGTTGGTGGGACGGCGCCGATGTCGCGCGCGACTACTACATCGCCCGCGAACCCTCAGGCGCCGAGGTCTGGGTGTACCGCGAGCGGCTGCCGCCGCATGGCTGGTGGCTGCACGGTGTGTTCGGCTGAGCGCGGGTGTGTCCGTCTCTCCACCCGGATATGCCGAGCTGCATTGCCTCAGCAGCTTCAGCTTCCTGCGCGGCGCCTCGCAGC
>Ga0172376_10005449_pt1 | contig 14204 bp, 12 predicted proteins | sample Lak35m_FD_121114 | JGI IMG/M metagenome (GOLD analysis project Ga0172376, IMG submission 121114) | Freshwater microbial communities from Kabuno Bay, South-Kivu, Congo - kab_092012_35m | ecosystem: Environmental > Aquatic > Freshwater > Lake | place: Democratic Republic of the Congo: South-Kivu...
AATAGTGAGAGAAAAGCTCTGGATACAGATCGCTCAACCCGCGTTTTTGCCAGACATAGAAGAAGTCTGCCAGTTCCGCGTACATCACGTTGTTGTAGTAGGGCGGGTCATTTACCACGAGATCAACGCTACCGGTCGCGATCGACTTCATGTCTGCGCCCGAGCCATTCAATATTCGGATAGATGACTGATTGGTGCCGTGCTCCACAAGTGTCGCGATCGACTCGTAAGCATCCACAATTTGGCTTAACGCCCAACTCGATCCAGAATACGGCCCCGAGAATACCATTTCTCCAAAAGTCCACGAGAATGAAAAATCATGTCGCGCGAATATATGCTTTACTATCCCTCGCGATTGTTCCCATGTTGAACCTCGATTGTTGTAGTCTACTCCCTTATCGATCGCGAACTGCAAGTACGTAATTACTGCTTTACCTCTGTCCACACCTAGCGAAGCGATGATCGCTGGCTTGATTGCGTTTAGCTTATCCACCAATGTAAGATGACCGAGTAGTTGTCGCGGCGTAAACATCTGGTACCAGTACTGCGTACCAAGTTTGAGCGGCTTGTCTGTCCCTGAGCCAGCACCGTTTTCATCACCCGTCTTATGGCCTGCAGGGATCTGCTCCATTGGAATCAACTCAAGACGCTCGAAGTGCCCCCACTTGTCGCGTAACGTTGTTTCTGCCAGCTGCAGAGCAGCAAAATCGCGTTGATTAGGCGCACGGAAGAATCGAACCTTCTTGGTCTTGATTTCACCGGCTCGATCTCCGGACGTGTAGCGGTCAAGCTCTCCGTTCAATTTTAGTTTTGGTTCAATGCGAACGGCCACAACGCAGTACAGGCGATCGATCATTTTTCCATGCGCGGACTCTCCGCGAGCTTGCAGCTTGATGTCATCTCCCGTAATCACCTGTCGACAATGGACGCACGTGCCTTGCCCTGCCGTCACCGTGCCCGCATCGAGTTCAGCTAATTGAGCATTCGTTAGAGATTTGGCGATTTTATAGGTCTCAATATCGACTTTGTCTTTGCTCTGAACTACCAATCTCACTGCCCATTTGTCTCCGTCTTCTTTCGAAAGCCAAAAACTGTTCAGTAGCGGTGCTTGTCCGTGGCAGTGTGGGCACGTGACTTGGCGACAGTAGATCAAACCAGTTTGGTCGTATTCTGGTCCCACAAACTGCGGAATCACCTCACGATGATGCGCCAATAGCTTTTCTACTTCGGCTATTTGATCCTTTGGAAGTTCGCTGAACGGTGTGACGGCTGCCAACTGCTTGCCAACATGTTCAACAAGCAGATTGCCCCACTGCTGGATGTCGTCAACTAGCGATAGCCCAAAGCGTCGGGGGAAATCGAGCGTTGCGTACTGAATGACGCTCGCCACAGGGTTAAGCTCATTGGAAATCACATTGTGCCCAAGACGAAGTGCTTCAAACGGGATCGAGCCACCTCCCGCTGTTGGGTCAAGGATGGTCAGCGGTTGCTCAGTGATTGGCGGGGAACTAGTGAACGCCCTGTCGTATCCGTACAGGTCTTCTGGATCAATCTTGAGAACTTGTCCTGCAACTTCCTTCACGATTGAAGATTTTGCGAATTTGATTCGGTCTTGAACAGCGGCCGAATCGGCAACGTCCAACGTAACGACTAGTTGCGAGCCCTCTGCGAGATGCTCATTGGCGAAGGGGTTGTTGTCTGAGATCCAGCGTTGAATGATTGGATCATTGCCGAGCGTATCGCTTTTGCCAGAAAGCGCTGCGAGCATTTTGCAGCAGGCAGCACGTCGTTCGACTTCCTTTGTGAAGTGCCGCAAAACTGTAGCATCGACTTCTAGATGACCACGTGATCGCGAGTCATCCCAGCGAATACGGCGGAGGATAGTCTCATTGACTAACGTCCATTTGCCACCACCAGGTATGCTTGCGACCGGCTTCGCCAGACCCAATGCACGCAAGAATTGGTCAACGTCTGCGTCTGCTGGTAGCGTTGCACCCAGAATCGCGGCTCGCGACGGAGTCAATGGACGGCGTGCCCACCAAATGTGTAACTTTGCGGTTGGCGGCTGCTGCCCTGTATCTCGCTCGCGTTGTGTCTCCGCGCCGACTTGATGGCATGGGAAACCGGCTTCAATGAGCCTAAGGTCGACGATTGGACCATCGGATTCCTGTTCTGCAAAGTCAAATAAGGGCGTCGATGAACTCATTCGGTAGCTTCCGCTTTCGCTTGTATTGAATATTTAATGCGTGTTATTCGCGTTCGATGTTTTTAAGCAACTCTGCAATTGCTGGATCGCCAGGTTGACCGCCAAGCATAACTCGCATTCCAGCTTCAGCCCAGCGATTGGTAGCATTTCCGAAGTGCGAAATTCGACTTAGCCAGTAAGTCGCCTCTTCACCCGTAAAATTGGTGATCCTTAAAGCCATTAGTTCCACTCGATCGAGATCTTTGACTCGTGTCTGAAGTCGAAAAAGCAAGCTCAGCTTGGCACCAGCAGATTCATTTAGCGGAAGATTTCCTCGAAAGGTTATCTGCTTTCCTGACAGAAAATGATGCAACTCTAAGTGAACATCATTCTCGTCGCGAACACGAGCCAAGATAGTGCGAATGCTGGGCAGACATCTTCTTAGCGAATCTCCGTAGATGATGCCTCGATCCACCAATTCCGTCCTGCTACCAGACTCATCTAGCGGGCGTCGATACTTGATGACAAGTATTGGCGAAGGCTTGTCGCGTCGATCTGTCACCCGCAAAACCCAGGGCATCTTACCTAATTGCGCGGCAATTCGTCGCTGAGAGATGCCATCGCTCGCGGTATTATCTTGATTCAGCACACGCGATTTTGATTCGGTTTTTAAGTGGGCGGGATCGACTCGTGGTTTCTTTTTTTTCGGCACTTCCTGTTTCCTATCCGTAGATCGCGATCGAGTAAATTGCGCCGACGATTCGCCATTCGACTGCTCGTGTGATCCTGGGTCGCTTCCCGAGATAAAATCCTCTAAACCTGGCAAAATACTAGAACTCATTTCTTGCCCTCCAATTCCTTGATGAACAGGCAATCATTTTGCGGCTTTAAAATTGTCAATTCGACTTGCGTCTCGTCATCGGGCTTCCCAAGGGTGACTAATGAATCGAAAATCGCCGCCATCTGCTTGATCTGAGTTGGTTCGAGCCCGTCAAATTTTACAGTGAGATAGCCACCTGCACTTAACGGTAGTCGTTCCACACGCAAGAGATCAATTTTGCAAACTGCGCCACGTGTGTACAAACTGCTCAACCGCTTGAGCAATGGAAATACCTTTTCGCGGCCTTGCTCGCCGTCCAATTTTAAGATCTTTTTGGGAGCTTTTATCCAGCCGGCTTCGACTGCCTTTGCGACCGATAAAATTTTATCGACTGGTGATGGTTGGTATAGCACAGCGTTGTCGCCATGCTTAACCTCAGCCGTATTGGTCTGAGCTACTACATCACTCCCCCGAGCTAGGTCTTGAATCGCTCTTGTAATTTCCTTAGTTCCAATCTTGCCGTGTTTGTTCGTGACTTGTTCGGCAATCTCTTTTATAGTCGCGGGGACTTGCAGTTCATTTACAGTCAACTGCACCCAGTTTTTGATTTGCTCATGTGGAATACTGGTGTTTACCGTCCAACCTCGTTGAGCGGCACCGTCGGGCGTCACGATTGAATAGTCGGGCTTTGCTAGGTCAATGTGGATCGGAACCATCCCAGTATCTGATTCGCGACTGAAGAATTCGCTCGGACGTGGGTCATCCGGGTTTCCTAGCTTATAGACACACCATAGCCCTTTCTCGACTCCCTGACGAATGATCTGGTCAAGTAGTTTTGCATCCGCAAGAACAGGCCATGTTCTACGTTCGAGAAAATTCTTTCGGATCTGATCGATTTTGCATACATTCTGAGCTTGGAAGAACATGCCTTTTAGCTCGCCCAACAGACTCGAGCTCAATTGTTCCTCGGTGAGCAATTCGCGATCATCGATCAATGCTTTACGAATCTGGTTAATTACCGATATCCCACCTTCCCCACTTCCAGCTTGGATCTCTCGTTGAACAACTTGCCCAGTTGCCGAGGGATACCAAATCGAACGATACGAAGCGGTCACCCGTGTAATGAGTGCCTGTTCACGTTCTGCGAGTCGTCCAAGGAAACCATCTTCTTTCTCATCCGTCAGATGTTTTGGATTGATGCTGTACTCTTGTGGGCTCTTCTGCAGTTTCCGCATTGCTAAAACATCCTTCGCGATCAAGGACAATTCGCGAAGATTTCTTTGAGACGCTTCGTCACTGAAAAGCGTTATAGGCTCCGCACCTGAGCCTGCATAAGCTTTTACGGTATCTGGGATCAAAAGAAAGACAACATTCTGTTGCGTGCGAGGAGAGTTGTCGCGTTCGGTCAGAACAAACTTCTCCGGCAAAATCGACTCTGCGTACATGCTGACGATTCCCAGCATTGGCTTGCCTTGATTGTCAGGAAGATGTTCAGGGGCCGATACATCGTAATGGACAGAGAAGGTAGGAACTGTACTCGAAACCACTTTACGCGCAGCGGCTTCGAGAGCTGTTTTGATTTGCTTGTCGTCAATGCCATCTCTAATTTGGGCTAGAGCTTTATTGACCGACGGATCTAGCGAAGCAAAGTACTTTCCATCTTGGTGCCTTAGGTAGAATGCTCGTTTGTCAATTTCATCGAGAGCGGTATCTACTTGGCTGGGTGGTAAACCGGGTTGACTGACTTCTAATCGAGCTTCTTCACTTACCAAACCGAAAAGACTGGAGGAAACGCCTTGCTTTCGGCCAACAAGACTGTGGAGAAAGACTGTTCGCCAAGTGAAAACTTGCATTGGGATTCCAGCTGGATGCGGATTTTCCAAATCGGCATTCTCTGCATTGCTTTTCGTGATCAGCGAATCGCCTTGGCCACGAACCGCGCCGACGTCCGCAGTGAGGACATTTCGCAGATCGCCAGCCTCGGTTTTACTTAGGATTTCGTTGACTAGATCAGGATTGGTGGTGTCTAAGTGGCATGTATGGACTGCTTCGGTGTCTACGCCCTGCTCCCAAATTGACTTCACGGCAAATGCCAATACACGAAGGACGCCACGAGTGCCTTGAAAATCCTCTGCCGTAGCGAGCTTCTTGTTCAGGAACTCAACCAGAGTTGGATGAAACGGATAGTACTTTGCAATGAGTGCTGCGTAGTCACCTCCCTTGCCTGCAGCATCGGTAGTCGCACGTGTGCACCGAGCTGGTAGTTGGCCTTTATGCTTGTTGTAGAAATCGCGATATGCTTGCGCCGTTTGCGCTGCCGCATTCTGATCGACAGAAACGAAAAGACGCTTAGCCAGAACGGATGACAGTTCTTCGCTGGATACTGGTGTTTCGGTCATCGCATCACGTGCGATCACACTTTGAATACTATCGATCGCCAGTTCCCCAATCTCTCTTGCTTCGTCTTGGCTGACTTGCCGGCCCGACTCCTTTTGAAGTAATCGAGCAAGTAGTTTTGTCTGCCCGGCAAACGCATCCGTGCTACTCGCCAGAGTTATGACGATAGCGATGCCAGCGTGGTTTCTTGCGTAGTTGAATAGTGCCATCAAGAACGCTGCTATTTGTTCACCCATACCTGACTGAGCCGCTTCAGCTCGAGCCGCGTACTGAGCCAACTCGTCGATCAAAATTAGCGTCTTCTGATCGCCAAGTACTTTGGAGAAAAACTCTTCACCTGGTGCCGCTGCGGTAAATGCTTCAGCTTTTACTTGCTCAAGCAATGGTGTACCGCCGATTTGTTTCGCTAATTCTGCCCAGAGCGTGTATGGTCTTACTTGGTCGCCTTCGCTGCGTACAACGCTCAATTCGTCCCCAGCGATACCCACGACTTTAACCAGCTTAGGTTGCGGTAAAATATCTGGATCGACAATTCCAATTTGCTTTACCAGCGATGCAAGCTCGCTCCCTCGATAGGCGAGGTGCGCGCAAGCGATAAGCGTGTGGGTTTTACCACCACCAAATCCCGTTTCGAGTCGAGTCAGAAATGGAACCATGTTGTCACCGGCCAGCCGACGCATCACATGATTTGCAACCTGCTTCATTCCCAATGTTGTTGATGTGGCTTCGGTGAAAAAAGACTCGGCTTCGGAATAGACTGAAGTTACTTTGATTTCACCACGGTACTTTCCGACGACTTGCCGCAGAGATGCAGTGAAAATCTCCGGATTGAAACTACCAGAAACTAAGTCTGATCTTGGGGTGCAGGTTTTGAGAATGCTTGTCATTGGTGGCGTCTTATTTTTTGCAAGTATCGGAGCTGTTTTGGATTACTCGAGTGGTTATTTCGCTTTGGCTTGAGTTGGCACTACCTGTTTTTCGATCGCGTCCAAAAAACGATGAAGTTCATCTCGCTTGAAGAGTCGGTACCCATTGGCCGGATTTCGGTGCATTGGGATTTTGCCGTCGGCCGCCCAAGTGCGGACAGTACCAGGGGATACACCTAGGATTTCCGCAGCTTCTGCAACTTTCACGTATTCACTCAGCTTGGGCACAATTCACCCCCCTAATCGATTGGAGCCTCGACGTAGGGCGAAAGTTTAGCAAACTTTACAGCGAAATGACAGCATTGCAGATGCTGTAAATCCATGGGATCTGGACATTTACCGTACGATTTCCGCCCGCAAGTGGGGGAAATCGGTGCAGGCCATTTCACCAGTATTGTGCTAGCGCGTGACACCTTTGGTCACTCGCTAGCATTTTTTCCGAAATACTGGCTAGTGCGCTTCGCCGCAGAGGGCGGCATGAGAAAAGCTGATGCGATGACTCGCCAGCTTATTTGAGAACCCGATGCGCTACAAACATCCCAACCGAGTGCGGATAATTCGGATCGATGTTGAAGACGTGCGTTTGCCCAAGGAGATTGGCCAGCAGCAAATTGTCCTTGCGGCTGTGCCATTCCCCACGGATCCAGCCGATGCGGTCCATCAGCCCCAATGCCGAGAGTTCCGAAATGATCAGGTACTCAGCTCCTTCGCAATCGAGCTTGATCAAGTCGACCTCGTCGATACCGAAGTCCGTTATCAGCGTCCAGAACTGCTCAACGGTAAGTGATGGAACCTCGATGCCGAAATCTCTGTACCGTGGCTCGAGCGATTCCCAAACGTCCGGAACATAGTCGGCGACCCGAGAGTTCGAGACCGGGAACGATAGCAGGCATTTTCCAGGCTTGGACGAGATCGCTGCGTTAATCCGCAGCAACTGCGAGTCGGGAATGTGACTGGTGTTCTTGGTCATCAGCTCAAAGCTCTGCGGATGGGGCTCGACCGCGACGATCTTGGCGTTGAGCCAGTAGTGGTGGGCCATCACGGTAAAGCTCCCCACATGCGAGCCAACATCGACAATCGTACGGACGTTGTGGGAACGCAAATCGTTGATGCGGTACTCGTCATGGAACACTGCGCTGGCGAATTGGACACTCTCGGGCTCGATGTGGAAGTCTTGCCCGTAGATCTTGTAGCAAACAGCGTTGGTCATCGTGGAATCCTTTCTTAGGTTAAGCATTCGCAAGGGATGAAGTGAACTGGCGAGCAAATTCGAGCCGTTTCTCTGGAGTGCAGTTGGCAAGGTGGATGACCTTCGCTGTCGGCACTAGCTCTCGGAACTTCGGCATCCAGTACTGGGTGTTGAATTCGGTCGGCAGTTGGAAGAACGGCAACCCGCGAGCGTTGTTCTGGATCCAGAATTGCTCGGAGCAGTGGGTTGGAAAGAATGGATGCAACGGTGGTTTCCAAATCGACGCGTGCTTGCGATCGCACATCACGATCCCGCTGTTGAGTACCACTTTGCTGTGGTCCATTGGGATTTCCTGTGATTCGAGGATGTTACGACGTTCCTCAAATACCCACTCAAAGCTTGGCAATTGACTCCAATCATCGTGCATCGACACGTGACCCCCAGGAACGACATCGAATAGATCCGGCGTATCTTCCGTCAGGAACACATCGGCATCGACGTAAAGGGTGCGCTCGTAGGACTGAGCGAACGGTTGCACTCGGAACTTTTCGAGTCCCCACCAGTCCTGCGATGGTTTGGTGATCGCCACGAAATCGGCACCGATCCGTTTGGCGTAGGCTTCCATCAATGGGCCGGTGTACCGGAGCAGTTCGCGGAACGATTCTCCGGTGGCCACGGTGATAAGCAGTCGCGACTGGGTCGGATCGATCGCATCGACCGTTGGTTTCCACTCCACCTCGGGGATGACTTCGATTGGCATCCGCTCGTATTCCAGCCATGATCCACGCCAGATCCCCTCGTAGTCGCGACGTAGGTGGCAAGTGGGTCGATCGAGTCGGGCAAGCGTCAACACGGGCTGGCCATCGACATGATTGACGTGCCAAAGACATTCACATTCGGCGGCACCCTCGATGACCTCGCGGTTAGGACCAAGTTTGATCACCCGCTGGTCGTGACCAACACGACGGTAGAGCACTCGGGTATTGATGAGCTGTTCAATCGTTTCGGTTTCCATAGTGGTTGGTGCCTCGTTCTTCCAAAGGTTGCCACTCCATTTGCTGGCTAGATCGCGGACGAGCTGGAAGCAGAGTTCCTCGTTGGCCAACGAGTCCACGAACCGGTTTCCTCCGAATCGCCATTTGTCTTGGCAACGATGTTGGAAGACGATCTGACCTCGGAAGTCGAACTGAACGATCGTGTGGACATTCCAACCAGGCCCAGCGCTCGGCATCGCGTATTCCGTGCCAAGGCGTCGCCATCCCAGGTGAAAACACTCCTTGTCACCGTAGACGTGTTGAAACGTGAAGTCTGAATGCTCGGCGTAGAATAAGGACAATCGGAGTTCGCGATCGCAGCGTCGTTTGTCGATGAGGTATTGTCCGGATTCGAAGGCTCGTTCGTGCTCGGCCACTTCAGGTTCGGCCATGTCCATCATCCCGAAGACTTTCCAGACGCCGGGCTTCAAAGTCCAGCACGCGTAGTCCGGCCAGAAAATAGCTCCGTGACGTTTGTACTCCTCGCAGTCGAACAGATACGTTGGATCGCACACGACCCCATTGTCGGCGTCCAGGAACAGAACTTGGGCAAACGGTGAGTGGAGCGTCGCGTAGAGTTTCAGTTCCCAGCCACATAGGATCCGGCAGGGGTGCTCCTTCTCAATCTCTCGAGCATCGACGCACTCAACACCCAAGGGTTCAAGCAACCGCTTCATGTACGGATCCATCTCGGTGTCACCGAGGTACCATAGCTGGATCGGCAGCGTGCAACCGAAATGCCGAAGCAGATTCACGTTGACCCACACGCTCGGAAAGTATTTCAAACCTCCCCCGGCGATGACGATTCCACGTTCCTGAGCATAGGTCACTCGGCTGGGCATCAGATTATCGACATACTGGTCGACCAATCGCCGATGGGCTTCGATCGTATTGTCCCAAGTGCCCCAGGCGTTGGGCCAAGGTCCTGGTGGGCACTGCTTGACCAACTCAAGCATTGCTTCGGGAGTCAGGTCGGGATGGGCCTCCATACAACTAGCCATTGGCAGTCTCCTTGTTATGAAATCGGCGAATCGCCTGGATGAGATAGATCCCGACTAGAAATCGAGACAGTGGAACAAATCGAATGAACGGCAGGTGTACTCTCCACCGTGCCAGAATGTCGTCGGCAAGCTCATCACGATTGCGAAGACATCCCAGAATGCCTTGCTGATTCATGAAACTCCGTGTCGATGAGCAGCCACAGTGGACTCGTGGAGGGATTAGCCATCCGAGCCAGACACGCGTCAGGAAGCTACGAGTTTGCTCGATGAGGATTTCCAACTCGGTTCCGACACCTCGCGTTGGTGGCTTCACACAGTCCAACAGTTCATCGGTGGGAAGCATGCCGACGAGTGTTCGATACTGAATCGCCTTGCTGCAGGTCACAGAATTCTTGGTTCGGGGATTCGTTTGGAGGATGCATGCGGCGCAGGCATCCTGAGCGATCGGAACCGGCATTTGGGCCAGATCCGTCGAGATCTGACAGTAGCCATCGATATTGTGCAGGCAGTCTATTGAATCACTCATTGCACACCTTGATCACATCCTGTGTAAATGGTTTGTCCGACATACGTGCCAGGGCTAAGTGGCTCGTACTCGGCGCAGATACAAGCTGCTTGAAGTGGACCGATTTGAGAGGTGCATGGATCGAGTACAGCAACTGGTATCCATCCAATCCCGTCCCACTGGTAATAACAGGGGCAGCAACAGCCACTTGCTGAACCTGTGGTGCCGCTGCCGCCCGACGGGCCACTGCTGTTTCCATACGAGCCGTAGGATTGCCCGGAGCTACCAACGCCGCTCGATCCGACACCACTCGAGCCGATGCCGCTTGAACCGACACCACTCGAACCGATGCCGCTTGCCATAACTATTGGATCTCGCTTTGCCGATCGATGAAGACGTGTTTCAAGGCTTCGATACCAACCATCGTACGAGGTTGGATTCGTTTCTTTGCGTGCGGATTGAAATCCACTGGGTGGTAGACTTTCGAGCGTTTGGCATCGCGATGGATGTTGTGGCGACGCTGGCATAAGCCGCAGTCAGAGCACGGGCAGCCATTCGAACGGGGTTGCCGGCAATGACCGCATCGTGGGCCGCTTGACCGGCGACGTTTGCTGTGACGGTTCCGATGTTGGTCGTGGTTGCGGTCGCACCAGTGAGAATCACACCCAGACCTTGACCGACCACGGTTTGGCCACGACCTGCGGTGATTTCTGCGGTAAGTTCTGCGTAATCCTGGCAGTTGATGAATTGGGATTGGAAATTGATCGCTGCGGGTGCAGCAGCAAGTGCGATCTGTCCAGATCCAGTGACGTAGGCTCCGGAGAACACCGTGCCGGTTAGGTCGATCGTGTTGGCATCGATCACCGTGGCCGAGTAATTGCCGCGAAGAACCGCGCCGTTATTGGTGATCCCGATGAGGTACTCAACCCAAATCGTCGGCGTTCCGGTGTATCCGTGTGCGGTCGACGTCAGGCGAATGACATTGCCGGGGCCTGCCACCGCGTTGGAAACGGCCTTGAACCCTTGATGATTCATCGAGCGAATGCGGATTTTGTAGACCGCCGTTGGATCTGGAATCTGCTGATGCCGCACATACGAGTTCGAACGGCCTCCGGTCGAATCCATCGCGCGGGAGTGGAAATAGCACTCGTCGGAGAACGGTTCGAGTTCGAGTATCGAATAGGTCGCGGTCGTAACGATCGCAGATGCTGCCGATGCGATTGGAACCAAGCCACCGTTTTGCACGCTGTAAACCATGTTGGTCACGGTCGTGTTGGCAGCACCACCGATGTCCATGCTTAGGCTGTGCTTTCCGTCCGGGATTCCCGTGGTGGGATCTACCGAAACGGCTTCGATGATGTGGTGATTGTTGGCTTGTCTGGTTGCCCCCGATTGAACTGCGATCATCGCTCGGAAAGGAATCGTGAACGTTTCCTTCGAGAGCAGCTCGGCATATCCTCCTGCGGTTGTTCCAGATCCGATGGTCAGTACACCACCGGAGACGCTCGCCGTGGATCCACCGCTTGTGGTCAGCTCCCACAGGTCCGTCAGAGTTCTAGTCCAGGAATCGCGGAACTTCTTCTGGATCGATTTGACTTTGAACATGTCGTCCACGTCATCCAATCCAGGAATCTCTCGGGTGACTCCACGCGAATTGGTGAACTGCATGCGGAATGGGCCAACGTCTCCGGTGGTCATCGGTTATCTCCAAAGGCGGAACGTGAGAGTCAGGACGCTGGTGAATTGACGGAGTTCTTGCAAATGGTCGGGCGCATAGACCGGCAGGTTTTCCACGTTGGTGCAGCGAGCCCCAGGGAAACTCGAGAGCGGATTGGATCGGAAGTAGTCGCCGATCCACGCTCCGGCAGAATCTGAGAACCTGCGAGTACCAATTCCTCAGGTGGAACGAGAAAGTCACGGTCAGTCCATTGCATGTGAATGCCACCGTAACCATCCTCGAGTTTCATCAGCGTCCGGCCGATGATGGCCGTGACGCTGGTTTGGTTGGCTCCTCTCAGATAGACCACCGTGCGAGATGCATGGGCCTTGAGCTGGTTAGCGAGCCATTCTTGGCCTGCACGAAGCATGTCGGCCATGGCGAGGCTCCACTTAGGATTTGATGTCCGGTGGGGACTTGCCATTTTGCTCCATGAGCTTGAGCAGCTGTTGGTACTGATCCATCAGCTTCTTAAACTGCTCGTCGTCCAGCACAGCGTTTCCGCGTTGCTTCCTGGCATTGCGGATTGCTTGGAGTAGAAGCGGCAGACCGTATTGCAATCCCAGCAGCAATGCGATGCTGGAACCTGCGGATGTTGCGATCAAGCCACCCGGAGTCCACTGTGGTCCCAAAGGCAAGCGATCGCGAATCAGTCCGGAATCGTTCGGCTCTTGGGGTGCAGGCTTAAGCTTCGGTCGATCAAGAATCGAGTCGATCACATCATCTTGGACTTGTGTTTGGGCTAGCAAACCCATGGGCCATTGCAGTGGTTCGCCCAGCGTGGTCGAGGGAACCTGGACGATTTGTTCGTCATCGCTAGCTTCTTCAATTTGGCAACTGACTTCACGAGTGCCTGAAGGTAGACCCTCAAGCGTTGTTGGCAATTTGCCTCTCATCGCACTGAGCAAAAACGGAGTCGATTGGCCAAGCCCCTCGCCACCACCAGCCCAGGTAAGTAGACCGACGACACGTGGGCCTTCATCCGTGTAATCGATCAGGCTCGAACCGCTGCGTCCTCCGATGGCTTCCGGTTTCCAGGAGAGGATTTGACCCTCCTTGCGATTGAGCCGTAGAACCTGCAGGCTCGGCCATTCGCACCGTGGGCAACCAAAGGTCGTGACCGACGATTGGTTGCTAGGGTAGCGATCGGCCAGTGGGATCGGATCGACATCCTTAGCAAATGCTGCGCTGCACTTGAGCAAGGCGAAGTCGACGCTAGTGCCTCGACCGTAACCGGAAGCGATGATCGTTCCGGTTCCTTTCTCGCTACTGCCGTTGGTATTCCAGCGTTCGACGTTGACGGTTCGGCCACGCGTGGTACCGGCTACGTGTGCATTGGTAAGTACAATCGCGTTCCCCTCGGGGGTGCGACCGACTACCGTACCACTCCCGCAAACACCACTGACGGTCACGCGAACTGTGGCCCGAACAACTTGATCGAGCCGATCGCCAGCGAGTCCATTTGCGGTTGCCCTTGGCTCCTGGTCTACAAGAGTGAGTTCCTCGCGAAGCGGATCAAGCACGATGGTGCTTTGGACCTGGCCAGCTTGGCACTTACCATCGATGCAGATCGTTTCTTGGGCGAATGTAACGGTGGCAATGCAAACAGCCACCAGAGCTACCAGCGACAAACACTTGATCTTCATAGGTGATTCCTGCGATTGAATTGGATGCAAATAGTTTCGAAATAAACGAGTTGTCGAGGTTTACTGACTAAGTCGAACTCGAACGGTGGTGTCTGCGGATGCAGCTGCCCGAACCACTTTGCCGATGGCTTTGTTTCCCGCAGCGGTTGTGGTTACCACGTTGTTGGTGTCATCCCAGTAGAGAATGGTGCCGACCGTGTAGGCGACGCCGGTGTTCTTGTTGAAGTCGAAGACTCCGTCGACCGCCAGTGAGCCGAGTTCGCCCGCTGCAAGTGGACGAACCGTGACGCCAACGAGATCTCCTTGGACCACCACATCCCCGGAGGCAAGCGCGCCTGCGGGGGTGTGATCGATGTAGTGACCTTCTTGAATGAACGTTGCCTGTGGCATGATTGGCTAAACCTCAATTGATGAATCGGATGAAGGAATGAACGACGTGCTGAGCGAGCCTTATGCTTCACCCTTGCACTTGATAGCCGCACGTGGATCTTGCAATGCACAACCGAAGTCGTGGTAACCACGCATCTGAACACCGAGGACATTGAAGTCCGCGTCGGCGGTTTCGATCGTTGGAGCCTCTTGGCCGTTGAGGAACGCGACCTCGATCAATGGCAGATCGTTAGGGTCGGTGATCAGGTACCAAGCCTTCGATGAGTTGCCCGTGTAGAGAGCATTGGCTAGGTAACGGCTAACTTCCACGCGGAACTTGCCAACGTGTGGGTTGGTGATGGGCATCCTCGCGTTTGCCGTGTTATCACGCATCTCCAGCGACTTGTAGAGCTGC
>Ga0172376_10005451_pt1 | contig 14202 bp, 10 predicted proteins | sample Lak35m_FD_121114 | JGI IMG/M metagenome (GOLD analysis project Ga0172376, IMG submission 121114) | Freshwater microbial communities from Kabuno Bay, South-Kivu, Congo - kab_092012_35m | ecosystem: Environmental > Aquatic > Freshwater > Lake | place: Democratic Republic of the Congo: South-Kivu...
CAAACAAGATCACTTCTGGATCTACGCTGGCTACAAGAACTACATCCGGCCGAGGACCAACCGCGACCACCGCCCCAGCTCCGCCAGCAAGCTGGGCCTTCTACCCAGACGCCTCAGCATGGCGGAAGCGATCGCATGGAAAGGCCGTTTTTCAATCGCCCCCTAGGACATTTCAATCCCGAGTCGATGTCCCCGAAAGGGGATCAGTATCCAGCGGGGGCGCTTCAGGGAATCCGCAGCATCCGATGGATCTGCGGCACCACCCGCACGCTCAACCCGCGATCGCGCGCCAGTTCCACCACCTCCTCCAACTGCTGCACGGACGCCGCCTCGATTCCGCGCAGCGGCGTCACCGGCGTCAAGTACAGCGGAAGGGAAGGCGCGAACTCCTCGACCTCGTCGAACAGGTGCGTGTACTCGCGCGCCTCGCGGCCGCCTTGCACCACGATCTTGCCGCAGGCATCGCGCCCCGCCACCAGTCGCAGACAGGCGGTCCGCGCGGCTCTCCACTCGCCGGCACTGACGGGACTGCGCTCGCGCTCCTCGCCACCGAACTTGCTCGGCACGCGGAAGGGCGCATGCAGTTCGGCGGGCGACTCGCTCCACTCCTCGGGCGGATCGAGGTCCGCTTCCGGCTTGAGATCGAGGCTGATGTGGTCGAAGGCCTGCAGCACGCGCGAGAGCGCACGCGGGTGCGCACCCGCGGTCTCCAGGTGCATGCGGCGCGGCTTGAGCAGCGGCCGCAGCGCAAGCAGGAAATCCGGCCAGGCCAGCGGTTCGCCGCCCGTCACGCTGACCGTGCGCGGCTCGCCGGGCTCGCATTCGGCGACCCAGCAGGCGGCCTGAAAGGGTGTCGCCAGCGCCGGCTCTTCGCGCGGCTCTCGCAAGGAGGCGATGCGCACCGCGGCGTCCGTCGCCGCGGCCCACGAAGCGGGCGTGTCACACCAGCGGCAGCGCAGGGGACAACCACGCAGGCGCACGAAGACCTGCGCTTCGCCCACGAAAGCGCCCTCGCCCTGCATGGAGGCAAAGACCTCCATCAGGGGTGCGAGGGCGCGCTTTTCCACCGGGTCGGCGGCCATGCTCACGAGTTCAGACCGCGCGGAGCACAGCGGAGATCCCGGCGAGCAGGCTCACTTCTTGGCCGCGGGCTTGGCGGCTGCGGCCGGCTTGGCGGCTGCTCCGGGCTTCGCACCCGCGGCTGCGCCACCGGCGACCGCGCCACCGGCGGCCGGAGCGGCGGCCTTGTCGTCCTTCTTCTTGGCACCGGCGACCTTGAAGCGCGTGCGAACCTTGGGGATGCCGTAAACGGAATCCTTGTTGTCGTCGAACTTGCCGGCCTTCTTCAGGATGGCGAGGCGCTCGGTGCGCGAAAAGACGCTGCGCTCGCCCTTCATGCTGGTGCTCAGGCGGAGGCTGGAGTGGATGGACATGGCTGAGTAGGTTTCCTTGCTAGTGGTGGATGTCGGCGGTGACGCGCTACTTCTTGCGCGCCACCACGTTGTCGATGTTGTCGATGTACGCGTCCTGGTACGGCGGCTTCTTCGAGCCCTTGGGCCCGCGCAGGGCCTTGGCATAGCTCAGGAGCCGCTTGGCTTCCTCCATGCCGGGCTCGTGCCCGACGCACAGCACCAGCATGCGTCCCTTCTGGATCGGCTGGATCACGGGCGCGCCCTCGCCGCGCAGGTAGTCGCGGTGCTCGAGGGCCGCGCGCTTGCCGGCTTCATCAGCGGGAAAGGAGGCCACGCGCACCGTGAAGCGGTTCGCGGGATCGAGAAATTGTTCGTCGTGCGTGCTGCCGGCCGCTGCCGTGCGCTGGTTGGCATCGGCGAGATCCGGATCGCGGGGCGGGGCTGCCTTCTCGGGCAGCAGCGCACCGCCACTGTCTTCGGCGGCGGCCTGAGCCAAGGGATCCGGCTGCGCGCTGCGCTGGCCGAACCAGTAGGCGGCCACGACGGCCAGCACGGAGCCCAGCAGCGCCAGTTGCACGACCCGCTCGCCGAGCACGCGCTCCCAGAAACCCTTGCGCGCCGCGGGCAGCACGATGTCCGCGGGGCCCTTGTAGCCTTCGCCCGCGAAGGGGCCCGCCGCCGCTCCGCCGCTGGAGCGGGAAGCGGACTTGCGGCCCTCGGGCGCGGAGGCCTGGAAGGCATCCAGTAGATTGGGCTTGCGCAGGGTCATGGCAGCGGACAAAAGGGAGGAAAAGCGTACGCGAAGCCCCGAGATGGGTCAACCGCTTCCCCGAGCCCGCGGAACCAGGCCCTTCCCGCACCCCCCTCCATGCGCTATGCACAGTGTTCTGCACATGATCGACAAGGAACTGCTGGCTGCGATCTGCCTGCTGGCCTGCGGATGCGCGCCGGAGACCGCTGGGCCGGCCTCTTCCCCGAAGGATCCCTCGGGCGAGCGCCCCGACGACATCCTCGAGGAAGCGGCGAGCCGCGGGCTGGACTACAGGAACTGCTCGGGAGGGCCTGAAAAGGCCACCATCCTCGAGGCCAACGGCGCCGGCGTCGCCCTCATCGATCTGGGCGGCGACGGAGATCTGGATCTGGTCTTCGCGCAGGGTCTCGACAGCGTCGCCGCGCTGGCTCGGGGGCAAGGCTGCGATCTGGAACTGTTCGAGAACGACGGCCGCGGCCGCTTCACGCGCCTCGCCGGCCCGGGTGTCTCCGGCTGGTGGACGGGACTGGCGGTCGGCGATGTCGATGGCGACGGTGACGAGGACCTGATCGCGGCGGGTTTTGGAAAACTGGTGCTGCTGCGGCAGGAACAGGGCGCGCTCCGACCGCAGGCGCTGCCGCTCGCGCCCCACGGTCGCTTCGCGGCCTGGCCGACGAGCCTCGCCCTCTTCGATGCCAACGGCGACGGAGCGCTCGATCTGTTCGTCGGCCTGTATCTCGACTTCGATCCGGCCGCGCCGCCGCGCGAGAAACTGGGCGAGGGTGCGCTGGCGATCCCCTGCCGGTGGAAGGGCCAGACCGTCTTCTGCGGACCCCGGGGGCTGCAAGCGCAGCAGGATCGGATCCTGATGGGCGACGGTCAGGGCGGGTTTTCCGACCGCACGGCCGAGTGGCTCGTCGATCCCACGCCCGGTTTTGCGCTGGCGGTGGCGGCCTTCGATGCCGACAGCGATGGCGACACCGATGTCTTCGTCGCCAACGACTCCTCGCCCAACCAGCTGTGGATCCAGCAGCGCGAGCCCAATGGCGCCGTGCGCTTCGTCGATCTCGCCTTTGACGCCGATGTGGCCTTGAGCGCCGACGGCATGGCGCAAGCGGGCATGGGCGTCGCCAGCGGCGATGTCAATCGCGATGGTCTCGTCGATCTCGCCGTGACCAACTTTTCGGACGAGGCCACGGAGCTTTACTACGGCGCGGCGCGCGGCTTCACGCGCATGACCCACCGTCTGGCGCTGGCGCGCGAGACACGCGCGCTGCTTTCGTGGAGTGTGCACCTGACCGATTTCGACGGCGACGGCTGGCTCGAGCTGTTCACCACCAACGGGCATGTCTACCCCCAAGCGGATGCGCCCGAGACCGGCACGAGCTACCACCAGGCGCCGAGCCTGTTCCGCCTGCTGCCCGGCCAGCAGGCGACGCGCATCGCGGGCCGCAGCCCGCATTCGCTGCTCGCGGAGCCACTCGGCGCGCGCGGCAGCGCCGCGGGCGATCTCGACGGAGACGGGCGTGTCGATCTCGTGCTCGCGCGCATCGATGGCCCGGCCGGTCTGGGCATCAACCGCACGGGAGCCGGCAACACGCGTCTGGTGCTGCGGCTCCTCGGAGCGGCGGGCCCCGGGCCCGCGGGCCGCACGACACCGCGCGATGGACACGGCGCCAAGGCCGTGCTCGTGGTCGGTGAGGGCGCGGGCGAGCACGCGCTGCTGAGCGAGACGCAGAACTCGGTCGGCTACCAGTCCACCAGCACGCTGCACCTGCACTTTGGACTCGGCCGGGAGACGCGCTACCGCGAATTGAAGCTGTTGTGGCCTTCCGGCCGCGTCGAACGCCTGCCCGGCGGAGCCGGCGGGCGCAAGCTGGTGATCGAAGAGGGCAAGGGCATCGTGCGCGAGGAGCCGTTGCGATGATCGCGGCCGCGCTGTTGAGCCTGTTGCTCGCGACCCAGATGCCCTCCGCCACTCCGCTGGGGCGCTGGCGCGAAGCGCTGGAGTTGGACCTGCCGCAGGCCGCGCTGGCCGAAATGCGCAGCGCGCTGGCTCCCGGCGGAGCGCTGCGCGCCAGCGGAGAAGCACGCTACCTCGCCGCGCAGCTCGCCTTCCGCAGCGGGGAAGCCAAGCTGCTCGAATGGGCGCTGGAGCCCGCCGGACTGGAAGCGAGCGAGCGTCCCTGGCAAGCGCTCGCGCGCGCCTGGCTGGCGCTGGAACGCGACGCCTTCGACGAGTGCGCCAAGGCGCTGGAGCTCAACGAACGCCACGAGGCTCCGACGGCGATCGCGCAGCGGATCGAGAGCCAGATCCTGATCGGCAAGCTGCTCGATCGTCAGGGGCTGCACGCGGCCGCGCGCGCGCCGCTGGAGCGCTTCGTGCGCGAGGCGCCGCTGCTGCCAGAGGCGCCGAGCGCCTGGCATGCGCTGGCCCGTGGGGCGCGCGCCAGCGGCGACCTCGAGCGCGCCCGCGCCTGTGCGCTGGCCGCCCAGAAAAGCGCTCAATGGCACAGCTACTACCGCGCGCGGCGCATCCAACTGCGCGAGGCGCCCGACGATCCGCTGCCGCGTCTGGGGCTGGCGCAGCTGATGGTTGCGGCCAGCCGCGACGATCAGGCGCGCCTGTGGCTGGAAGAACTCACCACGCGCTGGCCAAAGGAAGCGCGCGGCTGGCTGGAGTACGCTCGTCTGGAGTCGCGCGCTGGCGCCTCGGAGCGGGCAGCGGCCCACTACCAGCGCTACCGGGGACTGGGCGGCAGCGAGTCGCTGGAACCCGCGGCGGGAGCCGGCGGCGCGAGCAAGGGCCCCAAGTGAGTCTCGAGCAAGCGCTCGCGTGGCTCGGCCGCTCCTGAGCCCTCGAGCAGGCAGCGCGGATCCGAGAGCCCCCACTGCACGCACTGCGCCTGCCGGCGCGCCTGCGCGGTCCGGCGTGCCTCCACCTGTGCGGCATCGGCCGGCAGCGTTTCGATCCAGCAGAGGCGCAGCCCGGCCTGCTTGGCGGCCGCCGACTGCGCGAAGACCCAGTCGAGTTCGAAGTTCGGATCCACCGCGCACACCGCGCGCGTCTGCCGGGCCTTGGCGAAGGCTGCCAGCAGCGCCAGCGTGCCGCCCTCGCCGAGACCGGCGAAGCACAACGACTCAGGCTGGATGCCGCGCAGCGACAACTGCGAGAGCGCGCGGTCCACGGCAGCCAGCGCCACATCCCGATCCTGACCCGCGCGAAAGGCCACCGGGTCATCGATCCAGCGCATGCCCCCGGCCGCCGCTTCCTTCATCGGCACGGGAGCGGCCGGCACCAGCAGCACGAGCCCGTGCCGCTCCGCGAGCGCGCGGAAGCGTTGCACCGTCGCGTCACGCTCGGAGCCCGCGGCGTGCAGCAGCACGAGCACCGGCGCCTCTGCGCGGCCCTCCAGTGCGCTCGGCACGAACAGGCCGGGCTTCGCCGTGTATTCCTCGACGCGCGTCTGCGTGGCGCGCATGCGCTCGAGCAGGCGCGCGAAGCGCGGCTCGGCGCGCAAGGGCGCCAGATCCTGATCCTGTTCGGCCATCTGCGCATGCCAGATCGGCGAGGGCGCGCTCGCACCCGGCACGAAAATGCGCGCTTTCGAGCCGCCGAAACCCCAGCTGACCGCGCGCTCCAGCCAGGCGAGCCCCTCTCCGGTGTTGCCGTTGAGGCTGTGGACGCAGGCGTGGTTGTAGGCATTGCCTGAGTGCTCGGGCTGCAGCGCGTTGAGTTCTCCGAGCGCCTTCAGGGCGACGTCGTACTTCTTCGCCTGACAGGCCTCGAGCACCTGGCGATTGAGCTCGGTGATCTGCTGATCGAAGTTCGAGGCACTCTGGGAAGCGAGCGCGGAGCGCAACAGGATGAGCAAGGCCAGCAACACCAGCGAAGGACGCAGCATGATCAGTGGGACTCCTTGAGTTTTTCGATCAGCGTGCGCGCGAGCAGCGCGTGCGGACCATCCGGATTCCGCTCAAGGAACTGCTCGAGCGTGGTGCGCGACTTGTCGATCTGACCGGCGGCGGCGCAGGCTCGGGCGAGATTGAGCTCGACCGGCTCGGGCAGCTCGAGACCCTCTTCGCGGGCGACGCGCAGCACCGCCTCCCAGAGCTCGGCCGCCTGCGCGTGCTGTCCCAGCGCATGCAGGGCCACCGCGAGGTGATTCCGCGCCGCGAGTGAGTCAGGATCATCCGCGAGCGCCGCGCGAAAGGCCTGTTCCGCGGCGGCGTAATCCTTGCGTTGGTAGCTCTCGATGCCGCGGGAGAGCTCCGCGGCGCTGTGCTCGGCGAGCAGGCGTGCACCGCTGGAAAGCTCCTCGTCGTCGAGTCCCAGCCGGCGCGCCGCGCGGAAGTGCGCGAGCGCCCGCTCGCGCTCGCGCTGGAGCAGCGCGGCGATGCCCGCGCGCTTTTCCAGCAGCGCCCACTCCGCCTGCAGGGGCTCGCCCGCTTCCACGAGGCTCTGCAACAGCTTCAGCGCCCCCTCGAATTCCCCGTTGCCCGCGAGGCACTCCGCCAGGAAACGGCGCGCGTCGACATCCAGCGGATCGAAGGAGACCGACAACTGCGCGTGGCTCAGCGCCAGCGCGCGCTGATCCTTCTGGGCCGCCTGCTTGGCGACGAGCAGGTGCGCCTGTCCCAGCGGTCGAGCGGCGAAGGGCAGCTTGGGATCCGCGGCGCGCGCGGCCTCGAGTTCGGCGAGGCCCTTGGCGGCGCCGCCCGGCTTCAGGATCGACACGATCCCGCGCGCGCGCAGGAATTCAGGACTGTTCCCGCACTCCTTCTCGCCGCGCACGATCTCGCGCGCGGCGCTGTCGAAGCCCTCGCTGGCGGCGTAGATCTCGGCTGCGGTGGCGAACACGGCCGGGGAGCGCGGATGCGCGGCGCGGGCGGCCTCCACGAGGCGCAAGGCCTCGATGCCCTTGCCCTCCAGCGCCGCCAGGCGCGCGCGCAGCAACCAAGCCTCTTCAGGGCCGGCGCTCTCGCACACGCCGATCCGCGCGCGCGCTTGCGCCAACTCGCCGAGGTCCAGCGCGAGCCGCAGCTCGTCGAGTGCCGCGGAGCTCACGCGCGGATGCGGCACGAGCGCCGGCTCGGGCGCAGCTGCGGCCTGCGAGGCGCCAGCGGCGCTGCGGGACTGCTCGGGCCGGGAACAGGCGGCGGCCAGCAGTGCCAACAAAAGCAGTGTGCGGTGCATCGTGAGGTGCCCCATTAGAGTATCCTCCGCGCCTGTGAGCGATGATCTGCGAGGAGAGTGGCAAGAAGTCGTGAACGGAGCGAAGCAGCACCTCAAGCGCGCCCAGGCGAAGGGGCGGCGCATCCCCGGCCGGGCCCGGCCCACGGCCGCGGCGCGCCCCCCCGTCCGCTCCGAGGCGCGATCGGAGACCCAGCCCGAAACTCAGGCCGCAGCTCAGGCTGCAGCTCAGGCTGCAGCGCAGGCCGCAGCTCAGGCTGCAGCGCAGGCTGCAGCGCAGGCCGCAGCGCAGGCCGCCTCCGCGGGCTCGCCGGGGGCGCCTGCCCGCTCGGCGGCCGACGTGCGCGCGCAGGCCCGCGCCGCGCGCAGTCTGGCCGAACTCAAGGCCTGCGTCGCCCGCTGCGAGGCTTGCTCTCTGCACAAGACCCGAACCCAGACCGTTTTCGAGGACGGCTCGGCGCAGCGCCGGCTGATGTTCGTCGGCGAAGCCCCGGGTGCCGACGAGGACCGCACCGGCGTCCCCTTCGTCGGACGCGCCGGGCAGCTCCTGACCGACATCATCACCAAGGGCATGGGCATCGCCCGCGAGGAGGTGCTGATCGCCAACGTGCTGAAGTGCCGTCCGCCCGAAAATCGCGAGCCCTCCCCGGAGGAGAAGGCGATCTGCACGCCTTGGCTTGACCGCCAGATCGAGTTCCACGACCCGTTGGTGTTGATCCCGCTGGGCCGGCATGCATCCATGCACATACTGAAGGTCGAAGCCGCCATGGGTGAAATGCGCACCCGCATCCACGACTCGGCCGGCCGCAAGGTGGTTCCGACCTACCACCCCGCCTATCTGCTGCGCAGCCCCGGCGAGAAGAAGGAGTGCTGGAAGGACATCCAGCTGGCGATGGGCATCCTCGGGATCCCGGTTCCCCCCTCGTCCGCTCGGTAACTTTCCCCGGCCGCCCCGCTAGTCCGCCTCGCCAAAAATGCGGAAAGCATGCTCGAACGGCTTCCATTCGTTGACCCGATGGTTGCCCGCAGGTAAGCTCCCCGCCCGCTCTTGACACAATCCGAGCAACGAGCCCCTTGCGGGGCTTCTCGTCGCAGGCCTGGCTCTCCCGCGTGGAGCGCTGGTTGGCGACGGGCACCGCGCGCGCGCCGAGCGGTGAAATTCCCCCGCAAAAGCCCCCAGAGCTCGGAGGCTGGCCCGGACACCGTACGTCCGAGCAAGCAGATCCCCCCTTTCGACAGTTCCTACCCCCCCAACGGCTGATGTCCCCCGCACCTCTCCACGAGGTGGCCGGGCGCCATGGCCCTCGAAGCAAGGTCCGCGATTCCATGCAGCTGAGGTTCATCCTCCTCCCGCTTCTGGCGGCGTTCCCCTGCTCCTGCAACTCGACTGCGCCGAAGAAGACGCAGCCGACCACCCCCGCGAGCGAGACCACCTTCGCAAGCGAAGGCGGCCAGGGCGATTCGATCGCCGCGGTCGAAGCCTCCGCCCCTGCCCAAGGTGGACAAGCGCCCAATCTGGCGGCGGACGCCGCGACGGAACAGCGGCGCAGCGAACAGCGCAGCTTCCTCGCCTCCGAGTACAAGACGCGCGGCGACCGCGAGTTGGAGCGCGGTGATCTGTACGCCGCTCTCGAGTCGTACTCCTCCGCCCTGGAACTGGCGCCCTCGCATGCCGAGGCCCGTGCCAGCCTGCTGAAGGTGCGCGCGCTGATGGGCGATGCCTACGCGGATGCCGCTCAGCAGATCCAGGACGCCGCCAGCCAGCAGATGGTGCGGCGCGCTCAGGCGCGCATGGCGGCCGAGGAGAAGAACATCGCGGGCGACAATGCCTTGCGCAACGGCGATCTGGAGGCGGCGGTCGAAAACTACCGTCAGGCCCAGATGATCCTGCGCTACAACCCGCTGATCGCGACCGACAGCCTGGATGAGCGGATCGTCGGCGGCAAGCTGACGCGCGCCCTCGAGATGAGCGACGAACTCGCCCGTCAGAAGGCGGCTCAAGCCGAGGAGATGGCCCGCGCCGAGCGCGAGAAGCGCGAAGCCGAAGAGGCCGAGTACCGCCAGAACGTGCTGCGCTCGCTGTTCGACAACGCGCACGCTGCCTTCCTCAACGAGAAGTTCGACAAGGCCGAGTCGTACTGCGACCAGATCTTGCTCAACGATCCGCAGAACGAAGCCGCTCGCGAGCTGCGCCAGATCGCGCGCGACGCGCGCCACGCCAAGACCGAGGAGACGACGCGCCGCAACTACCGCGAGCAGTGGGTGCGCACCTTCGAGGAACTGGAGACGATGAACGTTCCGCAGGACTCGGCGCTGGTCTTCGACGACCTCAAGCGCTGGGCCGAGGTCAGCCAGCGCCAGCCGCTGGAGTTCACCAGCCTGACGCAAGGCACGAACTCCGAGAAGGTCGCGGTCATGGAGCGCCTCAGCGCGACCTCCATCGTGCCGCGCTTCGAGACGGCCGAGGGCACCGGTTCCGCGCTGGCGGACGTGGCCTCGTACCTGCAGATGGCGACCGGGGTCAACTTCATCATCAGCCCCAAGGCCAACTCCGAGCTCGATGAAGAGCAGAAGACCGTGCGCCTCAAGCTGGACACGCCGCGCAGCGTGACCAAGGTGCTCGACATCATCGCCGAAACCAGCGAGAGCCTGCGCTGGAAGATCGAAGACGGCGTGGTGAAGTTCGTCGTCAAGGAAGAGCTCAGCGGCGGCCAGATCCTCGCCACCTACGAGGTGCGCGACCTGATCCACCCGATCCCCGACTTCCCGGCCAAGGAGATGAACGTGTCGCCCTCCGGCGGCGCGCAGATCGCCGACGAGGAAGTCACCGAGCGCGAAGCCAACGTGCTGACCTCGGACGCGCTGGACACGCTGCTCCGCAACAGCGTCGCCGCCGGCAGCTGGGACGCGGATCCGCGCAACTCGCTGCGGATCACCCCCACCGGGCAGATGGTCGTCAACCAGACGCCGGAGGTCCACGAGCAGATCGTCAAGCTGCTCTCCGACCTGCGCGAGGCGACGGGCATCATGGTCGACATCCAGTCCCGCTTCCTCAAGGTCGAGGACAACTTCCTCGAGGACATCGGCGTCGACTTCCGCGGTCTGGGCTCGCCCGGTCAAGGCACCAACGAGTTCTTCAACGACTTCGGCGATCCGACGGCTCAAGCCGATCTCGGCAAGGAAATCGGTCAGGACACCGACCTCGGCGCCTTCTACAACAAGGGCATCGGCAATGCGGAAGGCGACATGCGCGCCCGCGTCGAGGAGCTCTACGATGTGGGTCTGGGCGACGAGAATGTGCTCGAAGGTTCGGGCGGCCTCTCGTTCCAGTGGACCTACCTCAACGACCTGCAGCTGGAGCTGATCCTGCGCGCGGTGTCCAAGAGCGAGCGCGTCCAGCTGGTCACCAGCCCCCGGATCACGGTCTACAACACGGCGCGCGGCAACCTTTCGGTGCTCAACCAGGTCGCCTACGTGCAGGACTTCAACGTGGAAATCGCGCAGGCGTCCTCGATCGCCGACCCGATCGTCAACGTCGTGCAGGATGGCGTGGTGCTCGACGTGCGCCCCGTGGTTTCGGCCGACCGCCGCTTCATCACGCTGGAACTGCGTCCGACCATCGCCGCCCTCAAGCGCCCGATCCGCGAGGTTGTCACCACCCTCGGCTCGCAGAACTCGGTCACGATTCAGCTGCCCGAGGTTGAGTACCAGCGCGTGCGCACCTCGATCCCGATGCCCGACGGCGGCACCGTGCTGCTCGGCGGGATGAAGATCTCGGACCGTCAGGACATGAACTCCGGCGTTCCGATTCTCAACAAGATCCCGATCGTGTCGTTCCTGTTCGACCGCAAGGGCAACTACGTCTCGAACCGCAAGCTCCTGGTGCTGCTCAAGGCCAGCATCGTGATCCCGATCGAGCATGAGCCGACTCCGGCCCAGCTGCGCCCTCAAGTCAAGAAGAGCCGCCTCTGATCCTCCCCCCCCACACACCCAAGCACGCCCTCTAGCGAACACGCGAGATCCCCCCGATGAGGAAGACGAATTCCGCCCTGATCCTCGCTCTGGCCGCCGCGGCCAGCTGCCAGTCCTCGGCCCCCAAGGCAACGCAGAACCAAACACCTGCCGAGCCCGTGGCCCAAGCCGCCGATGCCAACGCGCCTTCTGACAGCCAGCTGAGCGCGGATGCGCAGAAGCTGTCGCTGGCGGATCAGCGCAAGGTGGTGCTGATCGACCAGCACCTCGCCACCAGCCGCGACCTGCTCGCCCAAGTGCGTCTCGACGACGCTCTGCGCGAGGCCGACGCGGCTCTGGCGCTCGACCCCGACCATCTGGGCGCGCGCAAGCTGCGTCTGGAGATTCTGGCCCTCAAGGGCGAGACGGTCGGCACGGACCAGAGCATCGCCGACCAGATGTCGGATCTGTACAAGCTCAAGGTGCAGGAACTGCGCGCCGAGGCCGAAGACGGCCTGCGTCAGGCCAAGCTGATGATCGCGCGCTCCGACTACTCGGGCGCGATCGCCGAGCTGGAGATCGTCAACAATCTCGTGCGCTTCGCCCCCTACTCCATCAACTGGGAAGGCGTGGACCAGGAAGCCAAGTCGCTGCTCGAGAGCACCAAGGCGACCCGCACGGCCGCCGAAAAGGCTCAGGCCGAACGCCAGCAGCGTGAGGCCTTCGAGCGCCTGCAGGCCGAGGAAGCCGCACTGGGAGAGCGCAAGAACTCGCAGATCGCCAACACGCTCGACCGCGCCATCTCGGCCTTCGAGGAAGCGGACTACGAGACATCCGAGAAGCTCGCCAAGGAAGTGCTCACCCGCGATCCGCGCAACGAGCAGGCGATCGAGTTGCGTGACTCCTCCTTCCGTGCGGGCCGCACGCAGGTCAAGGAAGAGTACATCGCTCGCAAGAAGGAGCAATTCCGCCGCTGGCAGGAGTCGCTGCGCGAGATGCAGATCCCCTGGACCGAGCCGATCACCACGCCGGATCCGGAGTTCTGGAACGAAATCACCGCTCGCCGCGCCAAGCGTCCGGGCTACGACATCTCCTCGAAGATGAGCGAGGGTGAGCTGGCGCTGCGCGAACAGCTGCGCACCACCTCCATCCAGATGCCGAAGATCGCCGACGAGGAGAGCCTCACCAAGGTGGTCGACATGATGAAGACGATCACCGGCCTGCCGCTGATCGTCGACCCGGCCGCCGAAGCGGCCGCCAACGGCGTGGTGTTCAACTTCTCCCTCGAGCACAAGCTCAACATGGAGCAGGCGCTGAACCTCACGATCGGCATGATCCCCGAGGGCGTCACTTGGACCATCAAGCACGACGTGGTGCTCGTCACCACGCGCGAGAAGGCCCGCGGCGCACCCAAGACGGTCAACCACGATGTTCAGGACCTGATCTTCGGCTTGACGGACTTCATCGGCCCCCGCATCAACGAGTTGCGTCTGGTCGACCGCATGTCCGATGACGACGGCGGCGGCCCCTTCGGCGGCATCGGCGAGAAGCCCAAGCTGATCGAGCCCGCCGACCTCGCCACCTTGATTCAGGAGAACGTGGCGGTTGGGACGTGGCAGGACGAGGGCATCAGCATCGATGCTCGCGAGGGCTACATCATGATCACCCACTCGGCGAAGGTTCAGGAAGAGGTGCGCAGCTTCCTCGAGGATCTGCGCCGCTTCAACTCCTCGCTGGTGACGATCGAGTCCAAGTTCCTGACCGTCAGCCAGAACTGGATCCAGGAGATCGGCGTGGACTTCCGCGGCCTCGATGGCGTGGAACTCGACGACGTGACCAACGGCCTCGAGGACATGGCGTCGCGCGGTCTGGACAACGGCGGCACCGGTGCCACGAACCAGGCCGGCCATCCCTCCGCCGGCATCTTCTACGATGACGGCCAGGACGGCTCCTACATCGCCACGACGCAGAACTACTTCGGCAAGGCGCTGGGCAGCACGCTGACCAATGTGGGCGGCATGACCTTCCAGATGGCCTACCTCTCGAAGCTGGATCTGTCCGCAATCCTGCGCGCCGTCGAGAAGTCCTCGAATATTGAGCTGGTCAACGATCAGGTGCTCTCCGTGCACAACACCCAGCGCGGTTACGTCACGGTCATCAACCAGCGCGCCTTCATTCAGGACTTCGACGTCGAAGTGGCCCAGTTCCAGGCCGTCGCCGATCCGCAGGTCAACGTCCTCAACGAGGGCGTGGTCCTCGATGTCCGCCCGACGATCCACCAGGACCGCCGCTACCTGACGCTGGAGATCCAGCCGACGGTTGCCAAGGTCGTGGCCCTGCGCGACTTCAGCTCGACCCTGGGCGGCAACACCTCCCCCGTCGAGTTCCAGCTGCCTGAGGTTCAGGTGCAAAGCGTCTTCACCAGCGCGATCATCCCCGACGGCGGATCGATCATGCTGGGCGGCCTCTCGAACGTTCGCAACGTCGAACGCCGCGCCGAGGTGCCCTGGTTCGCGAAGATCCCGATCGTGGGATTCTTCTTCAAGCAGGAAGGCTACAGCGACGAGAACAAGTCGCTGATGATCCTGATCCGCGCGCGCATCACGGATGTGCGTGACGAGCTGAAGAAGATCGAAGCCAAGCGCTGATCCGCAGGGTCGAGAACGAAGGCGCGGGCTGCCGAAGGGCAGCCCGCGCCGCTTTTTGAGATGAACTGCTCCAGACCGTTGGTCGGACCGGCGCCCGGAAACCGGATTTTCCGCGATCCACACCCGCAGGAGCCGTCCTCCTGATTGCCGGGGCATGGGGCCGCGGCACCGAGGAGCCGATGAGCCAGTTCATTCCCACCGAGTGTCCCTACCCCGAGTGCGACCGCACCGAGCCCTTTCGTTATC
>Ga0172376_10005453_pt1 | contig 14200 bp, 14 predicted proteins | sample Lak35m_FD_121114 | JGI IMG/M metagenome (GOLD analysis project Ga0172376, IMG submission 121114) | Freshwater microbial communities from Kabuno Bay, South-Kivu, Congo - kab_092012_35m | ecosystem: Environmental > Aquatic > Freshwater > Lake | place: Democratic Republic of the Congo: South-Kivu...
CTCGGATTCAACACTCCGCCAAAACCTGCAGACCAAACTGCAAACGCTGCTCGCTCGAGAAACCGCTCTGCAATTCGATCCCGGCAACAATCCCGCCGATCTGCAGCTGCTCCGCGATGCAGCGAAATAACAACAGTCACCGGCTTTCCGCGCACCGGACACCGCCCGCCTAAATCGTGTATTCCGGCTCAGGCTCCGGCTCCGGCACAAACACTCGAGCCGTCCGGGGCCGCACCAAAACCTGATCCCCGGCACGCAGCTGCAGCACGTCTGCACGCTCACGCACCAGATCCACATTCAGCTCAACACCATATCCCTCAGCCAGCAATCGCACACGCACCAACGAGCCAGCCGGAGTCACCTGCAGCACCTTTGCCAGCAGTCCACCCTGCCCCGGCTGTCGGTCCAGCTCCAGCTCATGCGGCCGCACACAGGCCGTGGCATTTCGAGGTTCATCGCGAGTATATCCCGTGGAGACATTCAGCAGGGACACAGCCCCCGCAGCAGCCCCCGCACTTTCACCCGCACCGCCGCCACCACACCCCGCCACATTCAGCAACATCCCAGGCAACGCGACAGCCCATAAAAAACAAGCCCCGACTCGACCCACACACTGACCCACCATAAAATACACTACCTTATTTGTGATATTTATCCGAACAAAAAAAGGCGAATCGCCTTCAGATGCCGTCTCCGTATGTCATCTCAGCCGAAAAGACCTCTTCACGCCGCACCACACTGCCAGCAAACACCCTCGCCAGCGTCGCCGAATCCATCATCCGCGCAACGTAATTCCGAATGTCCAGCATCACGCGACGAAAACGACAGCTGCCTTCCTGACTGCATGGCTCGTAATGCGAAGTCGACACACAGGTAATGGGCGCCAGCACCCCGTCAAAATGTCGCACCACCTGCCCCATCGTGATCTCAGCCGGATCCTTCGCCAGCTCAAATCCCCCGTCACGACCTGGTATGCTCAACACCCAGCCCCGTGACTTCAGATCCAGCATGATCTGCTCCAGAAACCTGCGCGGAATGTCATTCCGCTCTGCAATCTCCCGAATCGAAAGCGGACCCCGGCCACGATGCTCCACCAGCGTGAATAAAGCGCGCAACGCGTAATCCGACTTCTTTGACAGTTTCATCGAAGCATCCCGACCTAAACCTCTCAATCAAACACCGATCCGGTCGTGATTTAACAGCCGCCGCACCTCGTGTCAATTCAAGTTCCAGCCGAAACTGCCCCATGCCACTGTTGACTACAGCGAAATCGCCGGAAGCTGGTTTTCCCCGGGATTGATCGTGACACGCACGTCCGTAGACTCAGCACGCTCATACTTCGCCGGCAGGTCGTTCGGCTTTGCTACCACGGCCCCCTTCGAAAACCCCACCTCCGTATGCACCAGAGTCACCTTGTAGGCACCCGCAGGAGCTCCATCACCCGGCTCATAGGTCCACACCTCGAATGTTCCATCCTCCTTTGTCCGCGCCCGCGGACGCACTGTCTCGGGCCATGTCGAATCCTCAGGAAACAGCACGATGTCCGCATTGGCTACCGGCTTGCCTTTGAAACTCAGCGAGCCGCTGGCTCGATACGCCACTTCCCAAACCGGCTTCTCACTGCAGCCAGTCAGCAACAGCGCCACAAACAGTGCCGGCAACAGCCCGCCAGCACCCCGCACAATACGAACCCGTGCCATCTCAAACTCCTGCACCCGCATCAGACTCTCAAAGAAACCCGCACAACCGCAATGCCAACACCCGCACCCGCTCAGAATTCACCGATCACCTCACCGCCAGCCGGTGTCGCAAGTGCAATAAACACCGAAAAACTGATGTTCTCCGTGATGAATCTCACAGAGCCGTCTCCCAAAGCAAACTGAGCACCACCCGTGTGGAAAGAATACGGAGCACCCGTGCCGTGGATCCCAATCGGCAGACCCAGAATCGTCTGCGCGATTCCGCCCGTCGGACTGTAATTCAGCCCCCGCAGGTTGTGACCGTTCGTCGCATTAATCGCGACCGTTCCCCCCAGCACACCGTTCGAAGCAGTCGTCCCGCCAAACAGCACAATGTCACTCGCCGGACGTGACCAGCCACCGGAATTCAAACGGTCCGTATTCGCAGACGAAGGATCCGTGTCCGTCAAAGCATTGCCGCCACCCAGCCTGCGGCCTCGCACATACACAAACGGACGACCCGCAGACTCAGCAATCGCCAAAGTATTCGACAGACCATCCAGCACGTCCCTGAACTGCGCCCCCTTCACCGACTGCAAACCAGTACTGGGACTGATCGTCGCGTTCTTCGGAAAGAAACCACGCACGTAGGTATAAGGAGGATTCTCGCCCGCAAATACCGAAGCCGGATCCCGGTAAAGGTCCGGAGGATTACGCCCCAGCAACTGGGTAAAAACACCCGGCGCAATCCCGTAAATCGGTGAATAAGCGGTCGTCGCGGCATTCGCAACTCCGTCACGGAATGTATCGGTGACACTCCTCTCGTCCGACTCAGCAAACTGGCCGCCGGACTGCCCGCAGAAGTCATCGCCAAAATCGAAAACGTGAATCCGCTCTGGAGCGTCAAAGACCGCATCGCTCTCGCCATGATCGAAGCGGCAGAAAATTCCGGCGAACTCCAGCCCGGTATGACCGTACTCGAAGCCTCCAGCGGCAACACCGGAATCGGACTCGCCTGCGTCTGCGCCGCTCGCGGATATCAGCTGCAGGTCGCTATGCCCGAAACCGCCACGATCGAACGTCGCCGGCTGGTACTCGCCTTCGGGGCCGAAGTCGTCCTCACACCAGCAGCTGAAGGCATGGCCGGAGCCATCCGCCGCGCCGAACAAATGCTCGCCTACGCCGGCGGACGCTGCTTCATGCCTCGACAGTTCCAAAACCCCGCCAACCCCGCAGTCCATCGCCGCACCACTGCTGAAGAAATCTGGCGCGATACCAATGGACAAATCGACATCTTCGTCGCCGGCGTCGGTACTGGTGGAACCATCACCGGTGTCAGTGAAGTCCTGAAACAGCGCAACCCCTCCCTCCACACCGTCGCCGTAGAACCTGCCGCCAGTCCCGTCATCTCACAAACCCGCGCCGGCCAGCCAGTCCGACCCGGACGCCATTCCATCCAGGGCATCGGTGCAGGATTCGTGCCCCCCAATCTCAACCTCAGCATCATTGATGAAGTGATCACAGTGACTGACGAAGACGCAGCAGAGACCACCCGCAGACTTGCTCGCACTGAAGGCCTTTTCTGCGGTATCAGCTGCGGTGCCGCCGCATGGGCCGCTCTGCAGATTGCCTCCCGCATCGAAAACTCCAGTAAAAGAATTGTCGTGATGCTGCCAGACCTCGGAGAACGCTACCTCTCGACAAATCTCTTCCCCGGCTCAGCCAGCCCCGCCTGAACACAACAGCAAACAGCAAAAGCAATCACCGGAAACTTTCAAATGTCAGACAACCTCCTGCAGCGCAGTGTCACCACCTCAGTCGCTCGCAACCTCGCCAGTACCACTAAAACCGCCCCGCGGATGATGTCCATCACACCGCGATTCCTCCTCACCATGCTGCCATGGGTGCAGGTCGACGGCGGTACCTATCGAGTCAACAGAACCAAAGTTGAACTCAGCAAAGCAGAAAGAATTCCCGTCGACATCCTCGATGGTACATGCTCATTCGCACCGGAATCACTCCGCAGCGTTCCCCTCTTCTCCGGACTCCCAAACGCAATCATCGCCAGAATGGCAAACAGATTCAGACCTGAAACCGTCTCACTCGGAAATAAACTCATCGGAGAAGGAGAAGACGGAAACAAATTCTTCATCATCGCTCAGGGACAGGTGGAAGTACTCAGCAAGGGAATTCACGGAGCAAATCTCAGACTCGCGCTCCTCACTGAAGGCGAATTCTTCGGCGAATCTGACCTCGTCTCAGACAATCTCTCTGATGTCACTGTCAGAACCATCACGCCCTGCACGCTGCTCACACTCTCCCGACGCGACCTCGACGCCGTACTCGCAGAAAATCCCTCGCAAAGAACTGATTTCGAACAGGCCATCCGCACACACCTCGAACTCCGCTCAACTGTCAACCGCTACGGGGAACGAAACATCGACCTCGTCTCCGGATTCGCCGAAAATGTCGAAATACCTGAAACCTTCGTCGACTACTCGGCAAACCCACGCGAATACTCGCTCTCCGCCGTGCAGACCGTCGTACGCGTTCACACTCGAGTCTCCGACCTCTACAACGGACCACTCAACCAGCTCGAAGAACAAATCCGACTCACAATCGAAGGAATTCGTGAACGACAGGAATGGGAACTCATCAACAACAAAAAATTCGGACTCATTCACTCCGTCGATCCGGCCATGCGAGCCAGCACTCGATATGGTGCACCAACCCCGGATGACCTCGACGAACTGCTCGCACTCGTCTGGAAAAAACCAGCATTCTTCCTCGCTCACCCCAAAGCCATTGCGGCCTTCGAAAGAGAATGCACCTGGCGCGGGGTACCACCCGTCACAGCCACCATACTCGGCAGCCCTGTACTGCTCTGGCGCGGGGTACCAATCATACCCTGCGACAAACTCGAAATGAAAAGTCGCAGCTCCTCAAATCAGTCACTCGGAACCACCAGCATCCTGCTGCTCCGCGCCGGTGAAACAGATCAGGGTGTCGTTGGACTGCATCAGGCAGGCATTCCCGGGGAAATCATGCCCAGCCTCTCCGCCAGACTCATGGGACTCGACAGCCTCGGTGTCGCGTCATACCTCCTCACACTCTACTTCTCCTGCGCCGTACTCACTGATGATGCTCTCGCTATCCTCGAAAACGTCGAAGTCGGCTACTACCACGACTACGACAACCGTACTCCCAAAGTGAAGTAGTGAGGTACTCAGAATGAACAACGACTTCTTTGCTGTCACCCCGGACTTCGACGCTGCAGACGTTCGCGGCATCGCGGCCAAACTGTTTCACGACGCCACAGCGGCTGCCGGCAGCCTTCCGGTGTCCTCAGCAGCAGCCTCTCCGCTGCCCGCCCCCGTCCCGGCTGCGCCCCCGGCTCACCCGCCCGGTTCACTGCACTCGATACCGCACATGACACCGCAGATCACACCGCAGATTTTCACAGACACCGCGCAGGCCCGGACTCTGGCCGAATCCGCATCCCTCCGCGCTGCCACTCAGCGGCTGCACTCGCCATCACTGCCGCCGCACCAAACTTACAACAGTGCACCCGCGCCAGCCGTTCCGGCACAAGCCGACTCCGCTGTAACTCGCTTCGTCAGCCAGCTGCACAGCCTGCAGCACAACCAGCAGGCTGGATTGCTGGCTCCCGGACTCGACAGCATCACCAGCGGGCTGCACCGAGCCGCTGCCCAGGCAGCTGGCCAGCACGCCGGGACCCGCGTTTTCGATCCTCTGCAGATCAAAGCCGATTTCCCGATTCTGCAGCAGAAAATTCACGGACAGCCACTCGTCTGGCTCGATAACGCCGCCACCACACAAAAGCCACGCTGTGTCATCGACGCCATTTCCCGGTTCTACCTGAACGACAACTCCAATATCCATCGCGCAGCCCATACTCTGGCCGCACGCGCCACCGATGCATGGGAAAATGCCCGCCAAAGTGTCCAGCAGTTTCTCGGAGCAGCCTCGCCGTCAGAAATCATCTTCCTGCGCGGTACAACCGAAGCCATTAACCTCGTCGCTCAGACCGTCGGTCGCTGCTTCCTGCGTCCGGGCGACGAAATCGTTCTGACAGTCCTTGAACATCACGCCAACATCGTCCCATGGCAGATGGCAGCCAGGGAAACCGGTGCCGTTATCAAAGTCGTACCCGTCGATGATCGTGGCGAAATCCAGCTGGATGCCTACGAATCACTGCTCAGCAGCCGTACGAAACTGGTCTCACTCACGCACGCATCAAACAGCCTCGGTACCATCCTGCCTGTCCAACAAATGACCGCCGCCGCTAAGCGCCACGGAGCCCTCGTGCTGATTGACGGTGCCCAGACCGTCTCACACATGCCTGTCAATGTGCAGGCCATCGGCTGCGACTTCTTTGTCTTCTCAGGACACAAACTCTTCGCACCCACCGGCATCGGCGCTCTCTTCGCACGACACGAACTGCAGCAGGTTATGCCGCCATGGCAGGGCGGCGGAAATATGATCCGCACCGTCACCTTTGAAGAAACCACCTTCAGCGAGCCACCCGCGAAATTCGAAGCAGGCACACCCAGTATCGCCGACGCTGTCGGACTGCACGCCGCCATCAACTACCTGCTCGCCCTCGGCTGGCCCGCCATCCTCCGACACGAACACGAACTCCTCGAATACGGCACCGCCAGACTGCTGGAAATTCCCGGACTGCGACTGATCGGACAGGCACGGCATAAAGTCGGAGTCCTCTCGTTTGTACTGCCAGGAAAAACTCCCGTCGAAATCGGCCAGATACTGGACCGTCACGGGATTGCAGTCCGAGCCGGTCACCACTGCGCACAGCCGTCACTTCGCCGCTTCGGACTCGATGCCACCGTCCGACCATCACTCGCCATCTACAACACTACCAGTGACATCGATCGCCTTGCAGACGCCGTCCGCCGCATCGCCACAAACCACTGAAAGTTCAACAAAAAACCGCCCCGTGGTTCACAGGGCGGTTCGTATCGCTTCAGTTCAGCCGGAACGAACAGGCCATTGCACACTCACTCCGGAAGTCGCGCTCCAGACACCGCCGGAAACTCACCAGAACACGCACGCATGAATTCTACAAGATCCACCTTCTGCGCTGCCGTCAGCTTCAAGGGCACCATCTTGTCGCTCAGCCACTTGTTCTTGTGACCACCCTTCGCATAGTGCTCAACAACGTCCTCCAGAGTCAGCAGACTGCCGTCGTGCATGTACGGAGCCGAATGAGCCACATTGCGGATCGTCGGTGTCTTAAAGGACCCCTTGTCCTTCTCAACCTTCGTCACCACGTAACGACCGTAATCAGGCTCCTTAGACTCCATGCCAATGCCCAGATTGTGATACTGCTCGTCAGCCAGATTCGCACCCACGTGACAGTTGCTGCAGCCCACTTCCTTGCTGAAAAACAACGCCATGCCACGCAAAGCACTGTCAGACATCGGATGAGCCTCAGCGCCGGCCTTCGCTGACTCGTAGTCGGCCTTCGTCACCTCGTCGTCCAGCACGTCCTGCAAATCGTCTCCACTCAGCCCCGCAAACTTCGACCACGCCTCCTGATAGTCATAAGGAGCAGGACCAGTGACCAGCACTCGCTCAAATGCCGCAATCGCCTTTCCAACATTGTCAATCGTCACGCCCTCACCAGGGAAAATCTCCGCGAACTGCAGGGCATATGCAGGAATGCCCTTCAGTGTCTTCACCGCATTCTCATGAGTATTCCCCATCTCAATGCCAGCCTGAATCGGACCGACCGCCTGAGCCTCAAGTGAACTCGCACGGCCATCCCAAAACTGAGCGTCACTCAGAATACGATTGTAACTAATCGGCGAATTCCGCCCGCCCTTCGCACCGCCAATGCCAATGCCCGTCGGAGTATGCCGGGAATATCCCTCCTGCGGATGATGACACGAGGCACAACTCACCGTGTTGTCCTTCGACAGCCGAGTATCAAAGTACAGCTGACGTCCCAGCTCGATCTTCGCTCGAGTCAGAGGGTTCTTCTCCAGACCCTTCATCTGCGCCTGACCAAGTGCCAGACCCAGCGGCAACTGCACGTCCAGAACCTCATGATTCTTCGCCTCACCCAGCCACGCCGTCACCTGCTCAACAGTCAGAGGCCCCGTACCCGGAATCCCCGCCGTCAGCGACGCATCACTGCCCAAAACTACCTTCTCCGCCGCCTGCACGCCCGACAGTGCCAGCGACGCCAGCCCCAGCGCGATGCATGCCGTCAGTCTGATCGCCTTCATCATCTGCTCCTAATAAAAGGATCTAAAAGTCTTCAATTCCTCGGCCAGCCAGCAGCCGTGCAGAAAGACTCCCGGCCCGGCACCACATTCTAGACCACCCTCGGGTTCCTGCCAGTTCCCCGACCGCCAATCTCCAACAGTGAACAGACACAGCCAGCCAGCCGCTGCGGAAATTGCCCCATCCTCAGAATTCACAAGCCGAAACTGCACATTAGTGCAGATTACTGCCGCCCCGGACACACCGATCCGCCAGCAATTGCGTCACCTGCATCGCAAACTGGCCACGCGATACCACCTGCCCAAAACCACACGCCCGCGCCGCATCCAGCCGCGCCACGTGCACATGCGGACCAAACGCTATCGCACGCCCCAGCACCGCGTCCCCGCAAACGCCCGACAACTCAGCCAGATCCACAGATGACGCCAGATCAACACACAAAATCAAACCCGGTACACCGACATGCACAACCACTTCCGATACCGCACGCACACTGCGAAAACCCAGTCCCAGCATCGCGGCCGCACCACTGACACTGCTCAACAGCATCAGATCCGTGGAATACAGCACCACCACCGCCCCGCTTCCGCCTCCCGCCAGCTCCGCCACACCACCACCCCCCGTCCAAAAAACCACACAGTCACAATTCCGGCCGAGCCAGTCACCCCCCCGGGGCAACTCTCAGTGCCCGCAACACTCACGAACCACTCCGCTTCCCCTCGCGACCGTCATGATCATGCGAATGATCGTGTGAATGGTCGTGGGAGTGATCATGCGAATGGTCATGCGAATGATCATGTGAATGATCGTGCGAATGATCATGTGATTGGTCGTGGGAGTGATCATGCGAATGGTCGTGAGAATGGTCGTGAGAATGGTCATGCGAATGATCGTGCGAGTCAGTCTGCTCAGCACGATCGGCCCCGCCCGCCATCGTCCACGCAGCCTCAGCAGCACGATAGACGTCCCGCAACGCAACACCGGCACCGGCCGCCACCGCAGCACACGAATCAAATTCCGGCGCAAAAGTCTCCACTGCCCCCGCACCCCAGCCGCGTTTACCCAGCACCGGGCCCCAAACAGTCTGCACCGTCACCTGCTCACGCTGCCGTATCGAACGCTCAAGCTGCAGCCTCCGCACCCCCAGCGTTCCAGTCTCCCTGAATAACACCGCCTCAAGCTCCGCCACCGCCGCCGGTCGACACAGACAACTGATGATCACCCCCGGTCGCCCCTTTTTCATCTGCACAGGAGTCACCCAGAGATCCAGCGCACCACCCGCCGTCAGCCGCTCCCGCACATAGCCCACAGTCTCGCCCGAAACATCGTCCAGCGTCGTCTCCAGCAGCGTCACCGTTTCCTGCTGCACGGCAGCAGCCGTCGTCCCCACAAAAATCCGCAGCACATTCGCTCGCTGCGAAAAGGTCATCGTTCCACAGCCACAGCCAATCGCCTCGATCGTCAGCGGCGGTAACGGTCCAAAACTGTCGGCCAGCACCTTGACAATCGCCGCTCCCGTCGGAGTCGTCAGCTCGGCATCCAGTGGCACTGCGGCAAGCGGAATTCCCTTGAGAATCTCGGCAGTTCCCGGAGTCGGCACAGGGCAAATCCCATGATCAATGCGCACAAAACCACGGCCTGGCGGTACCGCATTGCAGACCACTCGATCAATCTTCAGCAGATCAAAAGCAACCGCCGTACCCACGATGTCCACAATCGAATCAATCGCCCCCACCTCGTGAAAATGAATCGTCTCCACAGAAACCCCGTGCACCCGCGACTCAGCTTCCGCGATCACCTGAAACATTTGCAGAGACAGGGATTTCTGCCGGGCCGTCAAAGCCGATCGATCCACGATCGCCCGAATATCAGCCAAATGTCGATGCGCATGCTGCTCCGGATGATCCACCATCGCCTGCAGTGACCGAAATCCTCCCTTAATCACAGTCTCCAGACGCAGCCGCACGTCAGGCAGCCCAAGCGACTGAATCGCACTTCGCACCACCTGCGGATCTGCTCCGGCATCAATCAATGCCGCCAAAGTCATGTCACCGCTGATTCCCGTTGCACATTCCAGCCAGGCAATACGCATTACCACACCACTTTCGTCCCGCAAAAAAAAGAAACCCGGCCACCTGCGACGGCCGGGTCCGAATCATTCAATCGGCCTGCTGAATTCCAGTCACTTTTTGACGGCACCCTGAGCCCGAATGCGGTCCAGTGGTGATCCTGTCAGCGGAGCCACTGCAGGCGGAGCCACAGGGGCAGCCGCCACCGGGGCAGCAGCAGCCGCAGCAGGCTCTGCTGCAACAGCCGATTCTGACTCAGCAGCCGGCTTCTTCGCGGCTCGAATTTTGTCCAGCGGAGATCCCCCGGCTGCCGTCGATGCAGCCGTCGCCGCCGGGGCAGCGGCTGGCTTGCCACCCGCTGCTCGGATCTTGTCCAGCGGCGAACCGCCCGCTGCCGGTGCAGCGGCAGCCACCGGCTTACCCGCCGCCGCTCGGATCTTGTCCATCGCAGATCCGCCACCCGCCGCCGGTGCAGCAGCGGCTACCGGAGCCGCAGCAGGCGCCCTGGCCGGCTTCTCTGCCGCCACTGCTTTCGGTCGAGGCCCGTCGACAACCGTCAGAAATCCCGGGTCAATGTCGTACCAGCCAATGTCGATGCCGTTGTCGAACTCCACCAGCGCTCGACAGTTCATATTCACTGTTCGCACCTTGCCCGTCAGCGAGGCAAAGCGTTTCAGTTCCGGTGAGGTCGCAGAGACCACAACCCACTTGTCAGTCAGTTCAGTCTTCAGTTGTTCAGCCCGGTCAATCAGTGACACAGCCCGTTTCCTGTCAGTCAGCATTCTGTCAGCACACCGGGGTCCGCCACAGGCCACTGCGGCAATCGCTGCTGCCAGCGATTGCGATTCCTGCTGCTCCCGCATTCGGTATTGTGGGAAATTGGACGATGTCTTTCAAGCCGCGAATGCCAGCAGGGCAATGCTCTCCCACTGTCCGGAGCCTCCTCAGGGAACACCCCGGAAAACCAGCGTTCCCGGATGCATCCCGCCCCCAAATCTGCTACAACACGCCCCGCAAACCGTTTCCGACTTCCTACGGCAAATCTCATGGCTACCCCCAAAGTCTGCGTCCTCCGCGCACCCGGCACCAACTGCGACATCGAAACAGCCTGGGCTTTCGAACTGGCCGGGGCACAGCCCGAACGGCTGCATCTCAACCGACTGCTGGAAAACCCAGCCAGACTCGCCGAATTCCAGATCCTCTGCATCCCCGGCGGTTTCAGCTACGGCGATGACCTCGGCGCCGGCATCATCTTCTCCCGGCAGCTCCGCGGACAACTGAATGACGCCATCCGACAGTTCCTCACCGCTGATAAACTGGTGCTGGGAATCTGCAACGGCTTCCAGACCATCCTCAAAGCCGGACTGCTCATGCGTCGCGGCGTCGAATCCGCCGAAATCAGCGGCCTCGAATCCGAAGTCACCCTCACCTGGAACAGCAACGGACGCTACACCGATCGCTGGGTCCGACTCAAAGTCGCCTCCAGCAACAGCGCGTTTCTGCGTGATATCGACGAATTCGACGTCCCCATCGCACACGCCGAAGGTCGCATCGCCGTTCGCCAGCCGGAATTGCTCCAGCAGCTCCGCCAAAATCAACAGATCGCCCTGTGCTACTGGTCCCCCCGCGCCGCACAGCTGGCAGCCACCTCCGGTGATCCAACCAACATCGGTCTCCTGCCAGAACCCGAAAATCCCAACGGATCGCTCGCAAATATCGCCGGTCTCTGCGACGAGACCGGAAAAGTCCTCGGACTCATGCCACACCCCGAACGATTCCTCTTCGCCACACAACACCCGCACTGGACCCGCAAAGGACTCCGCGGTGAAGGTGATGGCATTCGTATCTTCCGGAACGCCGTCACATGGTTCGCCTGACGCAGTCCGCAATAACAGCCTCCACCGCGCCAGGCCTCCACACCTTCAGCCGACACCTGCCGCTCCTGCTGGTCGCTCTCCTGAACTGGTCCCAGGTCACGCACGCACAGCAGGAAAATATCCGTGACCTGCGGCTCCACCAGATCCAGCTCATCGGAACTCACAACAGCTACCACATCGCGCCACATAAATCCGTCGCTCAACTCATTCAGCTCGCAGGTAAATCCGTCCTGCAGGCCATCGAATACACCCACAGGCCGCTGCCCGAACAACTGCAGCAACTCCAGGTGCGACAGCTGGAACTGGACCTCTTCGCTGACCCACAGGGCGGACTGTTCGCCACGCCGCTGGCCCGCAGTCTGCTCACCACCAGCGGCCAGGATCCAGGACCAGATCCCAATGCCGATGGCAGCCTCAGTCAGCCAGGCATCAAAATTCTCCACGCCGCCGGTTTCGATTACGGCACCAGGGTCACCACTCTAAAAGCCGCCCTGCAGCAGATTCGCCAGTGGTCACAGTCAGCACCACAGCATCTGCCAGTCATGATCCTGCTGGAACTCAAGGAATCCGTTCCCAATCCACCCGGAGTACAGCTCGTGCCCTGGGACACCACACGACTGCAGGAACTGGATCAGCTGATACAGCAGGAATTTCCCCCCGATACCATGCTCAAACCCGCCGACCTCCGCCAGCCCGGTGACCCCACGATCCGCGACGCTGTCCTCAGACACGGCTGGCCCAGACTGCAGGACTGCAAAGGTAAAGTCTTCTTCTGCCTCGATAATGAAGGATCATGGGTACAGCGATACCTCGCCGCCCAGTCCGACGCCGCACAGGCACCGCTGTTCGTCTCCACAGACACCAGCCACCCCCTCGCTGCATGGTTCAAACGCAATGACCCCGTCAGCCAGTTCGACGAAATCCGGCAACTGGTGAAACAAGGCTTCCTCATCCGCACCCGCGCTGATGCCGACACCACACAGGCCCGCCAAAACAATACCTCCAGACGAGACAAAGCGTTCGCCAGCGGCGCTCAGTATATCAGTACCGATTTCCCGGAACCCAGCCCGGCGTTCTCAGACTACTGCGTCCGCTGGCCCGCTCAGGCACCAGCTCGCATCAGCCCCCTGTTTCCACAAATCACCGCACGCCCTGCAGCCGCCGACTGGGAATCCCCGAACGGTCAAAACTAAACCGCACTCCATCAACCATCAACCATCAACCATCAACCATCAGTCAACATCACACAGCCACCCGGCTCGCTGACAGGAAACCCCTCAGATGTGGTCCATGCACGGAAAAGTTGCCGTCGTCTCAGGTGCCGCTCAGGGTCTCGGAAAAGCCACCGCACTCGCACTCGCCGAAGCCGGTGCTGACCTCGTCCTGATCGATCGAAATCTCGCCGCCGCACAGCAGACAGAACACCAAATCAAGGCACTGGGACGCCGCACTCTTGTGTCCGGCTGCAATGTTTCAGACCCCCAGTCCATCGCCGAACTCTTCCAGACCATCGACAGCCAGTTCAGCTCCGTCGATTTCCTCGGAAACATCGCCGGCGACGGCTGCCTCGCCAGACCCGAAGATCTCACCATCGAAGATCTGCACAAAGTACTCCAAAACCTCGTCGTCGGACGCTTCGCCATGTGCCAGCAGGCCGGTCGACGCATGCTCAGACAAGGCAAAGGATCCATTATGAACATCGGATCACTCGCCAGCAGCACTGCGCTTGGCCGCGGCCACATCGCCTACAGCATGGCCATGGGTGCCGTCATTCAAATGACCCGCGAACTCAGCACCGAATGGGCACACCGGGGCGTTCGAGTCAACTGCGTGACTCCCGCTCAGGTCGTCAACCCCAGCCTCCAGGCTCGCATGATCGATGACCCCCTCCTCGAATCACGATTCCTCAAAGGTATCCCCGCCAATCGACTCGGACAGCCCGACGATATCCGCGGCATCGCACTGCTGCTGGCCTCAGACGCATCCGCATGGATCACAGGAGCCATCATTCCGCTCGATGGCGGAAACATGGCCATGAACGCCGGAGCCACCCCAGGACACCAGCTGGACAAAGTCCAGTCCTTCAGTCACAAATCCTGAAAACCCGCCGCCCCGAAAACCCGCCCCCACCTCCCGCGCACCACCCAGCAATAAAAAAACATTTCAAAAACAACACATTTCAATATTGACACTCAACTCCAGCCACCCCATAATTACCCCGCCAGACCACCAAATCACCACAAATCCCCCCCCCCCCCCCCCCCCACAAAAAAAACCCCCCCACCACACCCCCCACACCCCCACC
>Ga0172376_10005455_pt1 | contig 14195 bp, 11 predicted proteins | sample Lak35m_FD_121114 | JGI IMG/M metagenome (GOLD analysis project Ga0172376, IMG submission 121114) | Freshwater microbial communities from Kabuno Bay, South-Kivu, Congo - kab_092012_35m | ecosystem: Environmental > Aquatic > Freshwater > Lake | place: Democratic Republic of the Congo: South-Kivu...
CAGGACGCGACCGGCAACGCCAAGGCGCTCGCCCTGTCGTACGCGGGCGCGATCGGCGGTGCCCGCGCCGGCATCATCGAGACGACCTTCGCCGAGGAGACCGAGACCGACCTGTTCGGTGAGCAGGTCGTGCTCTGTGGCGGTCTCACCGCACTCGTCCAGGCGGGGTTCGAGACGCTCGTCGAGGCCGGCTACCAGCCCGAGATGGCTTACTTCGAGTGCCTGCACGAGGTGAAGCTGATCGTTGACCTGATGTACGAGGAGGGAATCGCCGGAATGCGCTACAGCATCTCCGACACCGCCGAGTACGGCGATGTCACGCGCGGCCCGCGCGTGGTCACTCCCGCGACCAAGAAGCAGATGGCCAAGATCCTCAAGGAGATCCAGTCGGGCAAGTTCGCCCGCGAGTGGATCAAGGAGTCCGAGGAGGGTCGCGCGAACTTCAATGCCCTGCGCGAGGCCGGCGCCACGCACCAGATCGAGGAAGTGGGCAAGCGCCTGCGCTCGATGATGCCGTGGATCTCGGCGGGCAAGCAGAAGGTCTCGGAGGCCTCCGGCGGCTGATCAGCCGATGGCTTCGATCAAGGGGTCGAGACGAGTATGCAACTCGGGTTGGTGATGTGGTCACCGTCCCAAGTCCTGGTGAGTGTCGAAGTGTTCGTTCCATCGCTCACGTTCACTCGCACCTGGAAATTCGAGGTCCCGTACTGGTTGCGGTAGATGTAGTAACTGGTTCCCGACACACTTGACGCCGATCGTGTGCTCGGCGATGTCCACACGTTGCCCGACAAGTCCGTGAACGTGATCGTCAGAGAACTGCCCTCGGGATCTGATGCCACCACCGTGAACTGAACTTCCGATGCAGATCGTGCAGCGCATGAGAATGTCGAGATGTTTGGTGGCTGATTGGCCGCGGTCGTGGTTGGTGCCGCGGTCGTGGTTGGTGCCGCGGTCGTGGTGGGTGCCGCGGTGGTGGGTGTCACCGTCGTCGCCGGGGCAGTAGTTCCCGTCACTCCGATCGTCGTTGTCGTCGGCACGGTCGTGCCGGTCACCGTGGTCGTGGTCTTGGGTTTCGTGGTCGTGGTCGCGCCACCGGCCGATGGCTGGGTCGGCGAGGTTGTCGGCGCAGCGACCGTCGAGGTCGCAGCCACCGTCGTGGTCGTCGCGATCACCGGGGCCGAGTACGGGGCATCGGGTGTGATGTTGGCGAGGAGGCGTGTCTCGGGCTCGGGGAGCCGTGTCGCCGACAATGTCCCCGCGAGTTCCACCGGTGTCTCCGGCACGGGCGAGAGAGCAAGTGGCTGCTGGCGAATGGTGCTGCCGGTCACCACGAGCGCGATCTTGGTGTCCTTCTCATCGGTCGTGACATCGACGGTCTTGCCGGCAAGTGTCGCAGTGCCGGTCACGGTGTCGTCCTTGATGGATACTGTCGCCTCGTCGGCGTCGGCGGCGAGCACCACGTTGTCTCTGGCGGCGAGTCGCACCTCGAAGCCGTCCGAGGTCGAGAGCGACGTCTCGGTGAGGGTCACCGATCCCGCGCTCCTCGAGACTGCACGGCCGACTCCGGCGGGCGTGACCGCGTACACCACCGACTTGGGGGGCAGCGACACCGTGATCGCATCCTTCTGTGTCGTGTCCACGAGCGCGGGGTCGATCGAGATCACGTAGTCGAACACACCGGTGATCCCCGCGCGCACACGCGCGACATCCACGCCCTCCACGGTCGTCCGGGCGTCGACGGTTCCGCGGGACGTCGTCACCTTCCACGCGAGGCTCGTGGCGCGGATCGTCAGCATCGTGTCTGTCGTCTTGGTTCCGTCACCGCAGAACGGACATGTGCCGCCGATGCGAGAGTCGAGCGAGGACAGGTCCATCCCGCCGTCCCCGCCGGTCCACGCGCCCGCATCGGTTGCCGGGTCGGGCCCGTCGAAGGAGAACGACCACTCGCCGGTCTGCACGTTGGCGGTGACGAACCGGTTCCGGCCCGGCCAGTTCGAGTCGTAGACCTGGATCGTGGCATTCGCCGTGTCGGCGAACTCGACCGCATAGGGGAGCACGGCGTGGCCCCCGAGTTCGCCATAGACACCGAGTACGTACTTCGGCGGACCCTCCTTGAGGCTGGAGACGAGCTCAGCGACGACATCGGCCGTCTTCTTCTTGCGCCATGCCTTCGACTCACCTCGCGTCTCGGGGATGAACTGGGTGGCGAATCCACGGATGATCCCCTGCACGACGTCGGTCGAGGTCGACAGATCGGCCGCTGTTGGTGTCGCGCCGGTCTTGAACTTGTCGAGCGACTGCACGATGAATCCCTCGCAGTGGCCGGATTGGCGCGAGTCGTTCACCATCTGGGCCCACGAGGTCGCCTCGGAGGTGAGCACGCACGATTCTCCGGTGCCGCTCGCACACACTGTCGGCCCGTCGCCGAACATCTTCACCATGTCGGCGGGCCCGAACTCGTTCCCCGGCAAAGATGAGGCGGCGAAGTTGGGGAAGGCGAATCCGTTCGGGACCGGCCGCAGGGCCCCGTCGGCGTTGGCACCGGGGCCGAACTCGACAGTGGGAACGGAGATGTCGACGGCCGGAACCGAATCGCCGCCCCCGCCACCGGAGCACGAGGTCACCAGCGCCAGAGCCGCGACGAGCGCGACGACACGGCGCAGACGGCGACTCTCGGCGGTGGGCACGGGGGTCACAGTAGGGCAGTGGCGCCCACAGAATAAGGGCAACCTGAATTCCCGAGTTGCATGGTCGGATTTTCAGCCCTAGTGTCTCGCACCTATGAGCAACAACAACTGGGGTTTCGAGACCCGCCAGATCCACGCCGGCCAGGAGCCCGATCCCACCACCGGGTCGCGCGCAGTCCCGATCTACCAGACCACGTCGTACCAGTTCCGCGACTCCGCGCACGCGGCGAACCTCTTCGCGCTCGCCGAGATCGGCAACATCTACACGCGCATCATGAACCCCACCCAGGCGGTCCTTGAGGCGCGTCTGTCGTCGCTGGAGGGTGGCACCGCCACTGCGGTCGGCCTGCCGGGCGCGCTCGTGGTGGCGTCTGGTCAGAGCGCCGAAACTCTCGCGATCCTGAACGTCGTCGAGACGGGTGGGCACATCGTCGCGTCGCCCTCGCTGTACGGCGGCACGTACAACCTGTTGCATTACACGTTGCCGAAGATGGGGATCGACGTCACCTTCGTCGACGACCCGCACGATCTCGCACAGTGGAAGAGCGCCGTCAAGGACAACACCAAGTTGTTCTTCGGTGAGGTCCTCGCGAACCCCCGAAACGACGTCTTCGACATCGAGGGAGTCTCCAAGGTCGCCCACGACGTCGGCGTGCCGCTCATGCTCGACAACACGGTTCCCACGCCGTACGGCATCCGCCCTCTCGAGTGGGGTGCCGACATCGTGGTGCATTCGATGACCAAGTTCCTCGGGGGCCACGGCACCTCGATCGGTGGCGGCATCGTCGACGGTGGCAAGTTCGACTTCTCGGCGTCGGGTCGCTTCCCGAACTTCACCGAACCCGATCCCAGCTACCACGGCCTCGCGTACTGGCCCGCGCTCGGCGCCGGCTCGTACATCATCAAGGCCCGCGTCCAGTTGCTGCGCGACCTGGGCATGGCGGTGAGTCCGTTCAATGCCTGGAGCATCCTGCAGGGAATCGAGACACTGTCGCTGCGCATGGATCGCCATTGGGCCAACACCGACAAAGTCGTGGCGCACCTGCAGAAGCAGGGCGAGGTGACGGCCATCAACTACGCCGGTCTGCCCTCGAGCCCGTGGCATGACCGTGCCAAGAAGTACTTCGGCGGCCGTGGGTATGGCAGCGTCATCGCCTTCGTGCTGAAGGGTGGCCGCGAGCAGGGCCAGAAGTTCGCCGAGGCACTGAAGCTCCACAGCCATGTCGCCAACATCGGAGATGTCCGCTCGCTCGTGATTCACCCGGCCTCGACCACGCACAGCCAGTTGACCGAGGATGAGCAGCGCAGCGCCGGTGTCGAGCCGGGTCTCGTGAGACTCTCGGTCGGGCTCGAGTCGATCGAGGACATCCTCGCCGATCTCGATCTCGGATTCGCCGCGATCCGCTGATCCGCGATCCGCTGATCCGCGTCAGACGGACAGCAACAGGGGAGTTCGAGCCGGTCAGTCCTCGTCGGACTGATCGCGCAGGAACTCCTCGAGTTCGGCTGCCAGATCGTCACCGGTCGGCATCATCGTCTCGGTGAGATGATCGTGCCGGCGCTCGAGCATCGCCACGTAGGCGGCCGCCTGTGGGTCGCCCTCGACGGCGCCGTCGTGGAGCTCCTGCCAGCGTGAGATCTCATCCACCAGAGTCGCGTGATCGGTGGGGATGCCGAGCACATGTTGGAGGTGCTGCAGCAACGCAGCCGCACTCTTGGGGTGCTGAGCGTTCATGAGATAGTGCGGCACTCCGACCCGCAGGCTCACCGACGCGACACCGGCGGTGTCGAGTGTCTGGAGCAGCACTCCGGCGACGCCGGTCGGCCCCTGATACTGGGGTCGCTGCAGTCCGAGGCGGGCCGCGAGGTCGTCGTTGGTGGTGGACCCGACCACGAACGGCACCCGCGTGTGCGGGACCTGTTCGGCAGCGGCACCGAGGCTCACCACCAGGTTGCACCCGAGCCCGCGGGCGACGGCGAGCACGCACGAGGTGAACGCGGGCCAACCTAGGTGCGGCTCGATGCCGTTCAGGAGCACGAGGTCTCGGGCACCCTCGGGGTACCGGACGACGCAGAACTCGTTCTCGGGCCAGCGGATCTGGCGCATGCCGTCCACATCGAGGTATGCCTCGGGGCGTTCCTGGGTGAAGTCGAAGAACGGATCGGGGTCGATGTCTGCCACGACCGTCGCCTCGCGCTCCTTGACCATCCAATCGAGCGCCGAGGTGGCGACTCCGCCGATGTCGAAGAGACCGCGCAGTGCCACGAGCAGCACCGGGTTGCGCAGCGGGGGGAACTCGTCCCAGTAGGTGGAGAGAACCTCGTCGACCTCGATCGGCACCCGCCCAATCTACGAACGCAGGTGCGAAACCACCATCTCGATGCAGACCGTGAGGGCCGCCACATCGGTCGGCTCCACCGAGGGGAACATCCCGATCCGCATCTGGTTGCGACCGAGCTTGCGGTAGCTGTCGGTGTCGACGATCCCGTTCGCACGCAGGACCGCGTTGACCTCGTTCGCGTCCACGTCCTCGAGGTCGATCGTGCCGACGACATCGGACCGGTGGGCGGGGTCGGTCACGAACGGTGAGGCCCACGGGGTGCGCTCGGCCCAGGAGTACAACGTCCGTGCCGACTCGGCGCATCGAGCCGAGGCCCACGCGAGGCCACCGTTGTCGTTCAACCACTTCACCTGCTCATCCAGCATGATCAGAGTGGCGAGCGCGGGGGTGTTGTAGGTCTGGTTCGCGCGCGAGTTGTCGAGTGCGATCGAGAGGTCGAGCGAGGCGGGCACCCATCTCTTCGATGCCTTGATCTCGCCGATCCGCTCGATCGCGCGCGGGGAACAGGCAGCGAGCCACAACCCGCCGTCGGAGGCGAAACACTTCTGCGGCGCGAAGTAATAGACATCGGCCTGCGATGGTGACCACGCCAATCCGCCGGCGGCCGAGGTCGCATCGACGACCACGAGGGCATCGCCGTCCGGCCGTACCGGCGTCATCGCCACGCCGGTCGAGGTCTCGTTGTGGGGATAGGCCACCGTGTCGCACGACGGGTCCCCCGCGAGCGGGGGCCGCGTCCCGGGATCACTTCCCACCACCACGGGATCGGCCAGGTGCGGTGCCGCGGCGGCGGCCTCGGCGAACTTCGAGGAGAACTCCCCGAACACGAGGTGCTGGCTGCGCTCGCGGATGAGCGAGAAGACCGCCGCGTCCCAGAACATCGTCGAGCCACCGTTGCCGAGCACGATCTCCCACCCGTCTGGAAGCGAGAACAACTGGGAGAGTCCCTCGCGCACCGAACCGACGATGTTCTTCACCGGTGCCTGTCGGTGCGAGGTTCCCATCACCGATGTGGCACGCGCCACGACAGCCTCGATCTGGGAGTCGCGCACCTTCGATGGCCCGCATCCGAAGCGCCCGTCGAGGGGCTTGACGTCATCGGACAGGACGAATGGCTGGGGAGCACGGGAGGTCACTGTGCAAGCATGGCATCTGTGACCACGCGCAAGGAACCGAGAAGAACCTCCGCCCTGCTGGCTGCGATCGCCGAGTCGGCCACGCTCGCCGTCGACGCCAAGGCCAAGGCACTCAAGGCACAGGGTCTGAACGTGATCGGATTCGGGGCGGGGGAGCCCGACTTTCCCACCCCCGCCAACATCGTCGAGGCCGCGGTTGCGGCCTGTCGTGATCCGAAGTTCCACCGCTACACGCCGGCGGCGGGCCTGCCCGAGCTGCGCGAGGCGATCGCCGTCAAGACCCTCCGCGACAGCGCAGTGACCGTGACGGCCGACCAGGTTCTCGTCACCAACGGCGGGAAGCACGCCGTATTTACGGCCTTCGCGGCCCTGTGCGACCCCGGCGACGAGGTGATCTGTCCCGCGCCCTACTGGACCACCTATCCCGAGGCGATCACGCTCGCCGGCGGTGTGCCCGTGGTCATCGACACCGACGAGGAGACCGGCTTTCGGGTCACGGTCGAGCAACTCGAGCGCGCCCGCACGCCGCGCACCAAGGTGCTGCTGTTCGTGTCGCCCGACAACCCGTCGGGTGCGGTGTATCCGCCCGAGGAGGTCGAGGCGATCGGCAGGTGGGCCGTGGAGAACGGCGTGTGGGTGATCACCGACGAGATCTACGAGCACCTCACCTACGGCCCGCACCGGTTCACCTCGATGCCCGCTCTCGTTCCCGACCTGGCTGACCAGTGCATCATCGTGAACGGTGTCGCCAAGACCTATGCGATGACGGGGTGGCGGGTCGGCTGGATGATCGGGCCGAAGGATGTGATGAAGGCGGCGATCAACTTCCAGTCACACGCCACGTCGAACGTCTCGAATGTCGCCCAGGTCGCGGCCATGACGGCGGTGAGTGGCGATCTCTCCGCGGTCGCGATGATGCGCGAGGCATTTGCACGGCGTGGGGCCACCATGCACCGGATGCTCCAGTCGATCCCCGGGGTCACCTGCATGGAGCCCCAGGGTGCGTTCTACTGCTTCCCGAACTTCACCGGGTTGTTGAAAAGGGACATCAAGGGTCGCACGGCCTCGACCACCCTCGAGTTGGCCGACCTCATCCTGTCGGAGTCCAGCGTGGCGATCGTTCCCGGTGAGGCGTTCGGATCGCCCGGCTTCGCGCGCCTGTCGTTCGCGTTGGGCGACGATGATCTCGTCGAGGGCGTGCAGCGCATCATCGATCTCGTGTCCTGATCAACGACAGCTTCGATCCTCCCGGCGGCTGTGCTATGGTTGCGTTCGCACCCCGATAGGGGTGTTGCACAGAACCCAGCGAAGTCCGGTGAGATTCCGGCACTGTCCCGCAACGGTGGTTCTGGGCGGGGAAACCCGACCCAGACGAGTCCGGTCGCCTGATTCTGTGTGCGACACACCAGTCCTCGAAGGAAGGGCGGTCCGCGGAGGCAACCGGCGAAGCCGGAATCTGTGACCCACTCTTCTTTCTCTGACACACGGAGAAAGAACCATGAAAAAGGCATTGTCCACCAGGCGCGCGGTCGCAGCGATCGTCGCCTCCCTCGTACTCGGGGCCTGTGGCTCCGGATCGATGTCCGAATCCGCCGACACGACGGCGGCCGAGGCACCCGATGCACCAGCGGTGCGCATCGTGAGTCTCTCGCCGACTGCGACCGAGATGCTGTATGCGATCGAAGCAGGTGATGCCGTCGTGGCGGTGGACTCGCTCAGCACGTTCCCCGCCGAGGTGGCCGACAAAGTGACCGACATCTCGGCGTATGAACCGAGCGCCGAGGCGATCCTGGGATTCGACCCCGACATCGTCGTCATCTCAAACGACATGAGCAAGATCTCCGAGCAGCTGACCACGGCTGATCCGTCGATCACGATCTGGACCGGGGCCGCGGCGGAATCACTCGACGACGTGTACCAGCAGATGACCGAATTGGGTGAGGTGACCGGCAGGTCCGCGCAGGCGGCCGCTGCGGTGCAATCAATGAAGGATCGCATTGCAACTGCAACCGCGGGAGTGAAGGCGCCGGCTGGCACGACGTACTTCTACGAACTCGACAACACCCTCTATTCGCTCACTTCGGCGACGTTCGTCGGCTCGTTGCTCTCGCAGTTGGGACTGGACAACATCGCCGATGGTGTCGAGGAGGGGAACCCGTATCCGCAGTTGTCGGCAGAGATCATCATCGAGAGGAACCCGACGTTCATCTTCCTCGCCGACACCAAGTGCTGCCAGCAGAACGCGGCCGAGGTGGCAAAGCGGGCCGGTTGGGGAGACCTCGATGCAGTTCGGAACAACCGGATCGTGGAACTTGACGATGACATCGCATCCCGATGGGGCCCACGGCTCGCCGACCTCGTCGAGACGTTCGCCGCTGCGGTGAGGGCACTCGACTGATCACGAACGTGCAGGCGCACCCGGGCACCGGACATCGGTGGTGGATCACCGCCGGGGTCGTCGCGCTCGGGTGCGCACTGCTCGCCGGGGCGATGATCGGTCCGGCCGGTCCACCCGCGTGGCGGGTCCCGCTCGAGTTGCTCGACCGACTTCCCTGGGTCACGATCGACAGTGGCCTCGACGCGGCCGATTGGGCGATCGTGTGGCAGATTAGGGCCCCCCGCGTCGTGCTCGCCGCCTTGGTCGGGGCGACATTGTCGCTCGCGGGGGCGTCGTATCAGGGCGTCTTCCGCAACCCCTTGGTCGACCCGTACCTTCTCGGTGTCGCTGCCGGTGCCGGTCTCGGTGCGACCGTCGTGATCACGGTGAATCGCGCGGGTTCGAGCAACTGGTGGATCGACCCGCTCCCACTGGCGGCCTTCATCGGCGGTCTCGCGGCGGTGATCGTGACCTATGTGGTCGGCTCGACCGTGCGCGGAGAGCGCACCGCCACCACGTTGGTTCTCGCGGGAGTCGCCGTCACGAGCCTCGCGACTGCGATCCAGACATTCCTGCTCCAACGGAACTCAGAGGTCGTGCGCCAGGTGTACTCGTGGATTCTCGGCCGCCTCTCGACGGCGACATGGGGTGAGGTGCGACTCGTCCTGCCCTATGTGGTGCTGTCGTCGATCGCACTGCTCCTGCACCGGAGGCTCCTCGATGTCCTCCGTGTCGGGGACGAGGAGGCGAGTGCTCTCGGGGTCGATGTCGCGCGCGTGCGGATCGTGGTCGTGGTGGCAGCGACACTCGGCACGGCGGCGGTCGTGGCCGTGAGCGGCCTCATCGGGTTCGTCGGGATCATCGTGCCGCATGCGGTGCGCCTGATCGTGGGGACCAGTTACCGGATCGTGCTCCCGGTGTCGTTCCTCTTCGGTGCGGCCTTCCTCATCGTGGCCGACATCCCCGGTCGCATCCTCGACCGTCCCGCCGAGACACCGATCGGTGTCGTGACGGCATTTCTCGGCGCGCCGTTCTTCCTCCTTGTGCTCCGGGCGCGGCAGGCACAACGATGACATCGCTGCGGTTCGACGATGTCGGGGTCCGGTATGGGCGCGACGGGGACTCGCGCGAGGCCCTGCGTGCGTTCTCTGCCGATGTGCGTCCGGGTGAGTGGCTCTGTCTGATCGGCCCGAACGGTGCCGGCAAGTCGAGTCTCCTGCGTGCGACCGCTGGTGTCGCGGCCCACTCGGGTTCGATCCTCGTCGACGGGTCGCCCCTGGCGTCCCGGTCGTCGCGGCGCCGTGCGCAACTGGTGGCCTACGTGCCGCAGGCCCCGGTGCTGCCCGCGGGCATGACCGGGCTCGAGTACGTGCTCCTCGGGCGAAACCCGTTCGTGACGCACTTCGGGCGCGAGTCGTCCCTCGACCACACGATGGTGGCCGATGTGATCGAACGGCTCGATCTCGTGGAACTCGCACGCCGCGACGTGGAGACCCTCTCGGGAGGCGAGCGCCAACGGTTGGTGATCGCCCGGGCCGTCGCTCAGGAGGCGCCGATCCTGCTTCTCGACGAGCCGACGAGTGCACTCGACATCGGGCACCAACAGCAGGCGCTCGAGTTGGTGGATCGTCTCCGCCGCGAGCACGGACTCACGGTCGTGTCGGCGATGCACGACCTCACCCTCGCGGGCATCTACTCGGATCGGCTCATGCTCCTTCACGAGGGGGCCACCGTGGCCGCCGGTGCGGCCGAGGATGTCCTGCGTCCCGAGACCCTCGGGGAGTTCTACGGGGTGAATGTGCGGGTGCACCGGGAGCCTGACGGCACGATCGTGGTGGTGCCGCACCGCTCCGGCGGTGCCTGAACCGTGCGCCAATAGCCTTGGCAGCGTGCCCCCCGCCTTCGATGCACGACGAGTGAACGACTGTGTCGAGGGGTGCGCAACCGCGCACCAGCAACTCCTGGCGATCGCAGACGAACTTCCCGACGACGCATTTCCCGGGCCCTCGGCCCTGCCGGGGTGGTCGCGCGCGCACGTTGTCGCGCACCTCGCGTTGAACGCGCGCAGCCATGTCGGGTTGTTCGCAGCCGCCGCTCGCGGCGAACACGGCGAGCAGTATCCCGGTGGCGGTCCGGCACGGTCGGCCGCGATCGAGGAGTGGAGCACCCGGGCGCCATCCACGCTGAGGAACGATCTACGACGCGCGGTGTATGAACTCGAGGGCGCATGGGCGGCGGCGAGCACCGACTCGTGGCAGGGAACAGGGCTCTCACCCTCGGGTGCCGTCGTGCCGATCTCGGATCTTCCGTTCCTGCGGTGGCGCGAGACGCTCGTGCACACCGTCGATCTCGATGTCGGCGTCGGATTCGACTCCTGGCCGGCGCTGTGGGTGAAACTCGAGTTGGATCGCCAGCGCATGATGTGGGCGGCGAGTCACCCGATGGGTCTCACGCAGTTGCCGGCCGCCGCCAACGCGCTCGATGATCGCACCCGCCTCGCCTGGTTGCTCGGTCGCGTCGACATCGATGGTCTCCCGAAGGGGCTCGGCCTGTGACGTGTCTGCACCGTCGATTGGTCGGCTTCATCGTGATCGTGGTGATCGGCACCCTCGGGTTCGCCGGCACGGCATCTGCACATGCGATCCTCGACTCGTCGTCACCGGCCTCATCGACGGTGGTCGCCCAGGCACCCGGTGAGATCGCGCTCGACTTCTCCGAGCCGGTCGAGGAACGGTTCGCATCGGTGCGCCTGTTCGAGGCGGGCGAGTCGGATCGCGAGATCGACATCGATGCGCCGCGCCGTCTCTCCACCGATTCCTCCACGGTCGTGGCGTCGATTCCGCCGATCCCCGATGGTCTGTACGTGGTGGTGTGGCGGGTGACGAGCAGCGACGGGCACCCGGTGAGCGGAGCATTCCCCTTCGAGGTGGGTAACACCTCCTCGGGCCGGTCCTCGGAGGCTCTCGACCGCATCATCTCCTCGCTCCGTGGGGGGTCGAACCTCGCCGTGCCCCTCGGCATCGCCCGCCTCCTCTCCTATCTCGGCACCGTCTTGTTGATCGGGCTCACCGTGTTGCACTGGCGGGGCGGGGGTCTCGGTCGTGTCTCGACAGTGCGTGCGATGACACTGGGTGCGGTCGGCTTCGTCACGGGGGCGATCGCGACGTTGTTGTTGCAGGGTGCCCACAGCGCCGGTGCCGGATGGTCGGGCGTTCTCGATGGGGCACTCGTTGCCGATGCAGCGGGAACCCGTGTCGGGCTCGCGATGGTCGCGCGGTTCGCGCTCGGTGTGCTGTGGATCGCGGTGATCATGGGAGCAGCGCGTGGTCTCGGCCACGGGGCGCCGTGGCAGAACGCCGCATTCCTCGTCGCCGTGTCGACAACCGTGACGTTCCCACTTGCGGGACACCTGAGCGCTGTGGCGTGGCCCGTGCTGCATGTCGCGCTCGGTGCGGTGCATGTCGGTGCCGTCTCGATATGGATCGGTGGTCTGATCGGCGCGGTGATTGCCCGCCGGGATGATCCATCGATCGTGGCGCGACTCTCGCTGCTCGCCACGCGGGCGATGCCGGTTGCGGTGGTGACGGGACTCGTGAACGCGGCGCGCCTGACCGAAGGGCCGGGTGGGATGTTCACGGGGGAGTACGGCCGCGCTCTCGCCGCCAAGACGAGCCTCGTGGTGGTCATGGTCGGTGTCGCACTCATCGTGCGTCGACGCATGCGCTCCGATGCGCGCACCGGTCCGGTGCTGCGCGTCGAGGTCCTCGCGGCACTGCTCATCCTTGCTGCGACCGCGACGATGACGGGAACGTCGCCGGTCGGTGCAGGTGCGCCGATCGCGTTCAACGCGACGCTGTCACAGAACGGTGTGATCGCAGATGTTGCGGTCTCGCCGGCGGCGGTGGGCACCGCAGAAGTGCACGTGATCTTCACGCCCCCGGGTGGGGCACTCGCCCCGGTGGACAAGGTGGAGATGCGGATGGAACTGCCGAGCAGGGACATCCCCGTGATTCCCGTCGATGTCGTGCCGGCGGGCCCGAACCATTTCGTGGGGATCGTGCAGATTCCCTATGCCGGCTCGTGGGCGATCGAGGTGCGGGGCACCAATGCCGGAGCGGTGCTGCGGTGGTCGACGACGATGGAGATCGACTGAGGGATCCCGCGGTGCGGGTCAGACGGAGTGCACCACGATGTGGTGGGGCATGGCCGTGGGTCCGTCGATGAATCCGTCGCCCACCGCGTCGAACCCAATCTTCACGTAGAACCCCAGCGCGGAGTCGCGCGCCCGCGCCCAGACGACCTCGGCACCGTTCTGTCGTGCATGCGCGAGTCCGGCCTCGATCAGGAGCGCGCCGAGCCCCGACCCTTGGAGGGCGTCGTCGACGGCCATCCCCTTCAACTGCATCGCGGGCCGCCCTGGCATCTCGGGGCACTCCTTGGCGAACCATGTCGATGTTGCAACTGCGCCATGGTCTCTCGTGATCCCGAAATGAACGACATCCGGGTATTCATCCTCGGGGTAGCTGCAGTGCGTGGTCGGAGTTCCCTTCCGCAGCACCCGCACACGCAGGTCCATGATCTCGGTGAGGGTGTGCTCGCGCACGATGTCGGTCATGGCGACACCTCGTCAGGATCGACGGCGGAGCCTCCGGAGCGGCTGCTCGCATACATCGCCTCGACGACCCGGTGCGCCTCGAGTGCGACGGAGAAATCGGGATGGCCACCAATTCCGTCACGGGCGGCCAGCACGAATGCGGCATCGGGGTTGGGGTGGATCGCAGCGAGCGGCGTGGTCCGCTCCATGAGGTCCTCGCCAACGAGCTCCCCGGTCGTGCCGTCGGCATCGGACCACCGCACCGGGCCGAACCAGTCGTCTCCATCGAGCATCACGGTGCGGCGCTCGCAGAAGATCTCGACGCGCCGCAGACTCGGGCGCGACAGGTTGTCGTGCCACACGGTCGTGAGCGTGCCGATCGCGCCGTTTGTGAATGAGATCGTCGAGGCAACCGAATCGTCGATCCCTGGGATTCCGTGCCGGTAGGTGGCGTGAGCACTCACCGAGGCGATGTCACCCACGAGGAACCGGAGCATGTCCACGTCGTGGATGGAGTGCTCGAGCAACGTTCCGGCTCCGGCCTTGTCGACATCGGCCCGCCACGAGGAGTTGTAGTGGCCCTGGATGGGAATGAACTGGTCGTCCCTGAAGACCACCGCCATCACCGCACCCGCGGCGGGGTCCTCGATCAACTCCCTCGCCCACAGGTACGCCGGCGATCTCCGGAGGATCAGTCCGCACTGGTGCACGAGGCCGGAGTCGATCGCCCTGCGTGACATCCGCTCGGCGCCCGCGAACGACGTCGAAAGGGGCTTCTCGCAGAAGAAGGGGCGTTCCGCTGCGATGCAGAGATCCACCAGTCGTTCGTGCTCGCTCGTCCATGTGGTGATGTAGACGAGGTCCGACTCCTCCACGACCTCCTCGGCGCTCCCGGCCACCTGGGCACCCGAGGCCCGTGCGAAGGTTTCTGCACGGGTCGTGTCGATGTCGAAGCAGGGTCCACGGTCGATCTCGACCCCCGACCGGCGCAGCATCTTCGAGTGGAAGGTCGCGATGTGGCCGGTCCCGATGAATCCGATGTGGGGTCCCACGTTCAGA
>Ga0172376_10005457_pt1 | contig 14190 bp, 6 predicted proteins | sample Lak35m_FD_121114 | JGI IMG/M metagenome (GOLD analysis project Ga0172376, IMG submission 121114) | Freshwater microbial communities from Kabuno Bay, South-Kivu, Congo - kab_092012_35m | ecosystem: Environmental > Aquatic > Freshwater > Lake | place: Democratic Republic of the Congo: South-Kivu...
AACGACGACCTCGCCGACCGTTTCCACAAGATGGGCCGTGAATTCGGTGCCACGACGGGACGCAAACGCCGCTGCGGCTGGCTCGACCTCGTTCTCGTCCGCTACGCGGCGATGGTGAACGGCTTCGACGAGCTCGCCATCACCATCCTCGATGGTCTCGACGACTGCCCCGAGATTCCGGTCTGCACCCACTACGAGCTCGACGGCAAAATGCTGCATCTTCCCCCGGCCTCGGCCAAGGAATTCGCCCGCGTCAAGCCCGTCTACGACATGATGCCCGGCTGGCAATGCGACACCACCGGGGTGACTCGCTACGAAGATCTCCCCGCCAACGCCCTCGCCTACCTGGCCCGCATCGAGCAGGAAACCGAGACCCGGGTGAGCATGGTCGGTGTCGGTCCCTCGCGCGACCAGACCATCATCCGCTGAGCGCCCGGCCGCTCTCCCCGCCATGTCCGTGTTCGATCCCGAAAAAGAGATCCCGCGGCACATCGCCATCATCATGGACGGCAACGGCCGCTGGGCCGCGGCGCGCGGGCTGCCCCGGCGCGACGGCCACCGCGCCGGAGCCGATTCGGTCGAGGAAGTCCTCCGCTCCTGCGGCGAGATCGGAGTGAAATACCTCACCCTTTACGCCTTCAGCTCGGAGAACTGGAAACGGCCCGAGTCCGAGATCAACGCCCTCATGGGGCTGCTCGCGCATTTTCTCCGCGAAAAGACCCCGACCCTGATGCGGCACAACATCCGTCTCCAGGTGATCGGCCACATCGAGAAACTGCCCGCGCGCAACCAGCGCCAGCTCGCCGAGTCGATCGCCATGACTGCGAAAAACGACGGGCTCACCCTCGTCGTGGCGCTCAGCTACGGCTCGCGCGAGGAGATCGTCGATGCGGCCAGGACGCTCATGAAAAAGGCGAAGGCGGGTGAGCTCGATCCCGACGCCCTCGATGTCGAGACCTTCGGACGGCATCTCTACACCACCGACATCCCCGATCCCGACCTGCTCGTCCGCACCAGCGGCGAATGCCGGGTCTCGAATTTCCTCCTCTGGCAGATCAGCTACGCCGAGATCGTCATCACCGACGTCTTCTGGCCCGACTTCCGCAAGCCCCATCTCGAGGCGGCGATCGGGGAATATCAGGGGCGGCACCGGCGGTTCGGGGGATTGTGAGGGCGAGTAGAGACAAGTGGTATGGGCTTCCAGCCCATGGGCGTCAACCCAAGGGAGGGCGAATCTGATCCAGGTTGCTTGTAATGCGTGAGTTGTTCAAACTCGTTGCGTCGTAGGAGCGGCCCCGGAGGGGCCGAAGAGGGTAGCCGGTGGTGCAGCGAGGAACGAGCGCAACCACCGGATTCTCGATTCAGCACCCACCGCCGCCCCGGGGGGGCGGAAGAAGCGCAGGTTGCGCATCGACGCTCCCTCTGGCGGGAATCGCTCGCGGCTGGTTCTTCGCGCCCTTCTCGCGCCCCTCCGGGGCGCTCTGAAATGGTGTCCGGAGTCCGGGGGTTCCCCTCGCTTCGCTTGGTCCACCCCCGGCTACCATCTTGCTTCCCTCCGGGACACTTCTGGCGGTGGGCCGCTCCCTTGGATTGACGCCTTTTGGCCTCCAGCCCATGCTTTCGGGGGGCAAGACCCGGATCTGCAACTCGAATCCCGCTATCAGAAAACACGCGCAATTTCAGGCGGGTGAAGCGATGGGAACTTCAAGCAACTCACGCGTGCCCTTTTCGATGCATGGGCTGAAAGCCGGGGCCGCCTCCGGCCATGCCACAAGCGCCTGCGGCAACCGACGTGTCCGTGACGACGATCACAACCGGCCGAGCGAACGCAAGGTTTCGAGATCTTCGTCGAACGTGGCGTCGTCGAAAGAGGGAATGCCGCGCTCGAACAACACCGTATCAAACGCAAGGCGCTCCATCCCGGCCATGCGGGCCGCCACCTCGCGAGAGACATGGCCGGCCGCAAAGGCTCCGCAAGCAAGATCGAGACGGATTTCGTCCTCCCCCATCTCAACCAAGACGGGATCGTCAGGAAGGGTGATGATCATGACGAAGAGGATACGTCACCGGATCGCTCCGGAAAAGCGCAATCCTTTGCGCGAAGTCGGGTATTTTCCCCATGCAACCCGCCCCGTCGCGCGTAACCTCCGGGGACACGGAACATGGCGAGCAAACGAACAGGAAAGACCTCTCCCGATGCCCCGGTCATCGAGGTCCGGGGAGCGCGGCAGAACAATCTCAAGGGCATCGATCTCGATGTGCCCGTGGGCAAACTCACCGTCGTGACCGGTCCGAGCGGATCGGGCAAATCGAGCCTCGCCTTCCAGACGCTCTACGCCGAGGGCCAGCGCCGTTATGTCGAGACTTTCTCGCCCTACACGCGGCAGTTTTTCGACCGCATGGACAAACCGCAGGTCGATTCGATCAAGGGCATCCCGCCCGCCATCGCCATCGAGCAGCAGAATGCGGTGAAGTCGACGCGCTCCACCGTCGGCACCATCACCGAGATCAACGACTACCTGAAGCTCCTCTTCCCGCGCCTCGCGAAGGGCTACGATCCCGTCAGCGGCGAAGAGATCTCGCCCGACTCGCCCGAGTCCATCCTGCGGAAAGCGATCGAGCGGTTCGGATCGGGCAAGCCGCTCCTCATCCTCTTCGCGATCGACGCGCCCACTGGCACGAAGGTGGCCGACTTCTTCGCCTTCCTCCAGCAGCAGGGTTACCTGCGCGTTTGGCTCTACGGCAAAGCCTATCGGGTCGACGAGCCATCCGGGTATGATCGCAAGGCCCTGCCCGCCCGCGTCGAGATCATCCAGGATCGCATCGACCCCGCCCGAAAAACGCGTTTCCTCGAGGCGGTCGAGCGCGCCCTCGATATCGGCAAAGGTATCATCACCATCGCCGAGCCGGAGTCGGGGGAACGGGTCTCCTTTTCCCGCGATTGGAGTTCGCCCGAGACCGGCTCGGTGCTGAAACCACCGACTCCGGGCCTCTTCAGCTTCAATCATCCGGTCGGCGCGTGTCCCGTTTGCAAGGGCTTCGGCCGAGTCATCGGGATCGATCTCGACAAGGCCGTCCCTGATAAATCGCTCTCCATCGCCGAGGGACTCGTGCGCGCCTTCCAGGGCGATTCCTACTACGAGTGCGAGGAGGATCTCGAGCGCGCCGCGCGTCGTCGCGGGCTCAGCCTCGTGACGCCCTTCGACGAGATGGACGCCGCCGACCAGAAATGGATCCTCGAAGGCGAGGGCGGCGATCCCGACGAAGCCTGGCGCCAGGGGATCTGGTATGGCGTGCGCGGATTCTTCGACTGGCTCGAGTCGCGCGCCTATCGCATGCATGTCAGGGTCTTCCTGAGCCGCTACCGCAGCTACACCCTCTGCAAGGCCTGCAAGGGCACGCGCCTCAAACCCGAGGCCCTCGCCTTCAAGGTCGCGGGCCGGACCCTGCCCGAACTCTGGCAACTCTCGATCGACGACCTCGCCACCTTCGTCTCGTCCATCCCCGTGGCAGACACGGACAAAACCACCGTGATGCTGCATCGCGAGGTGGTGAACCGCCTCGGTTACCTGAAGGAGGTCGGGCTCGGCTATCTCAATCTCGACCGCCCCACCCGCACCCTCTCCGGCGGGGAAACTGAGCGGGTCAATCTCACGACCTGCCTCGGCGCGAGCCTCACCAGCACCCTCTTCGTCCTCGACGAACCCACCGTCGGCCTGCACGCGCGCGACGTCGGCAAGCTCATCGGCGTGATGCAGCGGCTCCGCGATCTCGGCAACACCCTTGTCGTCGTCGAACACGAGGAAGCCGTCATCCGCGCCGCCGACCACCTCATCGACATCGGCCCCGGCCGCGGCGAGGGCGGCGGTCAACTCGTCTTCGCCGGACCCGGTGCCGCCACCGTGGCCGAGGCCGCGAAATCGCTCAAGGCGCATCCCTTCTCCCTGACATTACAATATCTCGCGGGCGAAAAAACCATCCCCGTGCCGGTGAAACGCCGCAAGGCGGTCCGCACCCTCACGGTGAAGCGCGCCACCCAGCACAACCTGAAAAAGATCGACGTCGAGTTTCCCCTCGGCGTGCTCTGCTGTGTCACGGGCGTTTCCGGATCGGGCAAATCGACCCTCGTCCATTCCGTCCTCCACGGGAATCTCCTCGAGGCCCTCGGCCAACCCACCGGCGAGGCCGAGATCGGGAGCTGCAAGGAGATCCGCGGTGCCGGACATCTCCGCGAGGTCGTGATGGTCGACCAGGCGCCTCTCGCCCGCACCCCGCGCTCGACGCCGATCGTTTACACCGGCCTCTTCGAGACCGTGCGCAAACTCTTCGCCGAGTCTCCCGAGGGAAAATCGCGCGGCATCACCCCGGGCTTCTTCTCCTTCAACAGCGGCGATGGTCGCTGCGGCCGCTGCCTCGGGAACGGCTTCGAGAAAGTCGAGATGCAGTTCCTCAGCGATCTCTACGTCACCTGTCCCGAGTGTGAGGGGAGACGCTACACGCCCGAGGCGCTCGAGATCACGCTGCACGACCAAACCATCCACGAGGTCCTCTCCATGACCGTGAGCGAGGCCATCCCCTGGTTCGCCGCGATGGAGGGCAAACCCGCCGCCTCCGTCGTGACGGGACTGGAACTCCTCGCCGAAGTCGGGCTCGGATACCTGCGCCTCGGCCAGCCTTTGAATACCTTGTCAGGGGGCGAAAGTCAGCGGCTCAAGCTCGTCGGGCACCTTCTCTCCGCGCCCGTGAAGAAACGGCAGGATGGCAAGACCTCGCTCCTCCTCTTCGACGAACCGACCACCGGCCTGCACTTCGACGACACCGCGATGTTGCTGAGGATGTTCGACCGTCTCATCGAGGCCGGCGATTCCGTGATCGTGATCGAACACAATCTCGACGTCATCGCCGCCGCCGACCACGTCATCGACCTCGGTCCCGAGGCGGGGGTCAACGGAGGCGAGCTCGTCGTCTGCGGCACGCCGGAGGAGGTGGCGGCGTGTCCGGAGTCGCGAACGGGGTGGTATCTCGCGGGGAGGTTGGCAGTTTTCAGTAAGCCGTTTTCAGAGAAGAAAACGCGCAAGGTCGCCGAAGCACCCGCCACCGAATACCGGGTAGCGGTTGCCGATCACCGCAAGGAAACCGCGAACGCGATTTCCCTCCACGGCGCCCGCGAGAACAACCTCAAAAACCTCTCCCTCTCGATCCCGCGTGATCAGTTTGTCGTCGTCACCGGCCTCAGTGGCTCGGGCAAGTCGACCCTGGCCTTCGACATTCTCTTTGCCGAGGGGCAGCGTCGTTTCCTCGACAGCATGTCGACCTACGCTCGGCAGTTCGTCGAGCAGATGGAGCGGCCCGAGATTGATCTCATCAACGGCCTCCCGCCCACCGTTGCGATCGAGCAGCGCATCTCGCGCGGCGGAGGCAAATCGACCGTCGCCACCGTCACCGAGATCTGGCATTTCCTGCGCCTCCTTTACGCGAAGGTCGGCCGTCAGTATTCGCCCGACACCGGCAACGCTGTCGAGAAACAAAGCGCCTCGGCCATCGTCACGCGCCTCCGCGCCGAGGCCGCGAAAAAGGGACGCACCGTCCGCGTTCTCTCGCCCCTCATCCGCGGACGGAAGGGTTTCCACACCGAGGTCGCGGAGTGGGCGAGGAAACACGATTACGACACCCTTCTCGTCGATGGAGCCCTCGTCGCCTTGGCCGACTTCAAACCGCTCGAGCGTTTCAAGGAACACAGCATCGACGTCGTCGTCGGCGAGGTCCTCGCGAAGACGGGCGCGGCCGAGGTCCTCACCCTTGTCGAAACCGCCCTGCGCCTCGGCAAAAACACTCTGCGTTTCTTCGACGCGGCGAACCGGCTCCACGTCATGAACACGGCGATGGTCGATCCCGAGACGGGACGTTCCTTCGAAGATCTCGATCCGCGCCTCTTTTCCTACAATTCTCCCCACGGCTGGTGTCCCGCCTGCCGCGGCTACGGTCGGGTCGAAAAACGCCCTGCCGGGCTCGATGATCGCGACGCCGAATCTGTCCTCGATGCCGAGCTCCGCGAAGAACTGCGCCGTTCCCGCTCCGACGAGAGCGAGACCGAACCCTGCCGGGTCTGCGACGGCACCCGCTTGAACGAAGTCGCCCGCCACGTCCGCATCGGTGATCTCGCCATCACCGACCTCGCGCGACTCCCCGTGATCGAGGCAGCGAAGGCGGTCGCGGCGTTCCGCTTCGACGGACATGGCAAACTCATCGCCCGCGACATTCTCCCCGAGATCTCGCAGCGGCTGCGTTTTCTCGAGGAAGTCGGACTCGGCTACCTGCAGCTCGAACGCTCCGCCACGACCCTGAGCGGCGGCGAGAGCCAGCGCATCCGCCTCGCCGCCCAGCTCGGGTCGAACCTCCGCGGCGTCCTCTACGTCCTCGACGAGCCGACCATCGGCCTCCATCCCCGCGACAACGCCGCCCTTCTCGACACCCTCGTGGGACTGCGCGACAAGGGCAATTCCCTCGTCGTCGTCGAGCACGATGAAGACACCATCCGCCGCGCCGACCACCTCATCGACCTCGGCCCTGGTGCCGGACAGAACGGCGGCCAAGTCGTCTGGCAAGGCGATCCGAAAGAACTCTTTGCGGCGGCGAAACCGTCGAAGAAAAAGGGGAAATCGAAGGGCGCCGCCGTGGATTGTGGATTGGGTTCTCCGACGATGGAGGCCTATGCCCATCCCCTCGTGCACCCGCTGCGAGGATCGCGCCGGGTTTTGCCGGTGAAGAAGAGTGCGGACGAATGGCTCGTCGTGAAAGGCGCGCGGGCGAACAATTTGAAGAACCTCGAGGTGCGCCTTCCGATTGGACGACTCACCGTCATTTCCGGCATTTCGGGATCGGGCAAATCGAGCTTCCTCCGTGGCGTTCTGAAGCCCGCCGTTTCCGCGGCCCTCGCCACAGGGAAGGGCGGTCGCAGATCCACCACCAAAACGAATTCAGACCTCCCCTGGGCCTCGCTCGAAGGCGCTGACCGCATCGAGGCCGTCTACGAGGTCGACCAGTCGCCCATCGGCAAGACTTCGCGTTCCACGCCCGCGACCTACGTGAAGGTCTTCGACGAGATTCGCGCCCTCTTCGCCCAGCTCCCTGAGTCCCGCGCCCGCGGCTACACCGCCTCGCGTTTTTCCTTCAACACCGAGGGCGGACGCTGCGAACCTTGCAAGGGGAACGGCTCGATCAAGCTCGAGATGAATTTCCTCCCGACCACCTATGTCGTCTGCGAGGAATGCGGCGGCCGCCGCTACGCCGCCTCGACCCTCGAGGTCCACTACAACGGAAAATCCATCGGCGACATCATGGACCTCACCATCGCCGAGGCCGCCGAGTTTTTCGCCGGCGTGCCGAAGATCGCTCGAACCCTCGATCTGATGAGCAAAACCGGCCTCGGTTACCTCCACCTCGGCCAACCCAGTCCGAGCCTCAGCGGCGGCGAAGCCCAGCGTATCAAGCTCGTCACGGAATTGACCAAGGGCATCGGCCGCGCCACGAACGCCCGGCTCCGCCAGAACCGCACCCCGAAGTCGAACCTCTACCTCATCGAGGAACCCTCCATCGGGCTCCACCTCGCCGATGTGAAGCGACTCCTCGAAATCATCCACCACCTCGTCGACGACGGACACACCGTCGTCGTCATCGAGCACAGTCTTGAGATCATGGCCGAGGCCGATTACCTGATCGACATTGGACCCGAGGCCGGCGACGCCGGAGGCGAGATCGTCGCTTCAGGCACCCCCGAGGAGGTCGTGAAAGTGAAACAGAGCCGGACCGCGCCCTTTTTGGCGGATCGGCTTGGCGTGAAGTGAGAGGCCCGTTCCGGCGCATTGGCGGGATTTACAGAAGGCGGAGGAGCCGTCACGATGCGGTCATGAATCGCCGCCTCGTTTCTTTCGCCGTTCTTTGTTCCCTTGTGCTGCCGGTCTTCGCCGAGGATGTCCGGCTCGCTCCTCCCAAGGACCTCAACGGCTACTTCCCTTTCACAGCGCCCGCGTCAGTCGATGCCTGGAACGCGCGCAAGGAAGAGGTGCGTCGGCGGATCCTGGTCTCGCAGGGGCTCTGGCCGATGCCGACGAAGACGCCGCTCCACGCCGTGATTCACGGCAAGATCGAGCGCGAGGGCTACACCGTCGAGAAGGTCTACTTCGAGAGCGCCCCGGGCCTGTTCGTCACCGGAAACCTCTACCGCCCCTCCAGCCCCAAAGGCAAGGTGCCCGCGGTGTTGTTCGCCCACGGACACTGGAAGGATGCCCGCCTCTCCCTCGACGAGCCTGCCAAGGTCCGCGCCGAGATCGCGATCGGGGCGGAGCGTTTTGAAAAAGGCGGCCAGAGCATCTTCCAATCGCTTTGCGTCCAGCTCGCCCGCATGGGCTGCGTCGTCTGGCAGTGGGACATGTTGAGCGACTCCGACGCGATTCAATTGTCGGCCGACGTTGTGCACCGCTTCGCGAAACAGCGCCCCGAGATGAACACGACCGAGAACTGGGGCCTCTATAGCCCGCAGGCCGAGTCGCATCTCCAGTCCATCATGGGACTGCAAACCCTCAACGCCGTGCGCGGACTCGATTTCGTCCTCACTCTGCCCGAAGTTGATCCCGACCGCCTCGCCATCACCGGCGCGAGCGGCGGCGGCACCCAGACGATGCTCCTCGCCGCGATTGACGATCGCATCGACCTTTCCTTTCCCTGCGTCATGGTCAGCACCGCGATGCAGGGCGGCTGCACCTGTGAAAATTCGTGCCTCCTTCGCATCGACACCGGCAACATCGAGTTCGCCGGACTCTTCGCCCCGAAACCCCAGGGCATGAATACCGCCAACGACTGGACCAAGGAACTTTCCTCGAAGGGCTTCCCCGATCTCCAGGCGCTCTACGGGCTGCATGGAAAGAAGGAGAACCTCTTCCTCCTCCGCGGCGAGCATTTCCAGCACAACTACAACGCCGTCACCCGCAGTGCCTTCTACACCTTCCTCAACCAGCACTTCGAACTCGGCCACGAATCCCCCGTGATCGAACAGGACTACGAACCTCTCACCCGCGCGGAACTCACCGTCTGGAACGAGGAACATCCCGCCCCGGAACTGCGCGATGCCGGATTTGAGCGCGCCCTCCTCAGCTGGCTCGCCGGAGACTCCAGGCAACAACTCGTGCAAGCCGCCGCCTCCCCCGACGGCGTCGGGCAGGTGCTCCGTCCCGCTCTCGAGACGGTGATCGGACGAACCTACGCTGAAGCCGGGGCGGTCGATTGGGAGCTCACCGACAAGCACGATCACCAGACCCACCTCGCCATGACCGGCATCCTCCTCAACCGCACTCATCGGGAAGAGGTGAAGGTCGCCTGGCATTATCCCAAGGACTGGAAGGGCCGCGTCGCGATCTGGCTCGACGATCAGGGAAGCGCCGCCGCGAAAAGTGACGAAGTGAAGCGCCTCGTCGATACCGGGGTCGCCGTCGTCGTGCCAGAGCTGATCTTCCAGGGCGGCGGACCCCTGAAAGAGACCCGCCTCGTCGAGAACCCCCGCGAATTCGCCGGTTACACCCACGGCTACAATCACGCCCTCTTCGCCCAGCGCGTCCACGATGTGCTCACGCTCGTGACCTTCCTCAGGAACACCAAGGTCGGCTCCCATCCGAGTCCTGAAAGCGTCGTCCTGTCCGGATCCGGCCAGACCGGTGTCATCGCCCTCGCCGCCCGCGCCCTCGCGGGCTCAGCCGTCGATCGAGCCGCCGTGGATACCGGCGATTTCGCCTTCGGCAAAGTCCTCGACTACCGCGACCCGATGTTTCTCCCCGGCGGATCGAAGTATCTCGACGTGGAAGGGTTTGCCAAGCTCAACGCGGACCTCCCTCTCTGGCGGAAAGGGACGTCCGGGGGGGATTGGGTGGAGTGGTTGACCGAGTGAAGTCGCCACGTTTCACGGCGCGGGGCGCGGGGCGCGGGGCGGCGTTCCCGTCAGAAAGAAGAGTGGTGGTGGCGTTCTCGTCGCCACCTCGTGCATCGAAGTCTCTCTGGTCGGATAGTCCTCCGGTATGACAGATTTCCCTGCAAAACTCCGCTATTCCCTCCCTTCAATCCCGCTACATTGTCGTTCTGACCATTCGCAATCCGACTTCCAAAATGCCCCCGTCCTCCCCGCCTCCTCCTGGCAGTGCGGCACGCCAACGTTATCTGCTTTCGCGCCTTGTGCGCTTGACGATGCGCTACGGCTGGGCAGTTGTTGGACTGGTCGGGTTCAATGTCGCGCTCCTTGCCCTAGGCCTCGCGGGACTCGGTGGAGTCGGGGTGGCGATTGATTTCGTCCGCGAGCAGGTGATGCCCGGTGCTCCAGCGGCTCGGTTTCCTCTTGGCTGGCACCCGCCTTCGGACTGGTCGCCCCGATTCGTCCTCCTCGCCCTTGGTCTTTGGATCTTTGCCGCGGCTGGGCTCCGCGCGTGGCTCGCCTACCTCACGGCGACGACGACCAACCGCCTCGGTCAGGGCCGTATCGTCGTGGAGCTGCGCTCCGCCATTTACGCGAAAATGCAGCGTATGAGCTTCCGCTTCTTCGACGCGAACGCGACCGGTTCGCTCATCAACCGCGTCACTGGCGACACGCAGTCGGTGCGGCTCTTCATCGACGGTGTCGCGGTGCAGGCCCTGAACGTGGTGCTCGCCACGGTTTTCTACATCGCCTGTCTCGCGCAGATCCACCTTGGGCTCACGCTTGCTTGCTTCGCCTTTCTGCCCCTGTTGGGGGGCATCGTCGTGATATTCTCCCGCTGGCTCCGGCCGGGCTATGAGGAGGGTCGCAAGCAGGTCGACCGCCTCGTCCTTGTCTTCGAGGAGCTTGTCCGCGGCATGGGCGTGGTGAAAAGCTTCGGCCTCCACGACTGGGCCGAGGGCCGCTTCCGCGGGGCGAACACCTCGGTGCGCGATCAGAAAAACGAGGTCTTCCGCAAGCTCATCATCCTTCACCCGCTCGTCTCCCTCCTCAATCAGCTCAGCATGGCGGTTTTGTTAGGCTACGGTGGCTGGCTCGCCATCCGCGGCGAGATTCCCGTTGGCACGGGACTGATCCTCTTTGCGGGCATTCTCCAGCAGCTCAATGCACAAGTCACCGCCATTGGCACCGTCGCCGACAGCCTCCAGCAGACCCTCACCGGAGCCGACCGCGTTTACGAGATCCTCGATGCCGAGCCCGGCATCGTCGATCGCGAGGGGGCCGCTCCGCTCGACCGGGCCCGGGGCGAGATCATCTTTGAACGGGTCGAGTTTCGCTTCAAGCCCGGGAACACCGTCCTCCACGAGCTTTCGCTTCAAGTCCGGGCCGGGGAAAAGATCGCCATCGTCGGACCCACTGGCGCGGGGAAGACGGCGCTGATCCAGCTCATCCCCCGTTTTTACGACCCCGACGGTGGGCGCCTTGTCCTTGATGGGCGCGACCTCCACGATTGGCGGCTCGACGACGTCCGCAGGCAGGTCGGGCTTGTCTTTCAGGAGAGCTTTCTCTTCAGCGCTTCCATCGCCGCGAACATCGCCTTCGGCAATCCCTCAGCCTCCCGCGAAGAGGTCGAGCGAGCCGCCCGCCTCGCCGCCGCGCACGAGTTCATCGAAAAATTGCCTTTGGGATACGACACCCTCCTCCACGAAAATGGCGGCAACCTTTCCGGCGGGCAGCGCCAGCGTCTCGCCCTCGCCCGCGCCATTCTGCTCGATCCCGCCATCCTGATCCTGGATGATCCTACTGCCGCCGTCGATGCCGGAACCGAGCACGAGATCCTCGAGGCGATGGACCGCGTCATGACCGGCCGCACCACCTTCCTCGTGGCACATCGCTTCAGTGCGGTGCGCCGTGCCGACCGCATCGTGGTGCTTGATCGCGGCCGCATCGCCGCGATCGGCACCCACGAGGAGCTCAGCGGGCAGCCCGGCTACTACCGCGATGCGATTTTGGCTGAATCGGGGAAGGAGGTGGCCGCATGAAAAAGCCGGCCCCTCCGAGGTCGGACAGGTTCGACCGGTCCGACCGGTCGGACGCCGGCGCCTCTGCCCGCCCGAAGGTCGCGGGCATCGTCGATGGCCAAACCATCTCGCACCTCCGGCGCGCTCGCGGCGACGACGACGAGCGCGCCCAGGCACCGCTTTCCTTTGCCCTGATCCGGCGGCTCCTCGGCTTCACCGGGGCCTATCGCCGCAAGATGATCGCCCTTTTCATCACCGTGGCCCTGCGCGGCATCCAGATCCCCGTGCTCGCTTGGGGGGTCGGGGCGGTCATCAACGGACCGGTCTCCCGCGGCGACCTGCCCCAGCTCGGGTGGAGCGTTGTCGGGTTCACTGCCTTCGCCCTTTTCACCGAGTTCACCTTCCGTTACCGCATCAAATGGGCTCTCGAGGTGGGTGAGGCCGTCATCCACGATCTGCGCTCGGCCATGTTCCGCCATTGGCTCGGGCTGACGATGAGCTACTTCAACCGACAGCCCGTGGGACGCCTTATCAGCCGTCTCACCGGCGACGCCGAAAACGTCCGTGTCGGCGTGCAGAACGTGCTTTTCGTCTCTCTCGTCTGCGTTGGGCAGATGCTCGGCTGTGCCGTGCTCATGGCGATCGAGGATTGGCGGCTCTTCCTTCTCGTCCTCGGTATCGCCCCGATCATCTGGGGCTTGAATCTTTTTTTCCGAAAACGCCTCAGTCAGGCCTATCGGAGCCAGAGCGACAGCTTCAGCCGCATCACCGCGACCATGGCCGAGAGCGTCAGCGGCATCCGCGTCACCCAGAGCTTCAGCCGCGAGCGCCTCAACGCCGACCACTTCCGAGCCCTCGTCGAGGATCACGCCCGCTACAACTACACCGCCGCCCGCCTCGGCGGCACGTTTCTTCCCCTTCTCGAGCTGAACGGTCAACTCTTCATGGCCCTCCTCGTCGTCGTCGGAGGGGGTCACGTCCTCGATGCCGGGAATGCCGCGTCTCTCGGCAGCATGATCCAGTTCTTCTTCCTCGCCGGGCTTTTCTTCAGCCCCATCACCATCCTCGGGAACATGTTCAATGAGGCCCTCACCGCCATGGCCGGGGCCGAGCGGGTTTTCTCCATCCTCGACACGGAACCCGAGTGGACCGATCCGCCCGGTGCCATCGCCCCCGGCCACCTTCAGGGCCGTGTCGAGCTTCACGAGGTCGGCTATTCCTATCAGGCAGGTCGCCCCGTCCTCCATGGCGTCAGTTTCACCGCCGAGGCCGGACAGTGTGTCGCCATCGTCGGCGCGACCGGCAGCGGCAAAACGACCGTCGCCGGGCTCATCGCCAAATTTTATCTTCCCGAAAGTGGAGCCATCTTCATCGATGGACACGACACCCGCACCCTGTCTAGCCGCTGGCTCCACGCCCACCTGGGTATCGTGCCGCAGCAGAATCACCTCTTCGCGGGCAGCATTTATGAAAACATTCGAATCGTGAAACCCGGCGCCTCCCGCGAGGAGGTGCGCGCCGCCCTGGCGCGGCTCGATTGCCTTGAGACGATCGAGTCCATTCCGGGAGGCCTTGACGCCGACGTCGGGGAGCGGGGATCGAGCCTTTCGCTCGGGCAACGGCAGCTGATCTGCTTTGCTCGCGCCCTGATTGCTGATCCTCGGATTCTGATTCTAGACGAGGCGACGAGCGCGATCGATCCGCTGACGGAGGCAAGGACGCAGCGGGCCATGCGTCTCTTGATGGCGGGGCGGACCAGTTTTGTCCTCGCGCACCGTCTCAGCACCCTGAGGCATGCGGACCGCGTCGTTGTGATGGGGGAAGGATCGGTCGTCGAGCAAGGCGAGCCGGCGGCCCTGCTCGACCGGGGCGGTGCCTTTGCGGCTCTTTGGCAAAGGGCGTCTGGCCTTTGATGTCGGGAGATCCTTTCGCGGCCTCGACGCCCTTACGCCGCGATCACGGCATCATCCGAGGTCCGGGGTGGCCCTCCCTTTGCTCTGAACCAGTATTTTGTTATGATACGTAATTGTGACAAATTTTGCATACAGTTCTTGCTAAATTGGTGCTACTATGAAATTTATCTAAAAATTCTGGGGCGTCGCTGTTTCGTGTGGAGCTCAAAATGCCGATGGGATGGGTGTTGGCAGGCCTGAGCCGGGCGTGAGACCTCCGGCTATCCAGTAGGCGATGGTTCGGAAGTAGTCGAAGTTGCGG
>Ga0172376_10005459_pt1 | contig 14186 bp, 12 predicted proteins | sample Lak35m_FD_121114 | JGI IMG/M metagenome (GOLD analysis project Ga0172376, IMG submission 121114) | Freshwater microbial communities from Kabuno Bay, South-Kivu, Congo - kab_092012_35m | ecosystem: Environmental > Aquatic > Freshwater > Lake | place: Democratic Republic of the Congo: South-Kivu...
GAACTCGCCGCATTGACTTGCCGTCGCCGGATCAATGACCGCCTTCCGAGACCCGTTGCCCGAAACATATTTATTGTCGAGCCAATGATTGCCCGAAATTTTCTGCATCAATTCTTGAGTCGGGGTGAGCGATTTATTCATATAAACACAGAAAGTCTCAAAAATCAGTTATCAATTGGTAATTCTGATTTGATAAATTTCAACTAGGTTTAGATGCCACCATAAAAATGGAAAAGGAAATCTAATTCGCCTAATTGTGTCGTTGACAAAAACTTCATTAATTATCATCCTCATCCGTGGGTAGTGCTGGATGTGTTCTCTATAATGAATTGAATAGTATGAAAAACCAAATTTTTCATACTTGCGCTTGGTAGTAATCTTCTGCAAAAACCTAAGAAAAATTGATGGTTCTAGGGCCACCCATAATGAAATCAGCCCACCAGGCTTTGTTATTCGTCTCCATTCAATTAATGCCTTCTCTGGATCTATTAAATGAACAAGTAAACAAGTTGCAATTACACGGTCAACGGAGTCATCCTTCAAAAATGGGAGGGCACTGCAATCTGATTGAATAAAACTACGATTTTCAGAAACCTGCGTCGGCTCACCTGGCCGATGTTTTGTGAAATTTTGTAATGACCGTGGTCTTAAGTCAACTTCTAAATATTCAGAGTATGTTTTTTGAACGTAGTTGAAATGTTGGCCATGGCCTGCACCTAATTCAACAATGCGGAAGCTATCTTTGTTGTCTGTCTTACCTAAATTAAGTTCAAGTAGCCTGTGCAAAAAGTTTTTAACTTTTCCTACAAGTCCTCTATCCACAGTATCTATGTACCGCTCATAGAAAAAGGTCTCGATGTTTTCTTGCATACCCGCTACGTGAGATTATAGGTTTCGGTCGAGATTATCAATTGCCTTCGTGTAATGAAGCTGCAATTTTGAATTTAAAAAACTTCTTGTTTACTGATAGAAACAAGTAAAAACTTCTTGATTGCAGGGACAATAGCGTTATTTAACTATTTGTTTTTGCTACGAAAATATCGTGTTCTATGTGCCAGTTTAATTGATGCTCTTTTGCCCAAACAATAACTGTATCTATGGTCGGGTAGGTGGAGTATTCATCGATCTGCGGATTGAAACACCGGACGTCATCAATGAGAACACAAACTTTGTCAAAATGTGAAAAGTTATCTGAGATGGCGGCCAATTCCTGAATTATCGGAGTATCACGCTCTCCTTTGAATGTGATGCCCATTGAGTAATGCCCATCAAGCCAAAAGTTAACATCACCGTTAATTTTCGGCAAAAGATTAGGAAGGATATCCTCACTCGTGCCATTCAATATTTCTACATTTTTATGTTTCACAAAGAGTAGTTTTGCCTTTTGAAAAAGCGTAGGTTCAGGTTCAATACTGAAAACCTTTCTTGCTAACTTTGAAAGAAAAGATGTTGTTTCACCTAAATAAGTTCCAGTTTCAACCCATGTGGCGTTGGGATAGCCATTTCTTTTAAGGCATGACTGTTTGACGAAGATAGGAGCGGGGGACGCGAAGTCTTTTTGAGCCCAGCCAATCGTCGTCGCCCAATTAGCCACGATGCGAGCCCATGCCATAACTTTTGGCTTTGTTTGTTTGAAAATCATGAAAGGTCTTACATAGGCAACGATGGTCGACATAAAAGTTGAGTCGTTCTTGATGATATCTTAAAAGCGTTAAGTTATTTTGAGACTTCGTCTGGGTGAGCGCCTTAACGACAGAGGTTTGTCGAGCCCAAGGCGGGAATTGGACCCTCGTCCTACGCATTACGAGTGCGTTTCGCCCTGCCGTCGGCGGTCGTCAGCGGGATTCACTTATCGGCGGGGTAGGTGCACAAATGTTCCCGAGGAATCAGATTTCATTCGCGTAGATCGGTCGTGCACGAGAGCGTGCAGAGACCCGCAAGTCCGAGGACACCGACACGCCCCAGCAACAGCGAAACGACCTACTGATTGGAAGTCAGTCGCTCTATCCTGCTGACTGTTCCCAAAATGTTCCCGAAACGCTTCACGCGAGTGCTCGAACCGGTCGGAGACGTTGAATTTGCTGGAGCCCAAGGCGGGAATTGAACCCGCGACCTACGCATTACGAGTGCGTTGCTCTACCACTGAGCTACCTGGGCACAGTGCTAAATCGTAGCGGTCAAGCAGCTACTAACAACTTTTTAGGATTCTTCTGATGACACGAAGCAGATCTTTAACAACCTGATTTTATCAATCAGTGAGCCAGCTATTCAACGACACACTACAACGGCAACAAAAAATAATTCTCTTGGGCATCAGCTTTAATATTGATTTGTTTAGTAGTTCAGGTAACTATTTTTGTACTTCGTAACGAGTTAAAAAAGTTGGTCCCTAAAAGTTGGGGAAAAGATTACTATTTCTAGAAATTCTATCTTTTTTCCTAATCTAATAACATTCAGAAAAAATGCGCGTATTGATGATTTTGCTTCAATGAGTGGCAAAGTTTTTTCATGTAATTTTGTGTATCTTGGCATAATCCATAACGCAAATCTGCACGATTCCGAGACTATAGTCAGCCACGTGCGTGAGCTTTATGAACGGGTGCACACTTTTTGATAACAGTTGTCGGGTTTGCGTGGGGCTCTGCATACAAGGATGAGGTGCAAGGTTGGTGGGCCTCAGTGCAGGCGCTGTATCCAGCTCCAGACGATGTGGTGGTGGCATTCCATCCAGACGACGACTGCGGTGTTAAACATTTGCCTTGTAGGAAGGTGGAATGTCTCGAGCGAAGTCCTGCGGCGATGATAAATGCTGCGACCGCCACTATCAAAGAAGGCTGGATTGTTTGCTGTGCGATGGACGACCGCCCGTATCCGAACGCCCTGTTGTGTATACCTCGCGGCGGATTTGATGTGGTCGCAATCACGATCAGGCTTATGTCAGGTGGGGTGATGCATTCAGCGCCTGAAAATATCGCACTACATCCTATGGCCAATCACGTCATGGGCCCCTCGTTCTTCACGAAAGACATCTGGGAACGCACCGGCGGATACCCAGACGTGTACTGGACGGACTGGGGATTCTGGTGGAAGTGTCACGTGCACGGCGCAAGATGGTTCAAACCCTCGGGTTTGCAGCTTCTGGTAAACGACATCAGACCGAATCGCTTTTCCTCTGATCCGAATATCATGGCGGATATCGAGATGCGCAATTTCATTGCTGAATATGCGTTAGGGGTTTTGACTTCTGATCAAAAAATTATCAAGAAATTGAATAGTCCGTTGGTTTGCTATTCAGTAAATCAAGGCAACTTATGGGCGAACTCACCAACTGAAACAAAATTAATCGATGAGCTTGTGACTATGATTTTTACTATGCACAATATTTCGGCGAACAGCCAGGATCAATTGCGGGAGCAAACAAAAAAATTTATTAGAGAAAATTTTGTGGCTACTTCCCTGTTTTCCCAGAAGGCATACGATCTAGCGGTTGTCGAAAATGAACTGAATGCGATTAAACAAAGTTGGTCATGGCGAATTACTAGGCCAGTGCGGGCAGTTCACAGGATGCTTCACTCGGTTTGGCTGTTGATTAAAATGAAGGCAAATCTTAGAACAAGAGCTGTCAAAAATAGAGATATGTAGTTGTTTAGTTCTCAAGTAATTTGAACTTGTACCTTAGAGTTTGCTGTCATTCTCTGCAGCACATTGGTGTCGCAAGAGTACTCGCCATAAAGAATGTATACCGAAAGAAGCGAGATATGAGCAGTTGATACGTAAAACTTTGTATTTATGAAAGCCTTATCAATGTTCGAAATCCACGTAGGTGAACTGTTTTTTATCCTACGATTCTTGAACTCAAACACGCTAGATCTTGGACGGTAATCTGAACTTTTTTGAAATTAAAGACTTTGAAAAGAACTACACCACCTGTGAGCAGTGAGGACAAACATTGAATCAAAATGAAAACGTAATTATCGTCGTCGCTTGAACCTATAGGGTATTTTAAACTGAGTGCAAATAAATGAGGTGAAGCAACGGCCAGCTCGTGCGCCGACTCTAAAAACAACCATTTAAAACATTTTCTCAGCAGTTATTTGTAGTTGTCTCGGATCTCCCAAAAATTCTTGTAAAATTTTTGTGTGGTTAGAAATCTCTCCGATAGCACCTATTCGCAGGGGAGTAAGCACAGAATAACTGTTTATTTTAATGGGGGTCTGGGTAATCAACTTTTTCAGCTTGCGGGGGGCTTGGCAATTGCGCAATATTTACACCGCGATGTTGTGTTTTCCGAGTCTGAGATAAGTCGAGCAATGCTGAATACGCGTCGTCAATTTGCTATTGGTGAACTTTTGGATGTTGGTGAGTTAAGCAAAGGTTTTGAAAAGTTCTCAAAAAAGAATTTATTTAGGAGTCTCTTTCACAAAGACACAAATATCTACGAAAGAGACCCAAACGACAATGTGCTCACCAGAATTGGTCCAAATACTCAAAAGGTGTTTGGTTACTTTCAGGATATTTCTATTGTTTCATCAGTTGAGGATAAACTTCTCAAACGGTTTTCCCAAAGCCAGGTATTTTCTAAGAGTCTCATGCCGGAGCGACTGGAAGAAATCGGAATTCATGTGCGACTTGGCGATTATCGAACCAGTCAAGTGACAAAGAAATTTCATGGTCTCACCAACAACTCATTTTTTACTGAAGGAGCCCAAAAACTCAGAAGCAAGCTTGGTTTATCGGTCGTCACACTTTTCTCTGATGAACCAGAACGGCTAGGTGAGATAGCGGAGGACTTAATTGATGCAGGTTTTCTTGTGAAGCATCATTTTTCAAGATCAGATCAAGAGGACTTGATTCAGATGTCAAGATATCAAGGTCTAGTGATTTCAAACAGTTCGTATTCTTGGTGGGCTGCGTGGATAGCTACGACGATTGGTCGAAGTACTATCGTGGCACCGATTCCTTGGCACAGTTCAGTTTCAACCCCGAGATTTAAGCATTTTGGAGAAGAGTGGATTGCTTTGGAACGAAAATTTGAATAAGTCCGAGACTTCACTAACAGTTCTTTTGATCGCAACTCGGAATTATATTTCCTATGCGAAGAATCTGCTCATATCTTTAGAGAAATATCTTGCGTGGGACACCATGGTCCAAGTCGTGGTTTTCACCGACGATGTTACATCATTCAAACATTTTGAGCCTAAAAATAAATTAGTTCTTGATTTAATTCAGATTGAATCATTCGGATGGCCGGATGCAACCCTGTTGCGTTTTCACATATTTGAGGAGCATTGGAAAATCGTAAAAGGCCGACGCGTATTGTATCTAGACGCTGATACTCGAGTTGTAAATCGAATTGATGAGTTAAAGTTCATGTCTATGGAGTGGGCTTGTGGAGTTGCACTTGTCAGACATCCTGGTTATTTCAATAGAGGATTGCGAATTGGTTTAACCAATAGTTTGATTGGTCACTCTTGGGAGACGAATCGATCAAGTTGTGCCTTTGTGCCCTTTCTCAAGAGACGCAACTACGTCTGTGGGGGGGTGTGGATGGGTGAAAACCAAAAAATAAAGTTACTCGTATCGTCGCTAAGAAACAGAATACAAGAGGATCTGGATCAAAATATTATCGCTAAACATCATGACGAAAGTCATTTGAATAAATGGGCAAGTTGTAATCGGTACACACAACTGAGCCCTAAATGGGCATTTGCTGCGGACTACTCTTGGCTAAATAAAGTCTCTCCGCTCATTGAGGTAATTCACAAGCCGAAAGACTTTATTAGAAATCCGTAGAGAATAATCCCCGAATGTCAATATTTAATCCGTTGAGGTCTAAACAGTGGCAGTTTATCTGGTTGCTGTATCGTTCGGATTTTTTGATACTAACTGGCTTAGCAGTAGCAATTGGAATTTTGGATGCCATTAGCTTGATATTTGTTGCACCTCTTTTGTCCGCGGTACTCTTACCCACGCAACCAGCGACTCTTCCCGTTTTTAGTGGCCTGATTGGAAATAGTCAAGATCAAGATATGCAATTATTTTGGGTTGTCACAGTGTTGTTTTCTGCGTACTTGATAAAGACGTTATTGCAGGTTGTTTTCACAAATTTACAAGTTAATAAGTTGAGCAAGTTTAGATTTGACACGTCTTTCAAAACTGTCGAGATACACGCATATAGCGATTATGAATCGCGAACGCGCGCATCTGCTGCCGAATTGATCAGAGACGCCAATGACGCACAAATTGTGATTGACAAATGGGTATTACCTCTGACGATGATCATTAAGGATTTCTTGATGTCACTAGTAGTCCTATTTTTGCTTTTGCTAATTGATCTAAAAACTATGTTGTTATTGACTGGAGTTTTTTTGCTTATTACCGGATTAGTAGTAAAACGACTGGTTTCACGATCGACACGTCGCGGCAAGGAAGTTAATGCGGTTGAGTCCCAAAGATCGAAGCTTACAGCCGAACTTTTCTACGGACTAAGAGAAGTAATTTTAGTCGGTTCAGTGAGTCGCTATTTAATTGAGGTTAAGTTTTTAATCGCCAAGAAATTCAATCTTGAGAAAAAATCAGAGATCGAGGCTGATGTTAGACCGATTTTTGTTGAATTTCTGGTCATCTTCGCTTTGACTGTTGGAATAGTTTTTAGCCAAGTAGTTAGTCAATCGCCAAGAGAAACATTGGTTTCGATTGGAGTTTTTACTTTTGGTATTTACCGGTTCCTTCCTGGCGTCCTGAGAATTTTGATGAATCTTCAGCAGATATTATTGTTCACGTCTCGCGTTAAGGACTTGGTTTTGCAACTCCTTAGTGCAGTCGCACTAGACGAGCATCAGGTCAAGTCTGTGTTGTATGTTAGAAACTCTCGGTTGCCCGTAAAGGATCAAAACAACTGTATCGAAGTTGATTCTCTTACCTTTAAGTATGCCACTAGGCAGCAGCCAACTCTGTTAGACATAAGTTTTAATCTTCCGTATGGTTCAATAACTGGCATCTCTGGACCGAGTGGCAGTGGCAAATCTACGCTTCTCGATCTCGTGATCGGACTATTACGTCCCACTTCAGGATCAATACGAATGCGGAGACTTAACGATGGAACTCAGTCCACAGTGGCATTGGTCTCCCAGAATACGTTTTTGATTGATGGCTCGATAGAAGAGAACGTAATTTATGGGTCAGAAAGATTAGGTAAGTCGATACATGATCTTGAAAAAGCATTGGCGTCTGTTGGGTTACTTGAATCGGTAAAAGTACTTCCGGATGGGCTTTCAACAAAAGTCGGCGAAAACGGGGTCCAACTTTCAGGCGGCCAACGTCAACGTCTTGCTCTAGCACGAGCGATATATCTTGAGGCAGACCTTTTAATTTTAGATGAACCAACAAACTCTTTAGACAGCGACCTTGAAAGTGAATTCCTTAAACTAATTCGTTCGTTTACTGGATCGAAGACCATACTCATCGTCTCGCACAATCCACGGGTTTTGAAAGAATGCGATCAAGTGATTGAGATTCTCGGTGCCAGAGTCACCTCAGATGACGACTGAATCTAGAGGAAGTTCAAATGAATTAATTCATAATCAAATCTCTTGTTCGATATTACTACCAGTGAGGTCTGGTTCTCAGTTTCTTGGAGGATGTATCGAGTCTTTGCTGTGGCAGTCGTACTCAGCCTGGCAATTAGTTGCTGTACTTGATCGTGATACTGGCATTAATGAGTCACAATTAATAAGTAATATTCCAAAATCTAAGTTGAAAATTATTCATGCTGACTTCAATGATGGTGGTTTATCTCACCTGTTGAATATTGGACTAGATGCGTGCGACAGCGAATTGATTGCGCGATTTGATGACGATGATATATCTGTACCGTCTCGCCTCGAACGACAGATGGATCTGTTCAATCAGATAGAAGATTTAGTGTTGGTTGCCGCAACTGCAGAAGTTGTTAATCAATTAGGAGAGACGTTGTACTGGATTCATCCACCACAAATAGACGGAGCGCTAAAGAGTTCTCTTTTAACTTCGAACCAAATAGTGCACTCATCCGTCATGATGAAAAAGTCCTCAGTGATCAGAGTAGGTGGATATCGAACTAAATTGCATGGCTGTGAAGATTATGATTTGTGGCTTCGGCTTGTTCCTCAAGGCATATTTGCGGCAATCTCCGACAAGCTGGTCACGTATTACCTGCATCCGTCCGGTCTTGCAAGTAAAGCAATCCCACTTTCTGCTCGTCGCCTTTTACAACAATCACGAGACCAAGCAGCGATAGAACTAAATGTCTCCAAGAGCAAAAATTTAGCCACTTCACTAAGGTGGAAATTCAATCATCGCCGTCGTTTTTTACGCTCTTGGCACTAATTTTTGACCGCGACGTAGTAATGCATTTAATTATTGGGTAGTTAGCTAGGCCTTACGGCAATAATCAGTCACCATGAAATTCAGTGAATCTGAGGTAGTCATTGTAATTTCGCGAGATCGTAAAGTCTGAAATTGATAAATCATCTGGTGACTGACGTAGGGCCGTAAAGATAAAAACTGTTTTATTTTGTGCATCTTTACCTAACACATCTTGGAGGCCGTAGTAATCTCTTCCGTTGCAAGCGTCGAACTCGCACTTTAATGCGGCATAAACCTGTAATTTTTTCTGCGATGTCCATCGCAAGTATCCGTTTATTGCCCAGTCGGCTTGAAAATCTGACTCTGCGAAAGAGTAATACGCCGGCATCGGATAATTTCTATCTGGAGCGAATGTAACTATGTACTTGTCGTCAGGTTTCATTATTGTTTCTATATCTACCCACAACTTTCGATCTAATTCAGCCTGATTGGCTCGCACTGTCAGACTTTGCATAGATCCAAAAAAAAGAAAGGCTGAAAGAAAAGCAGTTCCTAATAATCGAAGGGTTTTAGGAGCTCGGGAAGATAAAAATACAAACATAAAAGATGCAACGGAGTATGAGAAATAGTGATAGCGAAAGTCAGGCCCAAGTCGAACGCCCGTTACTGCACCAACTAAAGGGGTAAGTATGGAGAAAAAGAACAGAAAAGCGATCACCATTAACACAAGATTGATTTGAAAAACCTTTCCGTGGAAAAGTAAGGCTGGTTTAAAGCGCCGTGTCAACAACAAAATAGTGAATGCACTAAAAAAAACAGGCAAAAATAAAAGACTCACACCGGGGCTATACAACCAACTTTGTGGATTCCAAATATAGAACTCTTGCCAAATATAAGTCTTTAAATAGCCGTAAAGCATTAGAGGATCGACTGTGATTTGTGTAGAAGGCCCAGCGACAAAGCGTCGATGGATCATTAAAACAACTACGGTGGAAAACAAAACGAAAATGAGTTGACGTTTTGCACTTCTGTGACGTCGAGACACGATAAGTAGAACAGCGCCTGCTGATATGGCGATAACCCCAGTTTCACCGCTAAATACACTTGCTAGTGAGAGCAACAATAGAATTGGAGATCTTCGAAATCTTTCTGAAAAAAATGCAAGTACAAAAAGTTGTGCAAACAAAATTGGTAGAACAAAAAAGAGGTTGTTAGCCCAGCCTCCAACGATCACTGCCCCAGGACCAGTTGCCACAAAAAGACCAAATAAAGCTGAATGAAATTTTGGCAGAATCATCTTGGAAAGGTGAGATGCGAGGAGGCCATTAAGTAGAAGTACTGTGCCCAATAATATTCCGATAAACGTTTCAGCATGTTTAGGAATATGAGTAAGTGGCCACTGAATCATCCAAGACAAAAAGAATGTTCTTTTTTCGTGTCCGCAGCACCAACGATTTAGCAAGACGTCTTGAAAAGACGAGACACTCAGCGGTATGTCACGCAGATTTGCCCAGTTGTTCCAATCATCGCGAGCAGGCCTATAAGATAAAAAAAAATAAGTTAAAAAAGGTATTGTTAAAAAAAAGTATAGCCTGTCGGCACCCAACCAAATTTTAGGCTTTGTCATACCAAACCTCGGTGTACCGTTTTTGAAGTGCGGCTATTTCTTCAGAGGAGTAAAGTTTTTGGCGTCTCCATGTAAGTAATTTTAGAAGAAGGACGACATGTCTAAAACCATCTGAGATTATTTTTATTTTTGATTTACCATAAATTCGTGCGAATTCATGCGAAGGAACTTCAATCATTCGGTGGCCCGAAGCTAGAGTTCTCGCAGTCATCTCTTGCTCAATAGTTGAATGGCTCTCGTGTAGTTTGAAATCAAGAAATAATTCACGTTTGATTGCACGAAAACCATTTTGTGAGTCGGTTAGCTTCGAAGCGAATTTCTTGTTGATCGCGGTCGTTATCACATGGCTGCCAATCAATTTAATGAAATTCGGTACCGTATCGAAGAGCTCACTTGACCCACCAAGCATCCGAGATGCGACCACGTGATCACAATCGCCATTAGTGATCGGTAATGTAAGTCGAGGTATGTCGTGAGGATTGTGAGATAAATCTGCATCAATAAATAGGAGAACTTCATATCGCGCTGCGCGAGCACCCGCAACGATCGCTTTACCCTTGCCGGGCTTACCCTCGGTCATAACTTTGCAGTCAACACCATAAAGTGCTGCTTGAGTTTCGAAGTCATCCGGTGGCGTGACTACGATGCATTCGGAAACATATTTGCTGGTCTGCTCAGCTACCTGCCGGATCGTTGGTGCCTCATGTTTTGCGGCGATAATGGCAGAAATTTTCATCTCCCGCAAGGCTATATTATGGATTAAATCTAAAGAATAGAGATTCTGTTGACCATCGACGATCTAGTAAATGAACTAATTTAATGCGAGACCAAATATTAAGGAAATAAATAATGTGCATTACCACTATGGTCTGGCAACTATTTTTGATCTTCTTTGCTTTGTTTTAGCGCAATCTCTTGCACCAAAACAGCGACTCGTCTTTCTAGGTAGCGAAACTTAGTAAAACTATAACCAATATACGTAACTAGAGTTAGCACAGTTATATATAGAAGCAAATCTGCGCCTTGATCGATGCCCAAAATGTTGGCCATTGACTGCCAAGTTTCAGGAAACAAAACTGAATAACCGACCAAAGATGGAAACGAAAACAATAGCAATGTTCTTATCGCTTTTGATCGTGAACCAATTGATCGCGAAAGAACAATAAATGCGGGGAAGAATAGTAGAACCAAGAATATTCGCACGGCCGTCATGAGTCACCCCAAATTAAGTCAAAGATGATGTTGATGCTGTTGAGAATTGGTTGTCCTTTTTTTACTGAATACTCAGTGTATAAGACTGTCACAGGGATTTCGTGATACTTTAATTTTTCAGTTCTGACCAAGTTAACTATTTGTGATGCATGGGCCATTCCTCTTTGCGAAATAGATAGTTTTCTTGCTGCTTGTGCGGTGAATGCGCGCAAACCGTTATGTGCATCACTTAGAGAGATGCCTGTGAGTACTCTTGATGCGATCGCAGCAAGGCGTAGAAGTCGTCGTTTGATTGATGGAATGTTGTATTTATTGTGGTCGAGAAACCTAGAACCAAAAACAATATCCAAATTATTTTTTTCTAACTCTTCGACGAGGCGGATGGCATCCTCTGGACGATGCTGGCCATCTCCATCAAACGTAACGATATTTTTAAATTTATATTGATTTAGCGCCCAAAAAATCCCCGTTGCGATTGCAGCTCCCTGTCCAATGTTCAAAGGGTGTCGAATAACAATTGCTCCAGCTTTTTCAGCGATTATGCCGCAATTGTCAGTGCTTCCGTCGTCAACACACAAAATATTTGTGAATACAGTCTTTAAACTAGAAATACACTCAAAGATTACGGGTGCTTCGTTATAAATTGGAACTATGCAACAAGATCTTCCCGTAATCTCAGACTGGCTGGCATTGATCACTTTTGATTCGCCTACATCTGTTGGATTTTGCCCGTGGTAATCACTGAACAATTGCCATTAGCTCCAATTTCGATTGTGTTAAATGTTTGGAAACGCGATGAACCATTCTCACTTACTCGCTCTCTGGATAGCATAAACAAGCAGAATCATCTACCGGACGAGGTAATTGTTGTTATTGATGGACCAATCGGCAGTGACTTAGAAGAAGTGATCTCGAAATTGGTTAAAAGAAGTGACATAGCGGTAAGATTATTACAGTTACCGACGACAGCTGGCTTATGGAATGCCAGAAATCAAGGGATATCGGTTGCGAGGAATGAATTTATTGCACTTCATGATGCAGATGACGTTATGCACCCCGACAGACTAGGCGTTCAGATAGAGCAAATGTTAAGGGACAAAATTGATGTTCTTGGCAGCCCAGTCTTTGAATTCAATTCAGATAATGGAAAAATCATAGGTCTAAGACATTTTGGTGCTGGCAAATCCTTCATAAAAAAAATGCTCCAACAGAACACAGTTAATCACTCTTCGGTAATGCTCCGAAGGTCTGCGGTAATGTCCGTGGGTGGATATCGAAGTGTATTTTTAGCCGAAGATTATGACCTTTGGCTTCGTTTACTAAAAGCAGAATTTAAATTTTCTACGACCAAAAGTGTGCTACAGGCTCTTTCGGTTGACAAAAATTTGATGAAGCGGAGAGGCGGCATCAAATTTCTTTCTTCCGAAATTTTACTACATCAATCTGTCAAATCATTTAATGAACTGAGTTTTTTCAGGCTTTATCTGCGGTTACTTATGAGATTAATTTTTAGACTTTCACCAAGTTTTGTACGCAGTAGTTACTACAAAATTGTTCAAACACAAATTTCAGATAACTTTGAAAATCATTTAGATGATTTTTTGTCAACATCTCCATATTCTTTGTCGTCAATGAAATAGTTCGCTGGCTAATGCATACAAGTCAGAGTTAGAGGGTCAGTTAAGCAGAATTTTCAAAGTCGATACTCAGTTAGTTTTTCTACGAGTACGTGCGTGGATACAAGAAAAGTGAAGGCAAAAAAGCTAATTGAGCCGATAATTGCAACTGAGTTAACTCCTAGGGGGAAGTCAGCCCAATACCAAGTTGGGTTTTCTCGGAAGATTTCGCCGACTTTTATGAGACTAATTGCATGTGTAAACGGTAAAAGACTCAACAATGCGTGTGAGATATCTTTCTCTAAAAACTTCTTGCGCTTGTTTGATAGTAAGATAATTGTTGCCACGTAAAAGATCACTAAAGGCTCAAAGTATCGAGCGCTGAAGAAGGTGTCTCCTCGCCACGCGGTACGGATCAAGTAGAACGGTGGAAACGAGCTCGGTTGGCCAAATATTCGTGAATAAATAGTTACAAATGAAAAGCTAAAGAAAAAGGTGAGAGCAATAATTTGTTGTTTATTGATTTTTGAAAGCAGATTCAAAAGGAAACCACTGCCAATCAATAGGCCCGAAATAACCACAACCGTTGGAACAAAAGTTCCAAGCCACCCCAAACTTTCATAGCCAAGAATTCTCAGTGGGATGGCAATTAAGACTTTTATTGTTCCCCCAATTGCCAAAAATTGGTTCTTGACGTCAAAAAAAGTATCGATATTGATAGACGAAATATTCTTGAGTGCTTGAGAATTCTGTCTAGTGATTATTGATATTGCAAAAGAAAAAAACGAGAGACTTAAAAGGCTGATTTTTTTCATTTCTTTGGTTACGAATTGACTTAAAATAAACAACAGAACACAAAAATTGGTGAAAATTATGAAGATTTTTGCGTCGTGTCGAGCCGAAAATGCCATTGCGACCGAAATGATCCACCCCAGGGTTAGTAAAAGAAGTTTCAGACGGTTCTCTTTTCGTTGTCTGATGAAGGAGTACATATAAGCCCAACTAAAGCTGCAACCGATGATTGCCCAACTACTTGGGTTGATCGAGGCAATTTGAAAGAGCGTAAACGGCACTGCAATCAATAGAAAAGAAATAATCATCGATTGTTTTACTTCTTTTGGGCCGAGCAAAAGCAATACAGTAAAGAGTAAAGAAAAGATAAATGAGTTAAATATGCGCATTAAAACAACCGAAAGTGCACCATTTTCAGTTACGAAAACATTCATAAATTTTTGATAATAGACCGGATGGTTTATCTGATTAAAGTCAGTTCCGACGTAACTATTTGATTCAATTTGATTATTTATTGAGCTTTTAAAATCAGCCAGTGAGTCGTTGTTGCGAGTCTCGTATCGACATTGAGCCTCATTTTGGTCAACCAATAC
>Ga0172376_10005462_pt1 | contig 14183 bp, 12 predicted proteins | sample Lak35m_FD_121114 | JGI IMG/M metagenome (GOLD analysis project Ga0172376, IMG submission 121114) | Freshwater microbial communities from Kabuno Bay, South-Kivu, Congo - kab_092012_35m | ecosystem: Environmental > Aquatic > Freshwater > Lake | place: Democratic Republic of the Congo: South-Kivu...
CAGGGGAAGTTCCTCGCCATCCTGTGGGCCTTCATCGCCGCGATCATGGTGTGGTACTTCAGCCGGGAAATGGGCGCATTCAAGATCCTCGTCATCGTCGTCTTCAGCATCATCGGCATCCTCGGGAGCTACTCGGTGGCGTGGTTCGGCATCCGGATGAACACCTACGCCAACTCGCGGACGGCGTTCTGCGGGCTGCGCGGGAAGCCGTACCCGACGATGGCGATCCCCCTCAAGTCCGGGATGAGCATCGGGATGCTGCTGATCAGCGTGGAGCTGGTCCTCATGCTCGTCATCCTCCTCTTCGTCCCGGGCGACATGGCGGGCCCCTGCTTCATCGGCTTCGCCATCGGCGAATCGCTGGGCGCCGCGGCGCTCCGGATCGCGGGCGGCATCTTCACCAAGATCGCCGACATCGGTTCGGACCTCATGAAGATCGTCTTCAAGATCAAGGAGGACGATGCGCGCAACCCCGGCGTCATCGCCGACTGCACGGGCGACAACGCGGGCGACTCGGTCGGTCCCACGGCGGACGGGTTCGAGACGTACGGCGTCACCGGCGTGGCCCTCATCACCTTTATCCTCCTCGCGGTCGGGAACAAGATGGACCCCGCCGCCAAGATGACCCACCAGATCCAGCTCCTGGTCTGGATCTTCGTGATGCGCATCGGCATGATCATCACCAGTGCCGTCTCCTACGGGATCAACGGCGTGTACAGCCAAAGCAAGTACGGGGAGTCGAAGAAGTTCAACTTCGAGATGCCGCTGACCACGCTCGTCTGGCTGACCTCGATCATCTCCATCGGGATGACGTACCTGCTGTCGTACCTCCTGATCCCGACGCTGGGCGGCGGGGAACTCTGGTGGAAACTCTCCACCATCATCACGTGCGGGACCCTGGCCGGGGCGATCATCCCCGAGTTGGTCAAGGTCTTCACCTCCACGAATTCCGCCCACGTCCGCGAAGTGGTCACCGCTTCCCGCGAGGGCGGAGCGTCCCTCAACATTCTCTCCGGACTGATCGCGGGCAACTTCAGCGCCTACTGGCTGGGGATCGCGATCATCTCCCTGATGGCGGGCGGCTACGCCGTCTCCACGATGGGGTTGGGAAACCTCATGGCGGCGCCGGCGATCTTCGCCTTCGGCCTGATCGCCTTCGGCTTCCTCGGCATGGGGCCGGTCACGATCGCCGTCGACTCCTACGGCCCGGTGACCGACAACGCGCAGTCGGTGTACGAGCTCTCCACGATCGAGACGATCCCGAACATCTCCGGGGAGATCGAGAAGGAGTTCGGCTTCAAGCCCGACTTCGAGGAGTGCAAGGTATGCCTCGAGGAAAACGACGGCGCCGGCAACACCTTCAAGGCGACCGCCAAGCCCGTGCTCATCGGGACGGCGGTGGTCGGCGCGACGACCCTCATCTTCTCGATCATCCAGCTCCTCTCGGCGAAGTACGGCACGACGGGACCGCAGGGGATCTTCGAGGGGCTCTCCATCATGAACCCGCTCTTCCTGCTGGGGCTCATCACCGGCGGGGCGGTGATCTACTGGTTCTCCGGGGCGTCGTGCCAGGCGGTTTCCACCGGGGCCTACCGGGCGGTCGAGTTCATCAAGAAGAACATCAAGCTGGAAGGCGGTGGCGAGAAGGCGTCGATCAAGGACAGCAAGAGGGTCGTCGAGATCTGCACCCAGTACGCCCAGAAAGGGATGTTCAACATCTTCATGGTCGTCTTTTTCAGCACCCTGGCGTTCGCCTGCGTGAACCACTACTACTTCATCGGGTACCTGATCTCGATCGCGATCTTCGGCCTCTACCAGGCGATCTTCATGGCCAACGCCGGCGGCGCCTGGGACAACGCGAAGAAGCTCGTCGAGACCGAGCTCAACATGAAGGGGACGCCGCTCCACGACGCTACCGTCGTCGGCGACACCGTCGGCGATCCGTACAAGGACACCTCGTCGGTCGCCATGAACCCGATCATCAAGTTCACCACACTGTTCGGGCTGCTGGCGGTCGAGCTGGCGATCACGCTCGATCCGTTCGTGAGCAACGTCCTCGCGGGAATCTTCCTGCTGATCTCGATGTTCTTCGTCTACCGGTCGTTCTACGGGATGCGGATCAAGACGGACGAAGCGTAATCCGCACCGCAACTGTCCCGCGTCACCCCGGGGGCCCTCGATCGAGGGCCCCCGGCCATTTCCGCCCCCGTTGCGGTATCGTCCATTCGATCAGTCGCACGAGGAGCTACTCCGCAGGGAGGCTCCCCGCTCACATCCGACCGCGCGGCTCCCCGGCTACGTCCAGCAGGCGTGTCCCACGCTCATCTCCCAGTTTTCAGCCAAGTTGAACCAACAAGGGGATCATCTGCTCAAAATGCGCGAGGTCTTCGCCGGTTCCACACTTACGGTCTCCGTTCGGGGGACCCCCCTGCTCCGTATGCTCCTGCAACGCCACACCGCTCTACTTTTTGAGGATCCGGCGGAGTCGCCGCAGGAGGGGGGGCGCAGTGAGGTAAAGCGCAGCCGTGCGGGTTCATCGCACGGCGAGCCACGAACGGAGCCCCGCCCTCCGAGGCGACGAAGGCGAAGGGGAGTTCCATATGCGCTTCGGCTTCCCTACGGGACGATGGTGATGTCCCCCGGCGAGCGCACGACCATCTCGGGGCGGTCCTTGTAGAGCTTCACCTCGCCGCGGACGCGGACCTTCTTCCCCCGGTACGCCTTCTCCGGATCGGCGGGAAACAGGGGGAGATCCTTCACGAAGATGACGATCGTCAGGTACCGCTTCCAGTTCGAGTGGAAATTGAGGTAGATCGTATTCTCCGCCCGGTGGGTCCGGACGATCGTCCCCTCGACGACGATCTCTTCGCCCGGGTGGCGGTGGGCTTCCTCCCATGGAATGACCGTCCCCCGGATCGCGGAAGCCGGCGGAAGTGCGCGCTGTCCGGACTCCGTTCCCGCCGGGCCCGCTTTCGACGGGTCGATCGGACGGAACCCCCGGTCCCGGGCCTTCGATGCGAACTCGGTGTCCGACAGCTCTCCCCGCATCCGGAGGATCCCCTCGATCTCCTTGGGGAGGTCTCCGCGTTCAACGCCCGCCTTGGCGAGCCCCTTGTAGGCGAGGACGAAGGCCCTTCCGCCGTAGGGGTACACGTTTACCGGAGCGGCGTTCCCCGCGGCGAGCCAGCGGGCCTCCGCCATCCCCCCGTCCTTCCAGAGTCCCTTCCCCTCCCGTCGCGCCCTTCCCTCGGCGGCAAGAAACGCCTCTTTCCGGGAGAAGGGGAACCGCGTGTAGGCGCGTGCCATCCCCGTGCGGAGCATCTCCTCGTTCAGCAGGCGCCCGTCCGGCGGCGGGAGGAAGACGTACCGCAGGAGACGGTCGTATTTGTCGGCCTCTTCGGCGCCCTTCTCCATTCGGACGGTCTTTCCCCGGCAAAGGGAGGCGAGATGGGAAGCGGCCTCGTCGGAGAAGAACTCCTTCCCGAGGGACGGGTGGCTCCGCTCGGGTGCGTCGATCCCGATGAGGCGCACGGTCACGGATTCCGCGCTCCCGGCGACGCGGACGCGCAAGGTGTCGCCGTCCACGACCTCGGTGACGGCGCCTGTTTCCGCGGCGGACGCGGGGCCGGGGAGGAGTCCGGAATGGAGAAGAAAAAAAACGGCAAGGAGCGACAGCCCCTTGCCGAGGAAGACGTTCGGGGAGACCTCCCGGTTTCCTCGTCGAATCAACAAGGAATGTCCCCCCCTCGTCATACCGGCTACTTCAGGGCTTCGGGGTGGATCTCCACCTTCACGCTCTTGCGGCGGTCCGCAAGGAAGGCCTGGAGCGTAGCGCTCTTTTTCTGCTCGGCCAGTCCCTTCAGGAAGCCGGCCTTCTTCTGCGCCCACTCGTCGTCGGAGGGAAGCTGCTCGCCGGAGAACGCCACGGCGAGGGGGATCCCCTCCCTCCCCTGGTACACCTTCCGGGGGACCGGCGCTTTCGCGGAGAGGTTGGAGAGGTCTTTCCGAAGGTCCCCGGCCCCGGCGAGCGCCTCGGGGACCGCTTCCGAGAGGGGAGCGAACCACCCGGTCGTAGAGGACGAAAGTTTCGCCTTCCTCGCGTTCGTCTCGAGTTCCGACGCCGTGTTCGAGACCGTCAGAACCTGCTGCACCGCCGCCTTCGCCGCCGCCGCCCTTTTCTCGCGGGCGACCGCCGCCGCGACCTTGTCGCGCACTTCCGGCAGGGGGGGGACGCGGGAATCTTCCTTCGCCGTCACCTGGTAGATGTAGTGGGTTTCTCCGACGGTCTTTACGGGGGCGACTTCGCCCGATGGGAGCAGCAGCGCGTCCTGGGCCAGCGACGCGGGAACGCCGGGGATTCCTTCCGCTCCCACCCAGCCGGTTTCAACGACCGGCACGCCGAATGCCGGCGCCGTCGCTTTCACGGATTTCCCGGCGACCGCCTTCGGCTGCGCTTCGTACGCCTTGACCACGGCGAGGTCCTTCCCCTTCTCGCGGCGGATCTGCTCGATGACGCGGTCGCGGACCTGGGAGAGGGGAAGGGCCTCCGGGAATCGGATCCGGTTCACCCGGGCGAGGACGTAGGCGCCCGGGAGTTCGACCGGGCCGACCACCGTGTCCACGGATGCCTGGAAGACCGGCCCGGAGAGCGTCTCGCCGGCGTCCTTGCGCGAGAGCCACGCCTCCCCGCCTTTCCCGCGCGCATGCGCCTTCGCCTGGGCATCGAAATCGGCCTTCCCCTTTGACGCCTTGGCGAGGATCTCCCCGGCCTTCTTCCGCACCGCGTCGCGGTCCTTCTTTCCGAAGGTCAGGACGATACGCGAGACCAGCCGCTGCTCCTCCGTGCGGAACCGGTCGGAGTTCGCGTCATGAAATGCCTTGATCTCGGCCTCCGACGGCTGGACCTCCCGCCCGAAGCGGTCGGGAGTGAAGGCGGCGACGGCGAGCTTCACCCGCGCCGGAGTGCGGAAACGCTCCTTCGCCTGTTCGTATTTCGCCAGGATCTCCCCCTCGGCCGGCGCATCGGCTTTCGTCTTCCCGGGGTCCGCCGTCACCACCAGGAGCCGGATCTTCCTCGACGCGATCCGGAACAGCTCCTTCGCTTCCGTCTCCGGTACGAGCGCCCCGGCGGCGATCAGGCCCTCGACCTTCTTCATCGTGATCTCGACCCGTTTGGAGGCCTCGAACTCGGCCGGTGTGAGGCGATTGCTGGAGAGGATCGACCGGTACAGATCTTCCCGGAACTGCCCGTTCTGCTGGAACGAGGAGACGCCGGCGATCTCCCGCTGCACCTCTTCGTCCGTGGCCGACAGTCCCATCTTCGCGGCTTCCGCGAGCAGGAGCTTCCGTTGAACGAGGGAGTCCATCGCCTGCTTCTTCAGGTCGAGCGCTTTCGCCATCTCCGGCGTGAACGCGGGTCCGTACACCTCTCGGTATGTCTTCTCGATGCCGGCGGCGGCCTCGGCAAGTTCGCTCGTCGTGATCTGCTCTCCGCCCACGGTGGCGGCCACGTTCCGTCCCTGTTCGGAGTAGGTGCCGACTCCCCACCAGATGAAAGTCAACGCGATGAAGGAGAGGATGATCTTGATGGCCCAGGAGCCGGCGTTGCGGCGGAGTACGGAGAGCATGGCGAGGAGGTTCTCCTGTCGATGGATGTGAAAGCGCTGTCGAACGTGCCATTCTAATGCCGCACGCTGTTCGATATCAACGGGATTCCGGCCGGATCCCCTTCGGATTGCATTGTGGATAGGGGGGCTGCTAAGATACCCGGATACGTTTTCGTGGAGATCGAACGTGTGTCTGGAGGATGCGGAATGATTTTCGACCGGCTGCTCGGGCTGTTTTCACATGATCTGGCGATCGACCTCGGTACTGCGACGACGCTGGTGTACGTGAAGGGGGAGGGGATCATCTGTTCCGAGCCCTCCGCCGTGGCGGTTCACCGGGACACTCGGGGGACCAAGAAGGTGCTCGCCGTCGGGATCGAGGCGAAGCGGATGATCGGTCGCACACCGGGGAACATCGTCGCGATCCGCCCCATAAAGGACGGAGTCATCGCCGATTTCGAGGTCACCGAGGCGATGCTCCGGTACTTCATCCGGAAGGCCCATAAGGCCCGGACCCTCGTTCGCCCCCGCATCATCATCTGCGTTCCCTATGGCTGCACCGAGGTGGAGCGGCGCGCCGTCCGCGAGTCCGCGCAGAGCGCGGGAGCCCGGGAGGTGTATCTGATCGAGGAGCCCCTGGCGGCCGCGATCGGGGCGGGGCTCCCCATCACCGAGCCGTCCGGCAACATGATTGTCGACATCGGCGGAGGGACGACCGAGGTGGCGGTCATCTCCCTGGGGGGGATCGTCAAGAGCCAGTCGGTGCGCGTGGCCGGCGACAAGATGGACGAGGCGATCCTCCAGTACGTGAAGCGGAAGTACAACCTGCTGATCGGCGAGCCGACGGCGGAACATATCAAGGTCGCGATCGGAAACGCGTTCCCGGGCTTCTCCGAAACCACGGAGATCAAGGGACTCGACATGGTCTCCGGGGTGCCCAAGGCGCTTTCCCTCCACTCGGACGAGGTTCGCGAGGCGCTGTCCGAGCCGGTCCGGATCCTTGTCGACGCCGTCAAGGGTGTTTTCGAAGAAACTCCTCCGGAACTGGCGGGAGACATCTACGACCGGGGAATCGTGCTCGCGGGGGGAGGGGCCCTGCTGCGAAACCTCGACGCTTTGCTGCGGGAAGAGACGGGGCTCCCGGTCGTGGTAGCGGAGGACCCCCTTTCCTGCGTGGTGCTCGGGTCCGGCAAGGCGCTGGACGAACTCGACCTGCTCCGGCAGGTGGCCTTGCATTAGCCAACAGGGCGCGGGCGAAGGCCCGAACCCGGTTTCCAAGCGGTATCTATGCGATCCTTCTTCCGGAATTGGTGGCGGCTTCTCGTCGCCGTGGCGCTGCTGGTCGCGGCGATCCAGATTTTTGTCCGCCCTTCGAAAGCGCTGGAGCGCGCCGAACCGGTACGCGCGGCCGGGGTCGTCCTCTTCCGTCCTTTTTACTCCGTCGCGGACTTCCTTCGCGGCGGCATGTCCGGCATTTGGAGCAGGTACATCGCGCTGGTGGGCGTATCCCGGGAGAACGAACGGCTGCGCAAAGAGGTGATGGATCTTCGGGAGCGTCTCCACGAGACCCGCGATGCCGTCCTCGAGAACCGCCGGTTGAAGGATCTCCTGCGTTACTCGGAGACTGTCGAACGGCGCGCCCTCGGAGCGCGTGTGGTCGGGCACGACGTCTCCCCGTGGTTCCGGGCGATCTTCCTGGGCACCGGGTCGGAGGCGGGGATCGAGGACGGGATGTCCGTGGTCACTCCCTACGGCGCGGTCGGGCGGATCCACAAGTCCCATCCGGGCCTTTCCGAGGTGCTGCTCGTGACGGACGGCCGGTTCGCGGCCGACGTGATGGTCGAGCGCAGCCGGGTCCGCGCGATCGCGGAAGGGGTGGGCGGGAACTTCTGCCGGCTCAAGTACGTCTCTCCGGCGCACGACGTCGCGGTGGGGGACCGGATCGTCTTCTCCGGCTTCGACGGGAGCATGCCCAAAGGGGTTCTCCTCGGCACCGTCGTCAGCGTCGACCGGCCGAAGGAGAGTCTTTTCCAGAAAGTGAAGGTCCAGTGCGCGGTGAACTTCCAGGACGTCGAGGAGGTGATGGTGATCCTTTCACGCCCCTCTGTGCCGTTCCGGGCGGGAAAGGAATGAGATATTTCCTCGTGCTCCTCGCCTCATCGTACCTGGGCGCCTCTCTTTGCGTCTGGGGACTCTCCGGGCTCGTTCCCTGGTTCCTGCTCCCCGATTTTCCGTTTCTCGCGATCGTTTTCTCGGGGCTCTTTGTCCCGGGGATCGGGGGGTTCCTGTGCGCGCTCCCTCCAGCGCTCTTCCGGGAGATCACGACGTCCGCACCTTCCTGGTCGATGTTCCTCGGTTCGATGGCCCTCTACTTCGCCTCGCGGGAGATCGGGCGACGTTTTCACCTGCGCAATGAACCGGCGCTTCTCTCCGCCGTCGTTTCCCTGCTCGCGACCGAGTCATTCTCCGTCCTCCTTCTCCTTTCCCTGTCCGGGGCCCGTCCCTTCTCCTTCCTGTGGGGCGCACAGGAGGCCGTCCGGATCGCCTGGACCTCCCTGATCGCCGTCCCGCTCTTCCTGGACCTGTCGGTCCGCTGGCGCCGGGTGAGGGAATGACCGGCCGGATCCGCAAGCGGGAGCAGGACCCCGACATCACCCGCCGATCCCGTCTTCTCCTCTACGTGGCTTTCGGGGCGTTCGCGCTGCTCCTGGGGCGACTTTACTGGCTCCAGGTCGTGGAGGCCGACCGGTACCGGAATCTCGCCGAGAACAACCGGCTCCGCCTCCGGACGGTCCGCGCGCCGCGCGGGCTGATCCTCGACCGGAAGGGGAGGGCGATCGCGGAGACCCAAGGCTCTTTCGATCTCGTCTGTTCCCCCGTGGACGTCAAGGACCTCGAAGCGGAGATCGGTCTCCTCGCCGAGATCGTGGAGTTCGACGTCGACGACAACGAGGTCCTCGACAAGATCCGTTCGGCGAAGCGTTCGAACCCCTACAGCGGTATCACCGTGGCGCGGGACCTCCGGTTCGAGCAGGTCTCGGTCATCGAGTTCAACCGGGAGAACCTCCCCGGATTCTCTGTCATGGTCGAGGCGAAACGGAGCTACCCCTACGGTACGGCCTTCGCGCACGTCCTCGGGTATGTGGGGGAAGCGAGTCCGGAGGAGATGGATCAGTCGGAAGACGGCTCCCTCGCGATGGGAGACCTGATCGGCAAGTACGGACTCGAGAGATCGATGGACAATGTTCTGCGCGGGGTGAACGGCGGCCGGAAAGTGGAAGTGGACGCGGCCGGGAGAGATCAGCGGCTCGTCGAGGAGGTGCCTTCCCGTGCCGGCGGCGCCGTGCACACCTGGCTCGACGCGGACCTGCAGGTGACGGCCCAGGAGGCGTTGGGGACCCGGGCGGGGGCCGTAATCGCTCTCGCGCCGCGCACGGGGGAGGTCCTCGCTTTCTACTCCGGCCCCGCGTTCGATCCGAACGTGTTCGCGCGCGGAATCCGCAAGGCCGACTGGAACGGGCTGAACACCGACCCGCGCAAACCGATGCAGAACAAGGGCCTGCAGGGGACGTACGCCCCGGGTTCCACCATCAAGCCGTTTCTCGCGATGACGGCCCTCGAGGAGAAAATGCAGGAGAAGGGGAAGGCGGTCGTTTGTCCCGGGTCGTACCGCCTCGGGAACCGGGTCTTCCGCTGCTGGAGGGAGAAGGGGCACGGCGCCGTCGACATGTACCGGGCGATCGTGCAGTCGTGCGACGTCTACTTCTACACGCTCGGGTTGAAGCTGGGCCCCGATCGGATCGCAAAGCTCGAGAAGGACGCGGGGCTGGGAACGATCACGGGGATCGACCTCCCGGGGGAGCGGAAGGGGCTGGTCCCCGACACGGAGTGGAAGCGCGGGGTGAGCAAGGAACGGTGGCAGGACTACGAGAGCGTGATCCTCGGAATCGGCCAGGGGGCGGTCCACCTCACTCCCCTCGAGATGGCCGTCGGCTACGCGACGCTGGCGACGGGTGGCGAGGTGATGCGGCCCCGCGTCGTGTCGAAGGTGATCGGAAAGGACGGGAAGGCACAGGCGCACGGTCCCGAGGTGCTCCGGAAGCTTCCATGGAACCCGGAAAACGTGGAGTTCCTCCGAAAGTCGCTGGCCGGCGTCGTGAACGACTTCGGAACGGGCGGGGCGGCGAAGCTCCCCGGGGTCGTGGTGGGTGGGAAGACGGGCACCGCGCAGGTCGCCTCGGTGAAGGGGAAGATGATCAAGTCCGAGAATCTTCCGTACGAGATCCGCGACCACGCATGGTTCGTCGCGTTCGCCCCGGTGGACGACCCGCAGATCGTCGTGGCGGCGATGGTGGAGCACGGCGGGCACGGCGGATCCGTGGCCGCGCCGATCGTCAAGGCGGTGATGCAGGAGTTCTTCCGCACCCGGTCCGTCGGCCCGAATCGGAAGGGGGGGGCATGATCCTTCCGTCGAAATGGGCGCGTATGGACTGGCCGCTGTTGCTCAACGCGATGGCCCTCTGCGCGATCGGGCTCCTGAACGTCTACTCCGGCACGCGGGTTCACGGCGTTCCCGGAACCGCGTTGGTGACCAAGCAGCTTGTCTGGATCCTCCTCGGGGTTGCCGCTTTCTTCGCGGTCTTCTTGATGAGCGACGGGTTCATCGAAGAGACCGCCAACGGATTTTTCCTCGCCGTCCTCCTTCTCCTCGTGGTCGTGCTGTTGACGGGAAGGGTCCGCGGGGGTGCCCAGCGGTGGATCGCCATGGGGGCGTTCAACTTCCAGCCGTCGGAGTTCGCGAAGATCGCCGTCACGCTCGCGCTGGCGCGGTACTTCTCGTCGAAATACCGTTACGGAGGGATCGGCCTGAAGGAGTTTGTCCCGGCGATCGGGTTGGTTCTCGCGCCCTTCCTCCTGGTGGCGCTTCAGCCCGACCTTGGCAGCGCGGGAGTATTCCTCTTCATCCTCGCCGGAACGGCGGTCGTGGCGTGCGTGCGATGGAAGGTACTCGCGTTTTTCGCGGCGGCCGGCGCGGCGGCGGGGCCCGTCCTCTGGTTCTTCATGAAGGAGTACCAGCGTCAGCGGGTGCTCACCTTCATGAACCCGGAGCTCGATCCGCTCGGGGCGGGGTATCACGTGATCCAGTCGAAGATCGCGGTGGGGTCCGGCGGGATCCTCGGGAAGGGGTATCTGCAGGGGACCCAGGGGGCGCTTCGATTCCTGCCGGAGCAGCACACCGATTTCGCCTTCGCCGTCTTCTCCGAGGAGTGGGGGTTCCTCGGGTCCATCCTTCTGCTCGTCCTGTTCCTGCTGCTGGTCTACCGCCTTTTCTTCCTCACCATACGGTCGCAGGACCGGTTCGCGTCGTTCGCCTGCGGGGGGGTCGCGGTTTTCTTCCTGACCCACATCGTCATCAACATGGCGATGGTTTGCGGCCTCTTCCCCGTCGTCGGGATCCCGCTTCCGTTCGTGAGCTACGGCGGGTCTTCGATGCTGACCGGGATGATGGCGCTGGGCGCGGCGGCGAACCTGTCGCGGTCCCGGTTCACGTTCCAGGGGGGCGGGGGGAAAGGACGAGGGATCGGTTCCTGATCTCCGAGGAGAGTTCCCCGGACATCCCCGGCGAAAAACCGATCCATCGTCTCTGCACCGTTCCTTCTGCATCGAGAAGAAGCAACACGGGCCCCTGGCTCACGAGGAACTCCCTGCGGAACTCGCCGGGAAGCGCGATGAGGGTGGTGACCTCCGGCGCCCCTGGATTCTCCGGTCCATAGCCATCGGGGAGGGGCGTGGGGCGAATCGGGGGAACTTCCCGTCTTCCGGCGGGAGACAGCGCCGTCTCCCGGTCGAACAAGACCCGGTAGACGCGCACCGTCCCTTGAGGGTACGGTTTCGCGGCGACGCCGACCGCCTTCCATACGTACGTGCACGCCGGGCACCACGGAAACTCGAGAAACACCAGGCGGATCGTCCCGCTGGCCGGGGGAAGCGCTACGAGGGCCTTTCCCGACGCATCGGAGAAAACGGGATGCGCGACCGGGAAGGGACGGGACCCCACGGTGATCGCCTTCGACCCGCACCCCGCGGCCAGAAGAAGGCCCGCGATCAGGGCCGCCAGGTGCTTTCTCAAAGGTTCTTCTGTACCAGAGAAACGATGTTCGACTTCGGGTTGACGCCGACCATCTGTCCCTTGATCTGTCCGTCCTTGAAGAGGATGAGCGTCGGGATCCCCCGCACGCCGAACTTCGACGCGATCTCCGGGCTGTCGTCGACGTTCACCTTTCCCACGCGCGTCTTTCCGTCGAACTCCTTCGCGACCTCCTCGAGGATCGGAGCGATGACGCGGCACGGTCCGCACCACGTAGCCCAGAAGTCGACGAGGACGGGTGTTCCACTCTCGACCGTCGACTGGAAGTTCGCGCTGTTCAGTTCGAGGATGTTCCCGGCCATTCCGTCCCTCCCTGCGTCCTTGGTTATTTTCCCCGCTTTGCCAGTTCCTTCTTTACGCAACGATCCATCACGCACGGGATCCCCGCGGCGTCGAGGATCTCGCGGGCCCGATCGCTTTCGACCCCTTCCTGCATCCAGAAGAATCGGGCCCCGATCCGCACGGCTTCCTCCGCGATCGGCGGAACGTCTGCGGATTTTCGAAACACGTCGACCAGATCGACCCGCCCGGGGATCTCCGTCAGCGACTTGTACGCCTTCTCGCCGAGAACTTCGGTGATCAGGGGATTCACCGGGATGACGCGGTATCCCCGCTCCTGCAGGTACTTCGCCACCACGTGGCTGGGACGGTCCGGCTTGTCGGAGATCCCGACCACGGCGACCGTTTTCGACCCGGAGAGGATTGCATCGATCGGCGGTTCCATCGGCTTCTCCTTCCTCCTTTCAGATGCGGTTCATGCTACATCGGTTTTTCGGGAATGAAAATAGATCCCGCTCCGCGACGTTCCTTGACAGCCCGCGATGGAAAAGATTATCGTTTCCCCTACTCTCGCCCGGAGGGCTCTCCTTGAAGGAATCGGTCGTTCGTTCGCTGAAGGAAGGGGCCGAGCTCCGCCTGAAGATGGCGGATTCGATGCCGGCGGAGATCGTATCGGCGGCGTCTGCGATCGCGGAGGCGTTCAAGGCGGGGGGAAAGCTCCTCCTCTTCGGCAACGGCGGCAGCGCCGCCGACGCGCAGCACATCGCCGCGGAGTTCGTGAACCGTTTTCTCATCGAGCGGCCGCCCCTGCCCGCGATCGCCCTCACGACGGACACCTCGGTTCTCACCAGCATCGCCAACGATTACGCGTTCGACGAGATCTTCGGCAAGCAGGTGAAGGCGCTCGGAAAGAAGGGGGACGTTGCCCTCGGGATCACGACCAGCGGGTCCTCCGGGAACGTCCTCAAGGCGCTGCGCGCCGCGAAGAAGCTGGGAATGACGACGATCGCGCTGACCGGCGAAGGAGGGAAGGCGGCGTCCCTCTCCGATATCGCCCTGCAGATCCCCTCCCGGAGCACGCCACGGATCCAGGAGGCCCACATCGTGGTCGGGCACATCCTGTGCGACCTGACCGACACGATCCTGTTCAAGGACGTCGGCAAGCGGTGACTCGCCCCCTCGACTTCTCGCGCCTCCGGCGCACCTCCCTCCACTCCAGGGCGAGCAAGGTGTCGTTCCGCGGCTTCGGTGTCCCGCCGCGGCGCGGGATGTCGTTCGCCCGGTTCCTCGACGGCCTGCCGGGGTATCTGGCCGCGAAGGATTTCCGCGCCGTCGTCGAGGCGATCGCCCGGGCCCGAAGGCGGGGGGCCCCGGTGCTGCTCGGGATCGGAGCGCACTTCATCAAGGTGGGGCTCTCTCCGCTGCTCCTCCAGGGGATCCGGGACGGCGTGTTCACCGCCGTGGCGATGAACGGCGCGGGGGTGATCCACGACGTGGAGCTCGCGCTCGCCGGGAAGACGTCGGAGGACGTCGCGGCCCGCCTTCCGGACGGGTCGTTCGGCATGGCCCGGGAGACCGCGCAGTTCGTCCACGCCGCACTGGCGGACGGCGTGCCTGCGGGCCTCGGGTTCGGCGCCTCCGTCGGGAAGGCGATCGCTTCATCGAAGGCGCGCTACCGGAAGAAGAGCCTGCTCGGGGAGGCGTTCCGGCTCGGCGTGCCCGTGACCGTCCACGTGGCCGTGGGGGCCGACATCGTCCACATGCACCCCGAGGCCGACGGCGCGGCGATCGGCGAAGGGTCGCTGCGGGATTTCCGGACGTTCTGCTCCCTCGTCGCGGGGCTCTCCGGGGGCGTCTACGTCAACGTCGGGTCGGCGGTCATCCTCCCCGAGGTCTTCCTCAAGGCCGTCTCGGTGGCGCGCAACCTCGGGCATCCCCTGTCCCGGATCACGACCGTCAACATGGACTTCCTGCGGCAATACCGCCCGGACGTCAACGTGGTGAACCGCCCCACGCAATGCGGCGGGAAAGGGTACCACCTGATCGGGCCGCACGAGATCCTCTTCCCGCTCCTCATGGCGGCCCTCGCCGAAACCCAAGGTTGATCGCCCGCTCCGACGAGCGTACGGAGCAGAGGGGTCCCCCGAACG
>Ga0172376_10005463_pt1 | contig 14183 bp, 15 predicted proteins | sample Lak35m_FD_121114 | JGI IMG/M metagenome (GOLD analysis project Ga0172376, IMG submission 121114) | Freshwater microbial communities from Kabuno Bay, South-Kivu, Congo - kab_092012_35m | ecosystem: Environmental > Aquatic > Freshwater > Lake | place: Democratic Republic of the Congo: South-Kivu...
GCGGTCTTGAATTGAAAAGTACTGATCTGCGATGGGATCACTTGGATTCCAAGGGTAAACTGTTTCATCCCCCCATATCAACTCAACCAAATCTGTTTCAACCGGGAAATGTATTTCTAATTCATTATCCATAGAACCTCTTTAGTCTTTATGTCTGGCTCACAATCAATTCTATAAACTATGGACTGCTTTCTTGTCTGATAAGCTAAGCCTAAGTTTACAGTGTTATGTCTGAGTAGAACTACAGCAATGGATCAGTGGATTCCATAAATGTAATTATCATTTTGGGCTCCACCTATCCGCAACTTAATTGATCGCCCCAATGGGTAACTGGGGGGAGGGGCGACGGTCTATCACTTGATCAATTAAACCATAATCAACTGATTCAGAAGCCGACATAAAAAAATCCCGATCTGTATCGTGTTCAATCCGTTCTAGGGGTTGACCAGTATGATCAGCTAAATGTTCATTCAGTTTACGTTTGAGATAAAGAATCTCCCTAGCCTGAATTTCAATATCAGTCGCCTGTCCTTGAGCACCCCCTAAGGGTTGGTGGATCATTATTCGAGAATGGGGTAAGCTCATTCGTTTTCCCTTTTCCCCAGCACTGAGTAAAAAAGCACCCATACTGGCTGCTAACCCCACACAAATTGTGGAAACATCTGGTCGTATTTGGTTCATGGTGTCAAAAATTCCCATACCCGCCGATACCGAACCACCAGGTGAATTGATGTAGAGGTAGATATCTTTCTCCGGATCCTCAGCATCTAGAAATAACATTTGGGCGACAACCAGATTTGCAACTTCACTATCAATTGGCTGACCCAGGAAAATTATTCGTTCCCGAAGCAATCGAGAGTAAATGTCAAACGCTCGCTCTCCGCGACCGGACTGTTCAATGACAATAGGAATCATAGTGTCAACCTTTGGTTAAAAAACAGGAATGTTGAATTTCATTCTTATTAAACTAGTTTAACGCTCTATCTGCCTAAGATTTAGATAGCCTGTCTGTGGATGTAGGAGTCAATTGTGTCCTTAAGCTTTAATTGGGAGTGTTTCCCCCCCAATATCAATTTGAGTTTCTCTTTGATGTAGGCTTTTCTGGCATGAATACCCAAATAAAATAAATTGTTTGATTGTGTTAGGGTAATAAAATGGGTAGGATTGATCAAACTTTCTAATCCAGGTTTAATATGACTGATATTGACGTTTTAATCCAGGCTGTAGATAGGGCTGATTCTTCTGTCAAATTATTAGAAGCAGTGGAAAAACTTGCCGATGTCCAGTCAGAAAAGGGGATCCCTACTTTAATTGCAGCCCTTGGTTATAACAATCCGGGTGCCGCCGTAGCTGCTGTGGATGGTTTAATTCGCATTGGGGAACCCGCTGTAAAGGGATTGTTAGATCAACTAGATTCCCATAATTACACTGCCCGTTCCTGGGCAATCCGAGCTTTAGCGGGTATTGGTGATCCCAGGGGGTTGATTACCCTATTGGGAGCAGCAACGGCTGACTTTTCCATGAGTGTTAGACGAGCGGCTGCGAAAGGATTAGGGACAATGAAATGGCATTGGTTCCCCGATGACTTGTTGGAAATTGCCCAATATGAAGCTTTAGATGCCCTATTGTTCGTAGTTGAACAGGATGAAGAGTGGGTGGTTCGGTACTCGGCAGTCGTCGGTTTACAGTCTTTGGGAATCACCTTTGGCCAACCAACATCTGAAATCAAGGGGGTTTGGCGATGCCAGATTGAACGTCAACTCACCCAACTAATTGCTACTGATCTCAGTTTAACAGTACGAGCGAGAACAGAGAATGCGTTACAACAACTACGAAGTCAGTCACCTAAACCCCCACTCCTCTCAGTGCCATCATCCCTATCGACGATGGACTGGCACCTGATTTTGGAAAAACTTTATGAAAGAAAGGGTAATGAACGACAATCAATTGCTGAAGGTGACCCACGTAAATATCGTCAACTTGCCGTAACAATTCACCATCGTCCCCATCCAAATCTGGAAAATTGAACTGGAAATTATGAACCCGCTAAGTCTTTTTGATGGAATTAGCCCCCTGCTTCGTCCCGGATGACGGAAATGTTTTGAAAGAATCCAGAAACTGTGTTCCTAATGATTCCCAATTATTTGCATTTCCTTTAAATGTGATGACCCCTAATACATACATCCTTCGATTCACCAGTAAAATTCGTGCCTTACCCACAAGTCCTTCGGGGCTCTCAAAATCTAACTCCCGTCCCTGGTGAAGTCCTAATTTGATGTCTTTTTCTTCTTTTAACTTCACTTCAAATGATTTTAGAGCCGCAGTCTGGAGTTCATTGAGTAAGTCTTTGGATGATTTCCTCCCATAGTCCTTTTCGGGATAGTCTCCATACCCCACCCCATAGAATATCCCATTAGAAGTGACAGAACTAATGCGAAAATCTACCATACCTGCTTGGGTTTCAAAGGATTTAGTATCATCTACCGGGGAGTCTGGCATGGAAATACCATACCCACCCATGTCTGACTGAAATGATTGCCATTGCCCTTGGGCTATCAATGGGGATGGTTGGATATGGGAAGTAGATGGACGATCAGCACGGGCAGGCAACTTAATGGCTAGAAGTAAAGCCAGGATTGGGATTAAATACCTTAACTGGATGAATTTATTTCTCATGAATGATTATCACCTCATAACTGGTGCTGCAACATAATTGTAGACTAGCAATTGTGGACTAACATCTGAAATTTGTCTTGGAATCCCCAATGAATTTTAATAATCCCAGGAACATTACAAATTCTGTATTATTCTAGTAGTGACGGTAAGGACTACTTTCCTGTTCCTCTAATCAGTTCCATATGGAGATCGATAATCTGGATCACTGGCAACATGAACATAACTTCGGGACTGATTTTCATGTTCCCGAAAATAAGACTAAACTTGTATTGTTAGTCACTGCCTTTACCATGGTGGCAGAGATTATTGTCGGCTCTTTGTTGGGTTCTATGGCTCTTTTAGCTGATGGTTGGCACATGGCTACCCATGTAGCTGCCTTTGGCATCACCGTGTTTGCCTATCAATATGCCCGTCGTCATGCCAGCAACCCTACCTACACCTTTGGTACGGGTAAGGTTACAGTTTTAGGTGCCTTTACCAGTGCCATCGCCCTAGTGGTCATTGCTGTAATGATGGCATTAGAGTCCCTAATCCGTCTTATCAGCCCCTACCTGGATGTCCATTTCCACCACCACATCACCCAGTTCGACGATGCCATTGGAGTGGCAGTATTGGGATTGGGGGTCAATTTACTCAGCGCAGCCCTCTTAAATCATCATTCTTTGCATGAAGATTCGAATCATCCCCCCAGTCATACCCATTCCGATTCAGAATCTATCATTCCTTTTATCTCTCATAAACAATCCTTAAAATCTATGGCAAGGGATGACATCCCATTTCCAAAACCTCATCCCCATCCCCATCGGGACCCTAACTTATATGCGGCATATGTTCATGTTTTGGCAGATACCCTAACCTCCATCTTAGCCATTGTTGCCTTATTGGCTGGTAAGTTCTGGGGATGGATATGGTTGGACGCTGCCATGGGACTGGTTGGGGCAATGGTCATTAGTAACTGGTCCTATGGGCTAGTGCGGGAATCTGGAATGATCCTCTTAGATGGGACAATTGATCGGACCTTAAAAGCCACGGTGGTGGAAGCCATTGAACGGAACGGGGAAGACTTAGTTACTGACATACATATTTGGCACCTGAGCCCCCATAAATTTGCTGCTACGCTGAGTCTATTAAGTGATGAACCTCAGCCGCCCCACCACTATAAACAACGGTTGAGCCACATCCCATCCCTTGCCTATTTGGTGGTGGAGGTTCATTCATGTGCTGAACTACCCGTAGATGGGCTGAACAGTGAACGCTTTAAATAATTTTTTAATTAATTTTTTTAAATAACTGTCGATAAACAAATCCTCCCCGTTCAAGGGTACTCCGTTCTCGTTCGGTTGTTACGGGCAATGGATTAATTAATATCCACTGCCCGTCATCTGCTTTTTGAGGAAGGGTTTCACCCCCTTCCAGACTAAAAGCAGGGTGGAATGCAAATTGATCCGCCATGTCAATTGCCACCTCCCTCACATCAGACTGAAGAAAAACAACTCCCCCTGGTTTTAAGAACCGTCCCAAGGTATCCACCAGTTCTGGTTGAACGACCCGACGCTTTTGGTGGCGTTTTTTAAACCATGGATCAGGAAATTGGATACTAACAAACGATAAGGAGGATGGCAAACTGGTTAGCAACCCAACTAGGGACGGATTGACATTACAAAAAAGATAGTGGAGGTTGGTTAATCCCAATTCTGTTCGGTGATGGTTGGCTGCTGCCACTAATGTCTGCCGAATTTCCACCCCCAAAAAGTTCCAATGATGGTGGAGTTGAGCCATTTCTAATAAAAAACTACCCCGTCCACACCCAATATCTAAGTGGAGGGGGAATTGAGGATAATGATAAACCCCTGACCAATCTGGCGGTACCATCGCTGTTTGGTACTGTCTTGACAACGGATTAACATGCTGCCTAACTCTCACAATCAGCCACAGAAGTTAAATTGATTAACCTGATTATAACGCGCCATGCGAGAATGCCTGCGGGTAAACTCCCCTACGGATGTATTACCTTCAGGATTAATCACTCCCGTAGCCCTTTGCCATAGTTCCCGACTGGCTAGTTTTAAGTGATAGGTTCCCCCTAACTTGGAGACATGGAACCAATGGACACATTGACATTCAGCGCACCAAAATGCCTCCATCCACTGTCCATCTAGGGGAACTACTGTTTGGCTGGACATTAACAGAACTGCATTGATGCGGTTGATGCCCTGTTCCCGTAAATGCTCCACTTTGTCAGCGTATAACGGAAACTTTTGACTGACACTATCCATATAACAGCCATGATAGGGACAAAAGATAGCCCTTCGTTTTGATCGTCGTCGATTCCGTTTTTTCTCAGACTGCAACTTAAAGCACCTCTTATTCAATCAGAATTGTGATTTTGTAGTTGTTTCCATTCCCACGGTAGTCAAGGTTAGGGGATAGAACGGAGAGTTCCTCCCTAGGGGAAAGTGAGTAGTCACAGGATTTGGAGTTTGGAAAGAAGATTAAAACTCTCCCCACTGATGGTTTTCCCAATTTTCTAACCTTACCCCTTGAAAAACTAGATAAAGTTTACCCTATTTATGAATGATGTTTCGGGGAAGTGGGCAACTTTTTTACTCAAGAATGCCGAATCAAATTCTAGTTTGCCAGAGTTTAAAGCCCAATTACCCTTCATAGGAATTCTGCTATTTTTAGTCCATTTAGAGCTTTCCCACGGTACAATCAATTGTCTGTATTCCTAATATAGTGAACTTATATAGTGAATTTTCACAAGGTTAGTATCAACCTCAGTTAAAAATAGGCTGGGGCTTTCAAACGATAATTCTAGGTAGGCGAGGGTTAGATGGCTGAAACCTTTTTATTCAATGCGTTGCGTGCCGCTATTGATGAAGAAATGCACCGGGATCCGTCAGTATTTGTTCTGGGTGAGGATGTAGGACAGTATGGTGGTTCCTATAAAGTAACCAAGGATCTGTATGAAAAATATGGGGACTTGCGGTTGTTAGACACACCCATCGCTGAAAATAGTTTTACTGGCATGGCTGTCGGAGCTGCAATAACGGGTTTACGTCCCATTATTGAAGGTATGAATATGGGTTTTTTATTGTTGGCCTTTAACCAAATTGCCAATAATGCGGGCATGTTACGGTATACATCTGGGGGAAACTTCAAAATTCCCCTGGTAATCCGCGGACCGGGTGGTGTCGGTCGTCAATTAGGAGCAGAACACTCCCAAAGATTAGAAGCTTATTTCCAGGCTGTACCTGGATTGAAGATTGTTGCCTGTTCAACCCCCTTTAATGCTAAAGGACTGCTGAAATCAGCTATTCGGGATGAAAACCCGGTTTTGTTTTTTGAACATGTATTACTCTATAACCTAAAAGAAACATTACCCGAAGAAGAGTACTTATTGCCCTTGGATAAAGCTGAAGTGGTTCGTGAGGGAAATGATGTCACCATCCTCACCTACTCTCGAATGCGCCATCATGTTTTACAAGCAGCAAAGACCCTCACCAAGTCTGGATATGATCCAGAAATTATTGATTTGATCTCCCTTAAACCCTTAGATTTTGAAACCATTGGTGCATCTATCCGCAAGACCCATCGGGTTATCATTGTGGAAGAATGTATGCGCACCGGTGGAATTGGGGCAGAACTGATTGCTTCAATTAATGATCGTCTGTTCGATGAACTGGATGCCCCAGTCCTCCGGCTTTCTTCTCAGGATATTCCTACTCCCTATAATGGGGTATTAGAGAATCTAACCATTGTACAACCGACCCAAATTATTGAGGCAGTAGAGAAAATGCTGACCAACCCCTGTTAAAATAAGTCGCCAGCATCCATTACAAGAAGGCAGTGGTGGATAGTGATATTCTGTATTCATTTCCGTTACTCTGGTTTTATGGTTCCATTGTGCTCAAAATTGAGAATTTAAATAAATTCTATGGCGGTCGTCAAGCCTTACATGGATTGACCCTGCATCTTGCTAGTGGTGAAATTTATGGGCTACTAGGACCAAATGGTGCTGGAAAAACAACTACCATTAATATCATTTGTAATTTACTGAAGCCCGATGGGGGCAGGGTGGAAATTATGGGTCAGCCCGTATCAGATGGGACTAAACATCTGATTGGGATTGCTCCCCAGGAGAATTTACTCTATCGCTCCCTGACATGTGCTGAAAATTTAGACTTCTTTGGTAAATTGTATGGGTTGAAGCGACGAGAGCGACAACGGCGGGTAGCAATTTGTTTGGAGTCCGTTGGGTTGACAGACCGAGCCCATAGCGTTGCCCAGAATCTAAGCGGCGGAATGCAACGACGGTTAAGTATGGCGATCGCCTTAATCCATCAACCTAAGTTAGTCATTCTGGATGAGCCAACTACTGGTTTAGATATTGAAGCCCGGTATGAAATTTGGCAATTAATCCATCAGTTGCGAAACGAAGGCACCACCGTGATGATTACAACCCATATGCTGGAGGAAGCCGAGCGTTTATGCCAGCGTATTGGCATTATTAAACAGGGATATTTGCGGGCTGAAGGGACCTTTGAAGAGTTACGTCATTTAATTCCAGCCAAGGAAGTGGTGGTAGTTTCCACCCCTGCGGAGTCAGATGCCATTGCCCGTGCTGAAGAACATGGATTTACGGTGCGTCATTATGGAAACGATTTAGTATTCTGGTTGCCAGAGTTATTGGAACTACGGGAAATTATGGATCGGTTTGATGGCATTCCCCTTAATTCTGTCAGTCGCCAACCCGTTCGACTGGAACATATTTATGTGGAAGTCATCAAATCCGAAGAAAACCATCAGTTCGGGACTTGGGATGGCTTAAAGCGGTTACTTCGCTTTAAGCCATGATTTCAGGAGAGAATTGCCCCTCCTAACAACCGTTGATAACGATACTCTAATTCTTCTTTCAGTAAGGGGGATGCTTTTAAGGTGGGGTCTATTCTAATACAGTTTGCTGCCATTTCCCGTGCAGCATCTAATACGGCTTCATCCGTTGCTAAACTAGCTAAGGCAAAGTCCGGCAACCCTGACTGACGGGTACCCAGTATCTCCCCCGGTCCTCGTAAGCGCATGTCCATTTCTGAAATAAAAAAGCCATCCTGGGATTGGGCAAGAACTTGTAGACGCTGTCGAGCAGTTTCAGATTTTGAATGGTTCATTAATAAACAATAAGACTGATGGGCACCCCGACCGACTCGACCCCGCAATTGATGGAGTTGAGATAACCCAAACCGTTCCGCATGTTCAATCATCATCACTGTTGCATTGGGAACATCCACGCCCACTTCAATGACTGTGGTGGACACTAAAATATGAGTATGACCGTCGCGGAAGTGGGCAATGGCTTCATCCTTCTCTACCCCAGTCATCCGCCCGTGGAGTAACCTAACTTGAAAATGTGGGAATACTAGTTCCTGCAACCGTTGATGCTCCACCACCACTGACTTTAAGTCCACCTTTTCCGACTCTTCGATTAAAGGAAGTACCACATATCCTTGACGACCTTGGGCTAACTCCCGACGAAGTAAATCATAGGCATCTGTCCGTTGTTTATTCCCCAATAGGGTGGTTTGAATGGGGTGTCTGCCCGGTGGTAATTCATCAATTTGGCTTACGTCTAAATCTCCATGGAGAGTTAGGGCTAAGGTTCGTGGAATGGGGGTGGCCGTCATGGACAAAACATGGGGGTGAACTCCCTTTTGGTGTAATTTTGCCCGTTGCTCCACACCAAAACGATGTTGTTCATCAATCACCACTAAACCCAATTGCTGAAAGGTAACTGCATCCTGGATAAGTGCATGGGTGCCAACTAAGAGGGGTAATTGTCCAGTTTCTAACTGGTTATAGATTAATTTTCGTTTACTGCTTTTGGTGGAACCTGTCAGTAATTCCACGGGGATGTGTAACTGGTTAAACCATAGGACTAACTTACGGTAATGTTGTTCAGCTAATACTTCTGTCGGTGTCATTAAAGCCGTCTGATAGCCACATTGAATGGCAGCCAGTAAGGCAATCACCGCCACTACTGTCTTTCCTGATCCCACATCTCCTTGAACCAGGCGATTCATGGGGACTGGTTGTTGTAAGTCGTGGTAAATATCATCTAATACCCGTTGTTGAGCATTGGTGAGTTGAAAAGGTAGAATACCATAGAACTGATCAATGAGTTTACCCCTTGGCACGAGTACCACACCCACTTGTTTTTGCCGTTGCTGTTCCCGTCGGTTGAGTAAACCCAATTGTAAATAGAAAAATTCATCAAACACTAAACGGCGACGGGCGGCATCCAGGCTGGGTTGATCGGGAGGGTAATGAATATGGGTAACTGCCATCTGTAAATCAATGAGATCTTGGGTTTGGCGGCAGTCTGGGGGAAGTGGATCGATTAGAAATTGAACTGCTGGCAAGGCTGCAACCACAGCCCGCCGAACCGTATCGCCATCCACCCCATTGGTGAGGGGGTAAACAGGAAGAACCCGCCCTACTTTTAGGGATTGGATGGTACTGTGGGAATGATCCAACACCTCAATTTCTAAATTATCTAAGGTTAAACCATATTTCCCTGCCTTGACTAATCCTGATGCGGCGATGAAGGAACCCATGGGATACTGTCGTTTGATCATCTCCTGCCAACCCCGGTTCCCATAGCGGTTGCCAGGATAAAACCGACTGAGTTTAATTTGTCCGCTACGGTCTTCCAAGATGAGTTCCAGAATAGTGAGTTTCTGGTTTCGGGGGCTATTGAAACAAGTACACCGCTTAACAGTACCCACTAGGGTTACAGTTTCTCCCGGAATTAAATCAGCGATCGCCTTTTGACGAGCGTAGTCTAGGTGTTCACGGGGATAGTAGAACAAAACATCTTTGACGGTGTGTAACCCTAATTTCTTCAGTTGCTCCCCTTGTTTAGGACCGATGCCATTGAGTCGGGTAAGGGGCTGATCCAACTGAGGGGGTAAGTTATCAGCTCCCTTCCGAACTGGAGTAACCCCATTAATGCGGGGACGGGATGGGAGGGAAGAACTGGAAGCTTTTAATAAATTTTGATTAGAATTAATGCTGGCTTGGGGTTGTTTTTCAACTTCTTCCCATTGTTTTTGGCTTTGACGAATTAAACGCCGAGTCTCTGCGATTAAATGCTGCCGTTGAGCAAAGTTAAGGTTGGTGTAATCTTGGAATTGATGGGCCAGCCTATGCCAATGGGTTTTGGTCTCCATGGGTAAGGACGCTGGAGGTAAAAGAAGATTGTTATGGAGAAATTGACTGAATCGGTGGGCGTTGCCAATTAAATCATTAAAGCCTTGATCTGCTTCGATGGTCAAGGCTTTTTGCAACGGAACCCACCAAAATTGTGGATGGGATGGGGATAGCTGATCCATTGACGACATATACCCCTCACCTAAACCTATTCACCATCCTAAGGAACATTATGATCTCAAAGAGGATAGCACGAGTTGAGTAAGAAAATTACCACTTAAGTAGATTAAATTGTTCCATATCCACTGTGTCACGGTTCCGATAAATTGAAAGAATAATAGCCAGACCTACCGCAGCCTCCGCCGCTGCCACGGTGATAACAAATACTGTGAAAACCTGCCCCTTGATTTCACCCGGGTCAAGGAAATTAGAGAATGCCATTAAATTAAGGTTCACAGCATTCAACATTAATTCAATGGACATTAATACCCGCACCGCATTACGACTGGTGATCAGTCCATACACGCCAATGCAAAATAGAGCAGCTGCTAAAAGTAGGAAGTACTGAAGTTCCATAAACGTTAATACTGGTAAACAGTTAAATAGACGGAAAACATCGCAAAAACTAATCTAGATTTTTTCCAGGGTTGGTATTTTTATGAAAAGGAACCCATTGGGATAGAAAACAGAGGTACATCAGCGATCGCTACCCACTGCCACTCCTTCCCGAGGACGTTCGGGCAACATGAGTCCGGCTTCCACTACAGAAGAGGGCTCATTGACGATCAATTCACGACGAGCCAGGATAATAGCTCCAATTAACGCAATTAATAATAAAACAGATGCTAATTCAAAGGGTAAAAGAAAATCACTGAATAAATGCTCGCCAATTAATAAAGTTGCTTGCTCCCCAGAAGCAGGAATTGATGAAATCAACCAGGGGGTGGTAAGTACCATGGTGGATAGTAAAGCAAACAATCCAATACATACCAAACCGGTCACTCCTTTTCGGATCCATGCTGATGAAATGGGAGCAAAATCCTCCCGTTTATTGACCAACATAATGGCAAATAGTATCAATACATTCACTGCTCCAACATAAATTAAAATTTGTGCTGTGGCGACAAACCCTGCATTTAATAATATGTAAAGCCCAGATATGGATATAAACACTCCACCCAATAAAAATGCTGAGTAGACAATATTATTTGCTAGAACAACGCCTAACGCTGCCCCAAGCACCATCAGTGAAAGTAGTCCTAATGAAACAACTTGAACCCCTTGTGCTAAGTTCACCCTTTGTCAATCTCCTTTTGAATTGATAATTGATAATTGATAATTGATAATTGGTGATGGTTTAGTAGGTAGGATTTAGGGTGCATTTTGAGAACCATCAACCATGGGACGGACTTATTGCCGTGGCAATCCAGATGGGGCACTGGGAAGATCATGGGGTTCGATGATACCTTGAGGTAAATAACCCAGTTCCCGTAACGGAGTGACCATGGGATCATTGGTAACCTTATAGGGAAGACGACCTAGAGCAACATTATCATAATTCAATTCATGGCGATCATAGGTAGCCAGTTCATATTCTTCGGTCATTGATAAACAATTGGTAGGACAGTATTCTACGCAATTCCCACAAAAAATACAAACTCCGAAGTCAATACTGTAATGTTTTAACTTTTTCTTCTTGCTTGTTTTGTCATAGTCCCAATCTACTACTGGAAGATTGATGGGACAAACCCTAACACAGACTTCACAGGCAATACATTTATCAAATTCAAAATGAATCCTACCCCGAAACCGTTCAGATGGAATCAATTTTTCATAGGGATAGAGAACGGTAACTGGACGCCTGCGCATGTGGTCGAAGGTGACAGAAAGACCCTGACCAATGTATTTGGCAGCCTGAACCGTTTCCTTCGTATAGTCACCAACTTGTTTGAGAAACTTCAGCATAAATTGGAATCCTGAATTACATAAAATAAAGGAATGAGGGTTACCCTCCGAATGCGACTGGAAAAGCCAGCTTTAATCCTGCCGTTAATAATAAGTTCACCAAGGCAATGGGAAGTAAAAATTTCCAGCCTAGATCTAATAATTGGTCAATTCGTACCCGTGGGACGGTCCAACGTATTAAAATTGCTAGAAAGACTAAAAAATAAGCTTTCAATAGGGTCATGGTAATTCCTAATGAAGCAGTAATTAATTGAACCCAAGGCACATGTGAATCAATGCCCAGCAATTGAAGGATTGGATCGATGGGAATGGGAAAATCCCAGCCACCTAGGTAAAGAACTGCAACCAAAAGGGCTGAAAGGACTAGGTTGACATAAGAACCCAGGTAAAATAGGGCAAATTTCATGCCGGCATACTCGGTTTGATAGCCAGCAACTAGTTCTTCTTCTGCTTCTGGCAAATCAAAGGGAAGCCGTTCACATTCAGCAAGGGCGGCAATCCAGAAAATTACAAAACCCACTGGCTGACGCCAGATATTCCAACCGAATATTCCATACCCTGATTGCTGCTCTATGATGTCGATAGTGCTGAGGGAGTTAGACATCATGACCACGGCTAAAACTGCCAGAGCCAAAGGTACTTCGTAACTGAGGGATTGGGCTGCAGCCCGTAACCCTCCCAATAAGGAATACTTATTATTTGATGAATAGCCAGACATCAAAAGCCCGATGGGAGCCACACTTGAAAGGGCAATCCAAAGAAAAACGCCGGTGCCAATATTCGTCAAAACCAAATTTTGTCCAAAGGGCACGATCAAGTAGGATAAAAATACAGGTATTACCACAATCATGGGACCCAAGGTAAATAAAACCGGATCCGAATTCGCTGGAATAATATCTTCCTTTACCAATAATTTGACCCCATCAGCAACGGGTTGCAGTACCCCCAGCGGACCAGCATATTCGGGACCAAGGCGTTGTTGTGCAGCCGCTGAAATTTTGCGTTCTAACCATACCACTACTAACACTCCAACCGTAGCACCAAGTAGCAAAAGCAGCATGGGTAAAGGTAACCATAGAAGCTTCACCGTACCATAAGGTAAACCAAGCCCTTGGAAAAAATCAATGAAACTGCCTTGCAAATTAATCCCAGAATTCATCTTGTCAGTGCCACTTAATAAATGACGAGATTTTGACCTATCTCCTCGTCCGAAAGGAGCGAGGGTTTCTTGACATTTGAAAGCGATGGGCTAACTAGGCAGCCATACGCTCCGTATCTATTTAGAATCTCCCAGTGTGTCATGGAGAGTAGGTTGAATGGGTTCAGATAGTTGACCGTTTTAACTAGGTTGGGTTGAACCACCCCTAACCCAATGAACTTTTATCCTTTAATTCGGATATTTTAGCATAAAGCCATCCTAGACGAAGGAAGTTTTTGACCCTAATTTTTCGACGATCATCGCCAAAGTCATGGATTACTGGAAATGCCATGGTTATCAGACTAAAATTCGATTTCAACTGACGGTGACCTCTAGCACCTCTACTGGTTCAATTGGGATTCCAGTGATTGTGAATACTTGTGAGCCATTCACTTTTCAGCACCATGCTGGAATTCTAAAAGTCAAAAGAAATCTGATATATTGATGAACTGCTCAATGTTCCTTAATGGCAAAACCCTGAACCGTCTATGGATAGTCCTGTCACACCAGTAGTGAATACACCAACACTGAACATTCGAGAATTTCAACCATCCGATTGGTCATGGGTGTGGAGTATTTTAGAGTCAGTATTCCGGGCTGGAGATACGTATTGTTATGCCACCCACATTTCTGAAGCGGAAGCCTACCAAGCTTGGATCGAAATACCATTAGATACATTTGTAGCTGAACATAAAACAGGTGAGATTGCAGGGAGTTACTTTATTAAAGCTAACCATCCCGGTCAAGGTTCCCATGTTTGCAATTGCGGTTATGTCGTCAGACCTTCCTCTAGGGGAATGGGCATTGGATACCTGATGGGGATTCATTCCCAGGAAAAAGCTAGAAACATGGGGTTTCGGGCAATGCAGTTTAATATGGTGGTATCTACCAATGAAGCTGCAGTAGTGCTGTGGAAAAAACTAGGCTTCCACATTGTGGGTATTTTACCCGGTGCATTTCATCACCCTATATTGGGGGAGGTAGATAGTTATGTGATGTTTAAGACGTTAAGGTAGCCTACCAACCTGTTCTGTTATTTCAGATATGATTCTAGGTACTGGTGAAAAGGGAAGGGAAGGATTTAAAGAGGGTGGTAGTGGCGATGCCCCAAAAACTGGAAAGGAATTGTTCCACTCCC
>Ga0172376_10005464_pt1 | contig 14181 bp, 4 predicted proteins | sample Lak35m_FD_121114 | JGI IMG/M metagenome (GOLD analysis project Ga0172376, IMG submission 121114) | Freshwater microbial communities from Kabuno Bay, South-Kivu, Congo - kab_092012_35m | ecosystem: Environmental > Aquatic > Freshwater > Lake | place: Democratic Republic of the Congo: South-Kivu...
GGTTTGACTCCGACAGTGCCACACCCAAGCTGGTCTTTAAGCCTGTTCGGTTCCTCCATCGTGAGGAGTGGGAAGTTGCTAAAGAGAAAGGCAATACCCCCGCTGCTAAATCTGCAGTTATCCAAACCCCCGCACAAACTGACGGTGCTAAGCCTAAAGCTATTGCTGCCCCCGCAGCCAAGGCCGAAATCGCCGAGCCGGTCAAAAAAACTGCGAAGAAAAATGTTGAACCAGCAGCTAAGAAAGAGTTTGCTGACGTACTTAACCAGTGGTCCACCGATGATGAGTAATTATGTCGGAGACTCGCGGTTATTCGTTCAAGCTGGTTGAAGTAAATAAGCACGCTCCCACAACCCACCCCGGCGTTTTGCTGGGGAGGTTGTGTATTGCTCAAGATATTCCCGTTGCTGACGTAGCGCAGTTTTTTGACGTAAGCCGTATGACCATATACAAATGGTTTAAGGGTCAAGAAATGCCGCGCAAAAGGCACACAGAAAAGATTGAGGAAGTGGTTGCGACACTCAAAAACAAAGTCCACTTGGATTAAGCATGGCAACAACAGATCTGCTATCAGCGGTGCTATCCACCGAGGGGTGGTATTGCGTCGTAGGGCTAAAGAAAAAGGGACTGCCAAAGCAAATCTTTGTGCAGACGCTGGTAGAAGCAGAAAAGGAGATACAGAATTTATTAGACAAGCAGTATGACGTTTACTTTGCTTGCTCCAAATATGAGGGGCACTCAACTCGGACAACAGACAACGTCAAAAACATTAAGTCTTTTTGGCTAGACATCGACTGCGGTGAAGGTAAGCCGTATGCCGATCAAGCCGAAGGGGCCATGGCACTGCTGACATTTTGCAAAGCACTCGGGCTACCAAAGCCGACCATCGTAAATTCAGGGCGGGGGCTACACATCTACTGGCCGCTGATCTCGGCGGTCTCTCGGCTTGACTGGAAGCGGGTTGCAGAAAAACTAAAGAAGCTGTGCGTTGAGCATGGGCTGGAAGCAGACCCTGCAAGGACATCGGATGCCGCATCTATTCTGCGAGTGCCGGAGACACTTAACTATAAGTCTGACCCTCCTGCTCAAGTCCAACTGCAGCACCTGTCTAAGCCCGTAGATTTTGAGTCTTTTAAAACTTTGTTGGGTGTATCAGATACCGACGGAGAAGCGCCTGACTATGCGACTAGCAATTTAAATGAGTTGACCAAGTCGCTGATGGGTAACCGGCAGTCTCGGTTTCAAACCATTTGGCTAAAGACTCAGAACGGCGAAGGCTGCGCCCAAATTAAGCATGCAGTAGATAACCAAGACTCTTTAGAAGAACCACTCTGGCGTGGGGCACTGTCGATTGCGGCTTATTGTATTGATAGCGATACAGCAATCCACGATATATCCAAAGATCACCCCAGTTACTCTGCTCAGGAAACCGAGAACAAGGTTCGACTAATCAAAGGCCCATACACCTGTGAGGTGTTTAATAAAAATAATCCTAACGTCTGCGATCAATGTCAGCACTGGGGGCAGATAAAGTCGCCGATTGTTCTTGGTGCAGAGATAGCCGAAGCCGCACCGGAAGATAATGTCATTCAGGTTACGCCGTTGGCAGCGTTTATGCCGGTTACTTATAACATACCTGAGTTTCCGTTTCCGTACTTCCGTGGCAAGAAAGGTGGGGTGTATTGCCGCCCAGCCGATGAGGGGGAACAGCCAGACCTAATCTACGAGCATGACCTATATGTCGTTAAGCGCATGCGCGATCCTGAGTATGGCGAAGTTGTTTGGATGCGACTGCATACACCGAGAGATGGCGTAAAAGAGTTTGCTCTTGCGGCTATGGACCTGCTAGCAAAAGAAAAATTACGAGACAAACTCTCCTATCACGGCATTGTCGCTATGGCGAAACAGATGGACGCCATCATGCTTTATATCGTCCGCTTTACAAAAGAGTTGCAATTTAAACACGAGGCAGAAATTATGAGAACGCAATTTGGTTGGACCGATAAATTTCGTTCCTTTGTTGTTGGCGATAACGAAATCTGTGCAGATGCAGACAAGTACAGCCCACCATCCAGCTACACAAAAGAACTAGTGCCGTGGTTTGAGCCACAAGGCACGTTAGAAGAATGGCAGTCGGTTATTAATGTTTACAACAATCCCGGCTTTGAGCCGATGGCATTTGGCTTTTTCACCGCTTTCGGCGCACCGCTTATGAAGCTGCTGAACCTCAAGGGTGCCATTATTAACCTGATTAACAACGAGTCCGGCACCGGCAAGACGACGACGCTAAAGGCCATGCACAGCGTATATGGTCATCCTGAAGAACTTATGCTGATTGCACGGGATACTATGAACGTCAGGCTGCATCGGCTTGGCGTAATGAACAACCTTGGGCTTGGTTGTGACGAGATTACCAAGATGACTTCAGACGATTTTTCTGACTGGGCATACGCTGTTTCACAAGGCCGAGGCCGTGCAAGGATGAAAGCCAGCACAAACGAGGAGCGCAAAAACTTTGCCCGGTGGGAAACTATCTTGCTGTGCTCATCGAACGCATCGGTTGTGGACAAACTTAAGGCTTTAGTCTCTTCTGCCGATGGCGAGTTGATGCGGGTTATTGAGTACGAGATTCCCCCCGTCAAGCTGCTAAGCAAAGAAGAAGCTGACGAGATTTACCCCAGGTTGTATTCCAACTATGGGCACGCAGGGCGGATATATCTGAGAGATTTGGTAGCTAACTTAGAAGAACGCCTGCAAGAAGTCAGGGACATACAAAAAATTATCGACAAAAAGGTTGGCTTCACTAATCGTGAGCGGTTCTGGTCTGGGGTTGCAGCCTGCAATATCGCTGGGGCTTTATTTGCCAGACGCCTTGGGCTTTTCGACATTGACGTCGGCCGTGTCTTTAAATGGATGCTGACCCTCTTTGGTGACATGAAGGAAGAGATTAAGCCGCCGCTTACTAGCCAAGCCAGCATCATCGGTGAGTTTTGGAATATCCACCGTAACAATACGCTGGTCATCAATGGTGAGGTTGATAAGCGTACCGGGGTAGAAATGCTGCCGATTTTAGAGCCGCGTGGGGAACTGACGATTCGTATGGAGCCGGACACCATGAAGTTGTTTATTACGGCTACGGCACTACGGAGGTACTGTTCTGAGCATCGAATTACGCTAAAAGATGTCTTGACTTCCCTGACCGCCGAAGGCGTCTATGGCGGCATGATTAAGAAGCGCATGTCCAAAGGCACCAAACTAAGTGCTGTCCCTCCAGTAGATGCTTATGTCTTTGACTGCTCTAGGGGTGACTTCCTTGACCCGGATGTGTTTATAGCTGCAGGGCAGCACGGGTTAGACGACCCCGATACACCTCAAGACGCTGAGGCACCCGCAGAAGAAACAGTGAAAGATGCGGATTAACGGGATAAATTATGAGATCGACTGGACTAAATTCAAGAAAGGTCGATCTTTTTTTGTCCCGTGCCTTGATGCCGAGGAGGCTAAGGCTGTTGTAAATACCACCATGGACCGACTGGGTTTTGAGGTCAAAGTAAAGTTAGTGATTGAAAACGGATTCCGGGGCTTGCGCGTGTGGAGATTAGGGTAGTAAACTCCGTCCTGACAGCACCTCCTCGCTGTCGGTGCCCATGGCACTCCTCTTGGTGGTTGGATTCCTTCAACCTTGCCCCCGCCTAGTGCGGGGGTCTTTTTCAGTCCTGCTCCCTAGCGCGTCTACCGTATTCCAGCATGGGGTCAACCCGGCTCTTTAATTTGTCAGGTACATTTGCCCCAAACGATTCAACTTCCTTACGTTTGTCACGCCTGCGCTTAAAAGATTCCGATATGTCTTTTGGACTAATGCGTCGATCTGGATACATGTTGTTAAATTTATCCCGCATTTCCATAGCTTTTTCATATCCATCCGAAGTTCCGTACTGATCTTCCATCCAAAGCCTGTCCATAATCGCATTACGCTTGTCTTGAATTTTTTGCTTATAAGTTTCAACTTCAATTTTAGCTTTTTGCACTTTGGCAAGACGCTCAGGTTGTATACCTACTGCTTGAACGGCAATTTCCCAAGCCGAAAACTCTGCTATTAACTCCTCTCCAGCTGCAGTTCTACCTCCTTCTGTAGCCAAACGGTGTGCAGTTATTGGCTTACTCATAAACGCTGGAAGTGCTTTTTCCATGGCGCGTCCAATTTGCCCTTCTTGAAAAAGATCATATGCATCTGCCCAGTTCATTGCCAATCCTGCGGCTGGTCCAATTACACTAACTGCGCCTTCTAAAATTTCTTGTCGTGTACTATCACGTGCGTATCGTGGGTCTCTAATCCACATGTTTTTAAGATCAATACTTATACGATCTGTAAGACTTGTGCCTGTAAATGTACCCAACGGACCCCGTGCTACTGATATACCAATGTCTTTCCCATACTTTTCAGCAGTTTTTTCAGACACCCCCATACTCTCAAGTACGTTTGCAGCGTACCCGCCAAGTTCTTTTTCACAATAATTGTGGAACCAGTTTTCCCAATCAAAGAACTCATCTTCATCGTCACCGGGACCAAATATAGACGCTAGTATTCCACCAATAATTGAGAAAAATGGAGTTGCTTGCAAACCACCTAAAATTGTAGCAACGCCAAAAATACCGGCTAGTCTACGCCATGCTTCTTTTCTAAAACCAGATAAATATTCATCAATTTCTTTCATGCGTCCATCAATTATTTGTTGAGCGTTTACTGCATTTTTTAAATCTTTTTCAAGTATGCTACGTACATCATTTCGTTCTGAAGAACTTAAAGGACCAGCCATAAATACTTGAGAGTTACGGCCTATTGCATAGCTTGCAAAAATTGCAAAGGTTTTAAATATAAACAAAATGTTTAGCCCAGGTATTGCCATTGTTCTTGGCTTCATTTGTCGATTAAAGTCACCTAAAGTTAAACCAATTTTATCTCTAGCTTCTTGTATGGCGTCTTCAAATAATTCATCTGGAGTTCGCATGATTGGTTGCCCACTGGCATCCCGCAAAATATATCCAGAAAGATCTCGTTTAGGATCTCCTTTAAGTTTGTCATAAGCTAATTCAAATGCAGTTAGCAATCCAACTTCTCGCATCATGCGTTCAGTTTGGTGTAAAGGTTCTACAATAGCCCGCTTAATTTTATCTGATGTTCCAGTGTATAAAGCAGACGGTTTATCGCTAAGATTCATAACTTCGCTGGTGAGCGATATATTTACATCGTTTTCTAACATAAACACATTTGCAGCGCGCTGTTGCATGGGGTTTAAAAGCCCTGACTCAAACATAGAAGGAAATCTAGCTTGTAAAATATTTCCTGTAGCTAACGGTACAATTGTTCTTTTACCACTTGATTGCATGTATTGCCGCATGTGATTTAACATCAATTTAGAGGCTTTAACGTATCCGTAGTCTCCACCAAGCGTTGTTAATACAAGCTGCGGGAATCCTATTACGTTTACTAACGCTGTAGCTGGAGCGGTAAGCATGAAGAAAAACGTAACTTCGCCAACTTTACCTGAAAGCACAGCCAACATGCTTTCGTCTTCATTACTCATTAATTGTGGATTACGCCGCTCTACCTCTAAAAGAAAATCACGATAAGCCGCACCATTTGGGCTGCCTTTAAATTTCTCGTCAACATACTCTCGTGCTGTAGCTAAGTTAGCAAGAAACTTTTCTGCGTATTTAAATCGAGATAATTGATAGGCAGTATGAAAAGATGTTTTAGCAAATACACGAAGCATATCTGCACTCGCCCCTTGAACTGCTTGGCGATTTATAAACATTTTCCGCATGCTTTGTTGCGGCAACATAACGTACAAAAGTTGATCAAGGCTATTTTTTAAATTTTCTTTTGCTTCAGCTAAAGTTGAAGTAGACGAGACATTGTCAATAAGTTGTTGCACATCACCCAGTAATTTTGTTGATGCGGCGTTTTTAGTATATAAGTCTGAGATCCCACTGCCAGATTGAATGGTGTCGGCTAAATCTTTGCGTCCTTTTGCGATAAGCTCGTCTCTCCGGACGTCCATAGCTAAGTTACGCGTTTCTTCATTTTCAAATTCTACAAACTCTTTAAAGTTACCTTTGCCAACTTGAAACCAATGTGGACCAAAACGCCGTAAAGGAAAGTAAGGATTGACTAACTTATCAGGGCCAAACTGTCTGTTTAAATCCCGCAATAGAGCTTTTCTTTCGGATAAAGGTTTGCCTGATTTAGCAATCCTTTGTTTCATTTCGTTTATTGTTTCATTAATAGAGTCTTTGTAGTAATCCCGTGCCCGTCTATAAACAAATTTGAATTCCGGGGGTAGCAACGCCCAGGCTTTTGCCAAAGGATCTGTAGGCGGTAAAGTAGCTGCAGATGCAGTGTCTGGATCAATTTTACGTATTGTAGCCTCAACCATCACTCGACTCATGAGCCGTTCCATAGGAGCCGAGATTTGCATTAGCTTAGTCCAGTCTCTAACTATGTCTCCTGCTTTAGTCAGTGAACGAAACCGATATGCCAGCATCTGTTCAATAATTCTTACAGCCCCAGTTAATTGTGGGAACGAAAATCTAGTCAGATCTGCTAAATGTCGAAGCCCAAGATTAGGCAAAATTAACCGGCGAGTTTGGCTATACTTAGCGCGGAACAAAGCCTTCCCAACTTTTTTAGCTACTTCGGGCCACGGCTTTCCGCTCTTTAGCATTTTGTTCATCAATTCAATAACTGATGTACCGTAGTCTTCTTGTGCGCGCCAATTGCCAGTAGTCGGCCCAACTGCTCGCGCTTTACGGGGAGCTTTAGCAAACCGAATACCTATAGGCAGCGGTTTTTTAGCCCGAACAGCTGAGAACAATTGCGTGGCCTGAGCCATTGCATTACCAGCAAGGTTATTAATGCCAAAAATTCTGTAAATTGCCTTAGCTATAGCAGTAAACAGTGGCTGCTTAGTAGGTTTGTATTGGATTTTTTGTAGACGATCACGGAATGCTTTATTAGTAAACAACTCGGATACAAACTCATGAAGATCTGTAAATCCGTATAAGTTTAAAGGTATTTGTTTTTTTGCATACTCAAACATGTCGTTGAGTTGCTCAATTGCCGCTCTTTGTCCTGGTGTTAAGGTATCAAGATCGGCATCAATAATTGCAGCCGTAGCAGCATGCAAAACTTCGTGCAACAAGACATCGTTAGTTGCCCGGTTTAAATCTAAATAAATAGCATCAAACTCAGGTGCATAAAAACCAGGAACAACAAGTCCTTTTATGTTTCTATTATAGGTACCTAAGACATCTTCAAACTCGGCAATAACCGGCGCCATATTTAAATTACGGCTTTTTATTAGCTGCAATCCTTCATAAACTTTTTCAAGATTTTCAGCACGATCATAATTTTGAAAGTACTTGTTGTAGATGTCCGGATATGTACGCTGAACGTAATCAAATAACCTAAATTGTTGTGGTCTAACAAGCTCATTAATTTGCCTAAGAATTAAATCACCGGGATTTGTTAGAACAATACGAGTAGGTAAATTTAAATCCGCTAATACGCGTGCAAGATCTCCGTAAAAACCTTTAGTTCTAGATGCAAGTAAATTTAACGCTCCAGTTATGTTGTCGTTAATAAGTTCTTCTAAAACTGGTTGACTAAATTTACCAGATTGCATTCCTATTTCAATGAGTTTGTCAACTCCTGCAGTGAGTTCGCTTGGCTTATCTGTTGGACTAGCGGGGCGTATATCGCCACCCCTTCTGGGTCTCTCTCTTGCTGATACAGCTGCAGGTGCGTATTCGCTGCCTGAAACAGGGCCTCTAGTTGATATTGAGGCGGTACCCCCTTCATAGTCCTCAAGAGACTTTGCAATGTTTTTTGTTGTACTTCGTCCATATGCATCCCTCATCGCAGTAAAAGTTGATTCGTGCCGAACTAACACATCTAATAACGCATCTCGGTAATAGTCGATTAGCCCTTCATCAGCTAAATATTGCTGAATCCGTAGCATCTGATTGTTATGCCCTACACCATGACTACGATCTACAACGTGACCTAATTCATGAATCATGGTATTAAGAAAATTTTCTCGAACGCCAAATAAACTTTTTGCGCCCCAATCGTAAAATGGGTTTAAATAATTAGCTTTATACGGGACTAAAATACTTACACCACCGTATTTTTTATCTACTGAAATTCCAGTAAACCATAAATTTTTAGGGTCTAACCGGTCATATCCATACATACCACTCTTTGCAATGGTTTCTTTCATCTCTACAAATAAAGAACCAAGTTCAGCAAAGAACTGTTCTGGGTTGCCAAAAGGTCGACCAACAGCTAAAAAATCTACGTTAGTATTGTTGTGAAAAACAGGTTGCTTTGGATCCTGAGTCATGTTAAGCAAAAACTGTTCCATTTGCGGAGCATCTTTTTCTGCTTTAAATGATTCTTTTACTTTACGTTCTTCTTCAGGTTTAGCATCTGCAAGTAAAGTGCCTTTTAAGTCAAAAACCTGTTGGCCTCTAACCGTAACTTCTTTAGGCATCGGAGGTAGTTCAAATTTAGTAGCATCAGTCCTACGTTTATCAAATACTTTTTTTAACTTATCAGCTGTTTTAGCTAAATCTGCACCGACTTCAACACGAGGCATAGACACAATATTTCTAAACGCTTCCTGCATGCCTTCGGCTTCAACTCCACGAGCAACTTGCTGCAAATACGCAATTAGGGCTTTTACGTCGGCTTCGTGAGAGGGTCTAAATGCTTCTCTGGAAGTTGTAAATGGATATTGTGCGTCTTGAGGTTTAACTTTAGATTTTACGTCTACAACAATATCGAATGGGATTGGTTCATCTTGGTTAAGCATAAACCTACCATAGTTACCCTGCGTACCTTTAAATTGATAAACCCCACTAGAAAGCACGTAATGATTTGGGTTTGAAGGATCATCGGCTCTATTTATCGCGTAATAAATATCTGCGGTGCCCCAGTCAAAATTAACTTTGGTTAAAAGTGGCATGGCGCCATAATCAAAATTAGCGCCTGTTTGTAGAATAGTAGTTTCTGGTTCTCCATAGGCTTGTATAGAAGTAACTTTTATTTCAACAGGACCTACTAAAGGTTTTGTAAGCGCCTGTATAGATTTAGGCCTAGTTTTAAACCAAATACTTTGTTTTTCTCCTTTTTGGTCTGTATAACTTTCAGGAATTTTAACTACAACTTTAGTGCCGTGTTCTGTTTTAGGTGCTGGCGCAGTTTTAATTTTAAACTGACTACGTCTAATTTCACTGGCTGTTGCTGATGTAGTATTGCGTACGCCTTCTCTAACAGTGTCAAGGGAAATAGATTCAGTGCTAGTCATAAAAGCAACTTTAGCAAACCCGTACCCACCACTGGCAAGTTCTGGCGGTACATCTTTTTCAGTACCTGCAATTGTAAAAAATGCCTTATCGACAATATCGGAGGTCATTCCCATACCATCATCTTCAACGGTAATCGTACGATCTTTTTCATTAAGGGTAATATGTATGTGTCCAATTCCCTTTATAACTTTTTTAAAGACTGCTTCTTTTACTGTATCAAAAGCATTTTGAAGTAGTTCTTTAACCGCAACATCTGTAATGCCAGAACCATACATACTCTGCCCAAGATTTTGAAGCAGATTATCCATGTCAGCATTAAGTTGTCCTTGACGCTCTGTAAATTTTTTGTCTCCAGCCGAAGACGTTGCGGCCTTATACCCACCTGTTGGGCGGGACTCAAAAGTAATTTTGTTTTTTGGAACTCGCGTGTAGGCTTTAGGTGATGTTGCTTTAAGGGGTCGAAACCGAACATAGTCGCCGTCTAAACCAACAATGTTTCCAGGCACATTGCCATAACGCACTTGGTCACCAACCATAAAATCATCTACTAAACCTTGCATAGCTTGTTTAGCATTTGTATCCATATGCTGCACTTCAGCAGCTTGTTCATTAGTTGGAATGCCTTCAGCGTTTGTATTAGGGTCTGAAAAAACTGAATCAATTGCTTTAGCTTGCGTATCAATAGCAAAATCTTCATTCGCTAATTTAGTTTTAGATAATTCTTTTGCGGCAGTTAATTGGTCAAATAATGCCTCACCCTCAAGAGAAAGTGAGTTATTTGATAGGGCTAGACCCGAATCCCTAAGTGCCTTTAAGGTTTGAAACTTAACCGCACCTACTTTCCCAGCCTGTAGTTTGGTAGCTGCATCTAAAAACTGCGCATCATTCATCCCCTCGGGTAGTCCAATAGGGGCGGCAGCAGGAGGTTGCGCAGTTGGGGTTGCGGGGGGTTTTTTGCCCCGTTTACTGTCAATAAATTTATTTAATTCATGTACCCCGGCGATGTTTAATGCGTCTCTAGTTGATCTATTAACATTTTTTAAAATCTCTTCATTACTTTTTCCAGCCGCTAATCCATCATCAATTACTTTAGCGACCATTTTACGAGTTAGTTTTCTTTCATCAATTGAGGTTCCATCTGGCTTAAACCCGCCGTTTACTAATGAATTAAGAAGGTTATCAACCTCAGTTTCAGTAGTTGTAGGTGTTGCGGAGGGTTGCGCAGTTGGGGTTGCGGGGGGTTGCGTTGGAGCAGCTTCAGTTTTAAGCCCAGCCCGAACTTCATCCTCAATTTTTTTAAGTGCGGCGACCCGCTCTTTTAAAGGTAAATTAGCAACCTCAGATTGACGGGCGGCTACGCCTTTGTTTACAGCTAACTGCTCATTAAGTTTGTTGACTTGTGCTTGTACGGCAGGGTCTTCAGCAGCGGATACAGCGTTTGCAATAATTTGGTCTACCTCATTAATGTTCCCTTGAACCTGTTTTATGGCCGAATCTACCTTGGCTTGGGAACCTCGTTTATTACCCGCAGTTAGGTCTTTAGATGCGTTAACAAGCCGCACCGCTGAACCAGCAGTAGATGGGTAGTTAAGCAGTTTTCCTAGAGGTTCAGGTAGTTGCACCCCCAACCCCATAACATCTTTACCAGACGGAATGTTTAGTTGTGCGGCAATGTCGGCGTAGGCATCCCTGGCTTTCTGTATTGACGTATCAAGAGCTGTTAAAGATTGGGTAACTGGATTATTTGGCTGTCTTTGCAGTTCTTGATAATGTCTTACAGAGGCTTTTTCTTGAGGCGTTAAGTCTGACCGCAATGTAAATTGAGTAGTTAATGGACTCGGCTGTGGCGCTGCTCCAACTCCAGCGACGTCAGTAGGTACCCCAGGAACAGCCACTCCTGCGGCTCCAGGTTCTGTAGGGGTAGCGGCAACTCCTTCTCCGGTAACTGCCTCACCAGGTGCTTGAAAGCTAGGCTCAATTCGTCCGGTGACATTCGGGCCAACAACTCCTGTTGCCATTTTTCGTTGTTCATAGGTCTCCACCATTTGGTCGAGTTCTTCATCAGTGGCATCACGCCCATACATCTGCTTAAAGCCGGTGGCAAACGCATTGCGAAGTGTTTCTTCCTGTTGAAGGCGTTCTTCAGAAGCTTTGTTTAGCTGTCGTTCTATATCTGCGATAGCTTGATCTTGTGCAGTTTGTTTAACTTTTTGATATGCACCTACTGCCTCAAACGGTCCGGTTACTAATTCACCAGCAGCCTCGGCTATGACTGCTGCGGGGTTGGGCACTTCTCCAATAGCTAAAGAGCCAGCAGCTTCACCGGCACCACCTAAACCTGCCTGCTTACCCATCTCTTTAGTAAATTCTTTAGCGGCGACGGTGGCAGGTTTATTTGTTTTTAACGCCTCAACAATTTTCCCTGCGGCTGTACCCGCCGTTTTTAAAGATATAGCGTCAAAGGTACCAATGACACCAGAGCGAATCGCTGCATTTTTCCAAGCCTCGTCGTGGCTTTCACCCTTTTGTAAGCGCTCAACATACTCATTACCAAACTGAGATATGGCTGAACCAACACCACCTCCAACCGCACCGGCAGTTGGGCTTTTAAGCCCCAGTCTTGCCAAAAGAGAGGTTGATACCATATAGGCCATAGCTGGAACAGATTCAGCACCTAAATCAGCTATAACGGCAACAGGATTAGAAATAAGCGCGGCACCCGCTTCTTTTGCTGATTCTAAAAACGCGCCATCGGCATCAAAATCGGCAATCGCGGCTTTTAAGCGCGCTGTTTCTGGACGTAGAGGACTTCTATCTTGCCGTTCTTTGGCTTCTTTTTGAAATTTAGCAATATCCTGAGCGAACTTAACTGCTTCCGCTCTGTATTTTTCATATTCTTCTTTCACATCAGGAGGGGCAAGAGGTACACCAGGTCCGCCGTATTCACGTTCAAAACTTTGGATGTACCCACGAGCGGTAGCAAAAGCTATACCTTTACTACTTGCACGCATACTTTCAAAGCCAGATATCAGAGCATCTTTTGCGTAGCGATAGTTCCTAGCAAAAAATCCTTCATCTTCTGATACTGCAGAGCTTGGTTGGATTGCAGTAATTTCCTCCGGCGATACAAGAGACGATGCTTCCGCAGTAGCATCTCGTTGAGCAGGAATAGGTGCTGGTTGCGCGTCTAGTTGTCCCGTAAAAGGTACAAACTTAAAACCTTCGTCTTTTTTAGGGGGGTCTAATTCACCAGTAAACGGTACAAAAGCCACAATAGTTCCTTATTGTAAAATTACTCGTTCACCGTTTGGTTTTTGATAAACAGGTTTACCATTTGAAGTACCAATTTGTTTAGATCCAAGAGGCAGTCCTGGAGGCAAAGTACTACTGCTGTTAGGGTTAGGGCTATATGCTGCATTAACCGAAGCAAGATATGCAAGATCACCTGCTGAAATATTAGCAGCTTCATAATATTTAGTGCGGGCGTCATTAAAGGCTTTAATAGCTTTTGCTTTTGGAGAATTTGTATCGCTAGGATCACCTTTTGCTTCATTTATGGCTTTTGTGCGGGTACGATATTCATCAGAATTTACCCAAAGTTCGTAAACTTTGCCTACACGATTACTAATTGAGTTAAATCGATCAGGTTCTTTTTCAACAATTCTACTGTATCGATTAAGTGCATTCGATAAAGATTCTCTAGGTAATTGAATTGCTTTAGCACTACGAATAATATCGGGGGGCAGGTCAAGTTGTTTAGCTCTAAGATCAACTTCACGTTCTCTAATATCACGATCTAGTTTAGCTCTATCTTCAGCCTTAGCCTCTTTAAATAACCCCATACCACCAGTAACATCAGCCATTTGTTCTTCACGACGGCGACGCGCCATGTCGGCTCTGGCTTGAGTAAGCGCCAAGTCTTCTTTACGACGTTCTTTAACGTCTTCCGCATAGCCTTTTAGTGCTGCCTGAGACCCTTGACCAATATTAGTGAACGCATACGGAGAGGTCCCTCCCATAATTCCAAGACCAGCTTCTATAAGACGCATGTAATTTTGTTGTTTAATTTCTTCAGGCGAACGACCTTTGATTGCCATAGCGGCTTTTTCTTCTTCGCTAAGTTGCCGATAAGGTGCCATAAGTGATCGGTATTGCCTTACGTAATCCGAAAGACCCGTTGCTGGGCCAGGTCCGTAGTATGACGAATCCGGATCTGTTTCTTGATGTGCACGTACTAAATCTACTAGTGAACCATCAGGACCAGCGTAGCCAGGCACATCACCGCCATTCTCAAACGCCACAATTCCGCCACCTGCATAGTTACTTTCTTCCACAGGTAAAGATGCTAAACCTGCATCTGTAGGCGCCATAGATTGTTGCATCATAGGTTGAGCTTCTGCTTGGGCATTAATTGCCATGTTTTGCTCAGTAACCGACGGAGGAGTGCCTTGGGCCAGTGCAGCCATGTTTGCAGCCCGTTGCGCTTCCTCAGCTTTTTCGTTTAAAACAATTGGCAGAACTTTAAGAAAGCTAGGACTACGCTGTGCCATAGCCACAAGTTCTTGTTGCGGTAGTCTTGCTAACGCATCAATTGGCCCTTCAATTAGTTTAAGGGCTTGCGGAATACCCATAATAGCCATAGTAAGTTATCCTGTAAATTCTAAGAACGATTACTGGTTCAATAATTTATACAAACCTAGCCCAGATAACCCTAGACCAGATAATTGACTTGCAAACGATGGTGGGGGAGTAGTCGTTGTTTGAACTGAATCTGTAAGAGGAACACCACGTAAGAAACCTGTTAATTTA
>Ga0172376_10005465_pt1 | contig 14175 bp, 14 predicted proteins | sample Lak35m_FD_121114 | JGI IMG/M metagenome (GOLD analysis project Ga0172376, IMG submission 121114) | Freshwater microbial communities from Kabuno Bay, South-Kivu, Congo - kab_092012_35m | ecosystem: Environmental > Aquatic > Freshwater > Lake | place: Democratic Republic of the Congo: South-Kivu...
CCACGAGCAACACCACGATCACGATCACGACCACGACCACGACCATCACCAGAGTCACGACCATCACGACCACAGCCATGTGGCTATGCACGCGGTGGTGGTGCGCCGAGCCGGAGCGCTGGCCAGGCCCGATCTGGAAGCACGTCTGCGGCAGCTGATCCGGGAGCATCCGGTGCTGCGCCTGAAGGGCCGTCTCCAGTTCGGTGATCATCGGCTGCCGCTGCAGATCCAGGCGGTCGGCCCCCGGCTCGAGTGCTGGTTCGAGGGCCACCAGGCTCTCGCGGCGGGCTCCGCCCCGCCCGCCGGCCTCGAACTGGTGGTGCTCGGCGCGGCCAGCGATGCCCTGCGCCTGGAGGCGGCCTGCGCAGCGCTCTGAGAAGGCTGCCGCCGCGCGCGCGGCCACGGGTTCAGTCGAGAGGGATCGCGCCCCGGGCGCAGACGCCATCCCAGCAGAGGTTCTGCGGTTTCTCCCAGCGACTGCTGACGCTGCGCCAGCCGCCGGCATCGCTCTGCATGCTCACCCCGCCCCGGCCGTCGTGGCGGAATTCGAGCCGCCTCCCCGCCACGACCAGCAGCCAGCGACTGCCGATCTCGATCACCTCCATGCGGCAGGGTTGCCACGCTCCCCGCTCGAGGCGGCACTCCAGCGGAATCACGGCGCCCTGAGCCTGCACCGCCGCTGCGCCGGGCCCCGCAGCGGCCACGCTGACCATCGCCAGCATCAGCAGCACAGACAACGAAGCGCCGGCGCCTGCAATCACGGGCAGCAGCAGAGGGGATCCTTCCAGACTGGGGCCATTCGGGCGGCTGGGGGGGAGATGGGCTGCCAAGATTCACGCAACCGCCTGCTGCCGGTGCCCGTCTACCAAGCCCGCGTTCTGGTCTCCCTGCGACCATCGGTGCTCGATCCGGCCGGCGAGGCCACGCGGGCCGCCGCGGCCAGGCTGGGAGTGGAGGGCGTGCGACGGCTGAGAATCGGCAAGGCGATCGAGGTGGAGCTGGAGGCGCCCGACCCGGAGACGGCCCGCGCCCAGCTGGAGATGCTCGGTGATCGGCTGCTGGCCAATCCCGTGATCGAGGACTGGTGCCTCGAATTCACGGACGCGGGTTGAGGAGCGGCAATGACGGTCGGCATTGTTGTGTTTCCCGGGTCCAACTGCGACAGGGATGTGCGCTGGGCTCTCGAGGGCTGTCTGGAGGTTCCCTGCCGCTTTCTCTGGCATGAGGATCGCGATCTCAGCGATCTTGAGGCGGTGGTGTTGCCTGGGGGCTTCAGCTACGGCGACTACCTGCGCTGTGGAGCGATCGCCCGCTTCGCACCGGTGCTCGAGGAGCTGCGCAGCTTCGCGGGCAATGGCGGGCCGGTGCTCGGCATCTGCAACGGCTTTCAGGTGCTCACCGAGATCGGCCTGCTGCCCGGCGCACTCACCCGCAATCTCGGCCTGCATTTCCTCTGCCGCGAGGAACGCCTGCTGGTCTCGCCCGGCCGCTGCCGCTGGCTCAGCGGCTTTGCTGAGGGCGAGCAGATCCAGCTGCCGATCGCCCATGGAGAGGGGCGCTACCAGGTGGATCCTTCCGAGCTGGCTGCCCTGGAGGCCCATGGGCAGGTGGTGCTCCGCTACGCCCGCAATCCGAATGGATCCGTGGGGGATGTGGCCGGGCTGTGCAATCAGCACGGCAATGTGCTCGGTCTGATGCCCCATCCGGAGCGCGCCTGCGACCCGGTGCTGGGAGGGATCGACGGTCGCCGCCTGCTGGCGGCGGTGCGGGGCGGCTGGGGCCTGAGCTGAGGCATGAAAAAGGCCCCCCGAAGGGGGCCCAGGTTGGCAGCGACGGCTGACTTCAGTTGACCGCCGCAAAGAAATCCTTGCTCTTGACAGGGTCTGGATTCATGGTTTTCTCGCCGGGCTGCCAGTTGGCCGGGCAGACCTCATCGGGGTGCGACTGCACATACTGGAAGGCCTGCAGCACACGCAGGGTTTCATCCACGCTGCGACCCACCGGCAAATTGTTGATCGTGCTGTGCATGATCACACCATCGGGATCGATGATGAACAGGCCGCGCAGCGCGATGCCCGCAGACTCATCGAGAACCTCATAGGCAGCTGCGATCTCTTTCTTGAGATCGGCCACCAGGGGATAGGCGATGTCCCCGAGGCCGCCGCTCTTGCGATCGGTCTGCACCCAGGCCAGATGGCTGAACTGGCTGTCGACGGAAACGCCCAGAACCTCGGTGTTGCGACTGGTGAAATCGGCGTAGCGGTCGCTGAAGGCGGTGATTTCGGTGGGGCAGACGAAGGTGAAGTCCAGCGGGTAGAAGAACAGCACCACGTACTTGCCGCGATAATCGGAGAGTTTGATCTCCTTGAATTCCTGATCCACCACGGCGGTGGCGCTGAAGTCGGGAGCGGGCAGACCGACGAGCCTGGTCATGATGTCTGGAGGGAAGGGGGATGATCGGAACGCAGCTGTCGCCCCAGGATCCTGGCTCAGGGCCTGGGATCAGCGTCTGGCTGAAACGCTCGCCTCGGGCGATCGCCTGCCTGGCCACGGGATGCGACGCCGGATGAGCAGGGCGAAGTCGGAACGACTTTCACTTACCTCCTTCACAATCTATCACAATTGCGGTGGCTGTGGTGGTGGACGAGGCCATAGGCTCGTTGCCAGATCACTGAAGCCCCCACAGAGCGCCTGCACCGATGACCTGGGATCCCGCCGTGCTGCGCAAATACAACACCACCGGCCACTTCCGCCTGCTCAACCAGGTGCGATCCGAGCTCAGGGGCAACCCTCTCATCCGCCCCCGCGATGGCGAAACGGTGGGTGCCGCCAACCGCAGCCGCAGCCTCACCCGGGCCATCGAGGCACGCGCTCAGGCAGGCCCCTCGCGCAGCCGACGAGCACAGGTGGCCGGTGCCGAGGTGGTGGTGGTGCAGGATCCATCCTCCCTGCCTCAGGCTGAGGGAAGCCTGGCCTCGCTGCCCTGGCGGGACCGCCCCGATGCCAGTGGCGGCGATGGGGATGGGGGTGCCGGCAGCTTCCGGGACCGTCTCAGCGCCATCGACATGCGCTGACCAGCGGCGCGGCGCTTGCGCCAGGTTGGCGCCTGGAGCCGCTGTGGGCCGCACGCAGCCTCCGCCGTTCAGCGACCACGAACGGCAGAGTGGATCCGGCACAGGGCCGATGGCTCGGGGGAGACTTGAACTCCCGACCTTGGGGTTATGAATCCCACGCTCTAACCAGCTGAGCTACCAAGCCGCGGTGATCGGATTGTAGGGGACCGACCCTGCCCCGCCTCACCTCTGGGGTGAGCCCTCAGGCTCTCGGGGGCAGGAAGAGCAGCGGGTTCAGCGCTCCTTCCCCGGCAGGAACCACCTCGAAGTGCAGATGGGGACCGGTGCTCCGGCCGGTGCTGCCCATGCGGCTGATCACCTGCCCCTGGTCCACGGACTCTCCTTCCCGAACCAGCAGGCTGCTGTTGTGGGCATAGCGGGTGAGGGTGCCGTCGTCGTGGGTGATCTCCACGAGATAGCCGTAGCCCCCGTCGTGCCAGCCGGAGAAGGTCACCCGGCCACGTGCCACGGCCACGATCGGCGTGCCTACGTTGTTGGCGATGTCGATGCCCTTGTGCATGCGGCCCCAGCGCCAGCCATAGCCGGAACTGAACAGACCCTGGGCGGGCCAGATGAAGCGGCTGCCGTCTCGGCCGGGAAGTTCGCGGCGATCGCCGAACTGGGGCAGTTCAGGCCAGCTCAGACCGCCGCTGCCCACCGGGGCAAGGCCGAGCAGCAGGCGCGAGCGGCCGGGAGAGGAACGGGCCACCTGAATCTGGCTCCCCACCACCAGACGGGCGGTGTCGAGGCCGGGATTGAGGCGCAGCAGCTCGGCGATCGAAAGCCCGTAGCGCTGGGAGATCTTGAGCAGGGTGTCGCCGAAGCGAACCACAGCCGAGGGGCTGGAGGCGGGATCCGGAGGAGGGGAAGCAGGGCGGCGGACCGCATCGGTGGTATCGAGGGCCAGAAGGGCGCCCTCGCGGAGGCCAGCCGGTTGATCGCCCGGAGTCGGCTGCGGAGCGGATTCGCCGACTGTGCTGTTCAGAGCTGGCGACACTGGACCACCATGGGCCTGCAGACCGTGATCCCTGCCCTCCCTGCCGAGGAGTTCACTCGGATCCTGCAGAACCGAGGGATTGCTCGCGATCGCCCCCACCAGGGGCAGAGCGGCTGGTGCGACCAGCAGGAGAGGGAGCAGGGATCGGAAAGGCTTCATGCAGTGTTCACCCGTTGGACAAGATCCCGCGGAGAAGCCGACATCCCCGGGACGCGCAGAGAGTAACCCTTGCTTTCCGGACGCACAAGTGCCGCTGGCGACAGCGGAGGCCGGACCATCCACCAGATCTGGGTTTGCGCGGATCAGAGCACGCTGCCGCTGGAGCCGGAATCACCCGCCGCAGCCTGGCCCAGCTGGCGCAGCGCCTCGAACAGCACCACGCCCACGGCCACGGAGAGGTTCAGGCTGCGCACACCGCCTGCGACCCGGCGGGAGGAGCGGGGCATCGGGATCGTGAGCCGCGCATCGGCGAGATGGAGAAGCCCCTCCGGCAGGCCATCGCTCTCCCGGCCGAAGAGGAGCCAGTCATCCGGAGCGAAGCGGAATGCGGTGTAGCCCTGCGAAGCCCTGGCGCTGAGGGCCACGAGGCGGCCGCCCAGGGCGCGTCGGTGGCTGAGGAAGGCCTGGTCGTCGGCGTGGCGGTGCAGATCCACCAGCGGCCAGTAGTCGAGCCCGGCCCGTCGCAGATAACGATCCTCGAGGCTGAATCCGAGGGGCCCGATCAGATGCAGCGGGGTGGCCGTGGCAGCACAGCTGCGGGCCACGTTGCCCGTATTCGGAGGGATTTCCGGCCGATGCAGCACCACCTGTGGCACCGCTCAGGCCTCCCCCGGCACCCGCTGGCCCAGCTGCTGCAGATCGAGGGCACGGCCCTGCAGCACCAGCCAGGACGCTGCGCAGCGGCGGGCGAGGCGCTGCTGGATCGCGGCGAGCCGCTCGCGGAAGCGCCCCCCCGCGACGCTGGCCGGCACCACACCCCAGCCGCATTCCTCCACCACGAGCAGCACGGGCCCACCCGGTGCTTCCAGCACCTCCTGAAGCTCTCGGCTGATCCGTTCCCACTCTTCCGCGCCACGGTCCAGATGGGCCGCGACCCAGGTGCCGAGCGAATCCACGAGACAGAGGTGCTGGGCGGGCAGATCCGCGAGCGCATCGCTGAGGGCGCCCCCCACCTCCCGCAGCTCCCAGGCTGGAGGTCGCCGCTGCCGGTGGCGCCGCAGCCGCTCCTGCCAGGCCGGATCCTCCGGGAGGAGCGGCCCCGTGGCCAGGTACAGCACGTGCCTGCCCGACTGAGCGGCGAGATGCTCGGCCCAGCGGCTCTTGCCGCCGCCGGCTGGGCCACTGATCAGGGTGAGACGGTCACCGGGCTCAGCCGCCACCATTCATGTTGCGCAGGGTAGCCACCGAGGAGGGAGAGAGGCGGTTGAGATAGCGGAAGATCCAGTACTTGAAAATCGTTGCCAACACCACGGGGAAGGTGGCGATGAACAGCATGATGAAATTCTCCCTCGCCGGCAGGCCGAGGTGGTGGGCGACACCATCGAGAAGGACGGTCCAGCCCTCCGGGCTGTGAAAGCCAACGAAGATATCCGTGAACAGAATGATCGCAAATGCCTTGGCGCTGTCGCTGAGCCCATAGACCAGCTCATCGAGAAAGCCGCGTAGAACCTGAATATCCCGCTGGCCGAACAGACAGACGAGCACAAAGCCGATGAAGGCCATCACATCGGCGATGACATTCTTGAGGGCATGGGTTCCCTCTTCGCTGGAATCCTGCTTCAGCTGCTTGGCCTTTGCAGCCAGGAGCGTCTGCATCTCCGCCTGGCTCGGAAGGGCCTCATCCTTGAGCAGAGCATCAAACTCCAGTTCGGCTTTGTAGGCCTTCAATCGATCCACGGCCTTTTCATCGAGATGCGGCCTGGCGTAATGCACGATCGGATTCTCGGGTGCCACCCGATCGATGATCGGGGAAATCACATAGGTGCGACTCACCTGCTGCACCAGGATCGGCACCAGGATCAGCAGCAGCAGGATGCGCAGCGAGACGAGCGTGGAATCGCGCCGGCGGCGGAAACCGGCGATCACGCTCGCCTCCGCCTCGGGATCCAGCTGACGCCGCACCTGATCCACCACGCCCATCAGACTGCGTGGCAGCACCTCAGGGGCACGGCTGAGCGAGGGAAGGGGAGCGCGGCGTGGGTCGTAGCGCTCCATCACCGATTCGATCAGCTGGAACTGGCGCAGTTCCTGGCCAGACAGCTCCTGGCGGTGGGGGCCCACCGACTGCAGAGCCTGCACGCAGAGCTGGCTGGCCGCCCGGAAGCGACGCAGCACCTGGGCCTGCAGGGGCTTCGGGATGCGCAGTTCCAGCTCCGGGCGCACGGGCCGGTCGTTGTAATGCTCAAGTTCGATGCTCTGGATCTGCAGCGCAGCGTCGTAGCCGCGTTCCAGATCATTGCTCAGATCCAGTGTCTGAGCCTTGCCGAAGGTTCCGATCCAGTTGCTCAATCCCATGCTTCGATCCGGATATCAGCGGGAGAAGACCCACCAGGTGAGCATCGGCACGACAGAGCCGACAATCAGGAGAACGACCACCCAGGTGAAGGCGTTGCTCTCGGCGGTCTCCTCGCGACTGGGCACGTTGGAGACCACCACACTCTCCTCGGCCACAGCCGGTTCGCCGGGATCGTCCCCACCGCGCAGCACGACGGCAAGCCGCTCCAGTCCGTCGATCGCGGCCTGGCGATAGCGATCTCCCTGGCGCAGCTGCCCCGAGATGGTGGTGCGGGCCGTGCTGCGCAGCAATGCCTCGGGCAGCTGGCTCTGGAGGGCGGGCGAGGCGGCCACCGCGGCCGCCTTGTTCTGACTGTCGATCAGCAGCAGCAGCAGCGAATCACTCCCCCCCGGAGGGCCTGCGTCGCTGCTGTCCGAAGGCGACCAGGCCTGAACGAGCTGGGTGGCGAGGGTGTCGAGAGCGAGGCCGTAGTCGAGGCGATTCACGGTGACCAGGCGGGCATCGACATGGTCGGCCCGGAAGCTCTCGAGTTCCTTTTCGATGTCGAGGCGAGCGGCGCGGCTGAGAACATCCGCCGAATCCAGCACTGGGGAGGCGGGGGGCACAGCCGGCAGATTCTTCAGCGACACGGCCAGCCCGGCAGCGGGCCCGAACAGGAGCAGCAGGGGGAGCAGAAGGCCGAGAAGAGCAGCGGCACCGGGCACCGGCCGGCTCAGCGGCACGCTGGAGGAGACGGACACGAGGACGGAGACGCAGCCAGGCCCGCCCAGTCTGCCGCCAGCTGCCGCCGCTGTCCTCCCTTCGTCCGCCATCCTTGGCAGAGCCGCACAGCCGACTCCGGCGCCATGGCCCTCCCTCCCCCCGCCCGCGCCGCTGTGCTGCTGGGAAGCAGCGGGCTCACCCTGAGCGTGCTCAACCAGATGACGGCCGGGCAGCTGGATCCGCCGCTGGAGAGGGCCTCCGTGCTGGCCGGCATCCTCTCGGTGCTGCTGATGCTGGCAGGAGCGCTCTGGCAGCGGGTGATCCCGGAGGCGGCCGAGCGGGCGCCGCTGCAGGGTGAGGAGGGGGTGCAGCTGGCCGCCGGTCTGCCCGCCGACCTGCGCGAGGAACTCGGCTGGGGCAGCACCATGCTGCTCACCGCCACGCCGGCGGCCGTGGTGCTGCTGCAGCGGGACGACACCTGCCTGCTGCGGCGGGGTCTTCTGGCGGCCACCCCCTTTCAGCCGGGACCGATCTGCCGGCAGGCGAGCGCACGGGGCCGCGCCATCTCCCTGGTGGATCTGGCGCCCTATCCCGGTCGCGGGGAGTTCATGCCCCTGCTCCAGGGCCTGCCCTCGGTGGTGGTGCAGCCGCTCGGAGCCGGTGCCTGGCTCCTGGTGGGCGGCTGGTCGGCACGCTGCTTCTCGCGCGCCGATCTGCTCTGGATCGAGGGCTGGAGCCGCAGGCTCACGGCACGATGGGGGGAGGAGCTGGGCGTGGCGGCGGCGGAGACGCCGGAGGTGTCCCAGGCAGGCGGAAGCGGCTCACCACCCGGGCTCCCGGGGCGGTGATGCGCAGTTGGCCCTCGTCGCCGAGGCGGCCGCTGAGTGAGGCGCCGCGGCTGATCTGGGCGTTGGCGCTTCGCTCCAGCAGCACCCCTCCGGAGGCCTCCACGGCGCCGCTCTTCCAGTTCCAGGCACAGCGCTCCGCCTCCAGCCGCTCACCAGGCCGTTGCAGACGGCAGCGCGAATCGATGCGCACCCAGTGGTCGCGGCCCTCGACCCGGAGTCCGGTGCCGCTCACCTGCAGATCGCCGCGTCCACCCTCAAACGGGCCTGGCGTTCTCGCCTCGCCGCTGCCGGGGAGCAGGGTCACATCCCGTCCGCTGAAGCGGTCGCCCGCTGCCGCATCAACCACCTGCACGGGCCCCTGCAGGGTGTAGGTCTGGGCCACGGTGTTGCCCTGCAGCGAGGCGGCAGAGAGGGTCTGCGGTGGAGACGCCGCCGCCATGCCGGCTGCGCGCCGCAGCGCCTGCAGGGGGCCGCTGGCACGCAGCTCACCGCTTCCGGGCTGCCAGCTCACCTGGCTGGCCTCCAGCGTGATCGGAGCCGGCGTGGTGGGCGGAGCGGTGAAGGGATCAAAGCGCTGCTCCCAGCGCTCCAGCCGCGGCTTGCCGCTGAGTTCGAGTCTGTCCTCCTGGAGGAGAAAGCGGGCCCGTTCAGCGCGGAGCCGACCGTAGGCATCAAGGGCCTGGGGTTCGCGGTCGATCAGCAGCAGCTGGCGGCGAGGCAGCCAGCGAGCCCTGGAGGCCAGGATCAGCACGGGCCGCGCACCCAGCCTCTGCATGCGCAGGTTGCCCTCGAGGAGAATCGCCTCGCCATCGCCCACCACCGTGCCGCTGTCGGCCTGAAGGCGATATAGAGGCTTCCCGCCGCTGTAGATCACCCCCTTCGGCCGGCTGGCCTGGGCAAGGCTGCGCCGCAGGTCGTAGCGGGCCTCGGGGCTCGTGAGTTCCCAGGAGGGCTGGCCGAGCGGGGTCTGCTGGCGCAGATCGAGCGATCGGAACACAAAGGGGGGCACCACCTCCTCCCGACGGGCCTGGCCGCTGCCGCGACAGCCGGCCAGAAACAGTGGCAGCAGGGCCAGCAGCAGGAAGCGGTGGCGGCGGCTGGGCAGGGTCACAGCGGTGCGTCGAGCTCCAGCCGCTGCATCACCGGTTCCGGCGGAGGGAGCGGTTGACCGGCCATCAGAAGACCCCAGGCTCTGGCCTCATCCCAGCCGGGGGTCACGCCTGCCGGACCGGAGGGATCGGGCACTCCGCTCGGCAGCGGCTGCTGACCGAGCTGGCACAGCATCCGGGCGGAGAGCTCCGGAAGCAGGGGCGTGAGCAACACCGCCACCAGCCGGGCGGACTCCAGCACGGCGTAGAGGTCGGCGGCCACCGCCAGGCGCTGCTCCGGCTGCTTGATCCGCTGCCAGGGGGCCTGCTCATTGAGAAAGCCATTGGCCTCCTGGGCCAGCCCGAGGATGGCCTCGCCGACTGCGCGGAAGTCGAGCTGCTCGAGGGCGGCCACGGTGCCGCTGACGGCCCGCTCGGCCGAGCGGGCCAGTGGGTGGGAGGGATCCCCGGCCGGCCCTGCCGGCGGCACGCAGCCTTCAAACCACTTGCGGGCCATCGAACTGGTGCGGTTGAGCAGGTTGCCGATCGTGTTGGCGAGATCGTTGTTCACCAGATCGCTGAACCGCTGCTGCTGAAAGTCGCCGTCATCGCCGAAGGGGATGTCGCGCAGCAGATACCAGCGCACGGCATCGCGGCCGCAACGTTGCAGCAGGATCTCGGGATCCAGCACATTCCCCAGCGATTTGCCCATCTTCTGGCCTTCCCGCGTCAGGAAGCCGTGGCCGAACACCGCCTCCGGCGGCGGCAGCCCGGCGGAGAGCAGCATCGCCGGCCAGAAGACGGCATGGAAGCGAAGGATGTCCTTGCCGATCACGTGCAGCCGTGCCGGCCAGCCGCGCCTGGCGAGCAGCCCCAGGTCGATCGGATCTGTGGGCTCGAGAAGAGCGCTGAGGTAGCCCACCAGCGCATCAAACCACACGTAGAAGGTGTGGCCGGGGTGGCCCGGAACCGGAATGCCCCAGGGGAGGTCGCGCCGGGAGATGGAGAAGTCGCGCAGACCGCCGGCCACGAAGTTCTCCACCTCGCGGCGGCGGCTCAGAGGTGCGATGAAGCCATCGCGGGCGATCAGGGCGGCGATGGCGTCCTGATAGCGGGAGAGACGGAAGAAGAGATTCACCTCATCGCGCCATTCCAGCGGCCGCAGATGCAGGGGGCAGTCGGGCGCCTCGATCCCGGGCGGATGCTCCTTGAACTCCTCGCAGGCCACGCAGTACCAGCCCTGCTGCCGGCCCTCCACCACATCTCCGCTGGCCTCGACCCTGGCGAAGAAGGCCTCCACCACGGCTCGGTGTCGCGGGTCGGTGGTGCGGATGAAGCGATCGTTGCTGATCTGCCAGCGCTGCCAGAGATCGCGGAAACCCTCACTCACCTGATCACAGTGGGCCTGCGGGCTGAGACCGGCGGCCTCGGCCGTGCGCTGGATCTTCAGACCGTGCTCATCGCAGCCGGTGATGAAGCGCACGTCCTCGCCCTGCAGGCGCTGGAAGCGGGCGATCGCATCACAGACGATCGTGGTGTAGGTGCTGCCCAGGTGTGCCCGATCGTTGACGTAGTACAGCGGCGTTGTGAGCGTGAAGGGCATCGGCGGGCGGCGTGGCGCGGGGGGAGAAGCGGCGCGGGCGCGGATGCGGAGCCGCCGACAGGCGCTGGCGGAGGCAGGGCCGCTCCGCCGCCGGCGGATGGGGCGGCTTCAGCCAGGCGGATGGTGTGAGGGGCCGATGCGCGCGCGAGGGGCTGGAGTGGCCGCCGCGGGATCCTACCGGCAGCCCGCCGAACGGCCGGCCGCCCTGCTGGACCCGTGATCGATCGCGCCGGGCCCGTCAGCCGTTGCAATGGGTGGGTGTGCGGGCAGGCCGTTGGTGGAACCGTGGAGCGAGGGCCATGCCCCGGTGCTGGTCTGGGGTGGAGGCAGCGGAGGCGTGGCCGCTGCCCTGCAGGCGGCCCGGGGAGGCGCCAGGACGCTGCTGCTGACTCCGGGTCCATGGCTCGGCGGGATGGTGAGCGCCGCCGGCGTGTGTGCTCCCGATGGCAACGAGCTCACCCCCTGGCAGACAGGGCTGTGGGGGGCCCTGCTGCGGGCCCTGGCCGAGGAGGAGAGCGAGGGACTCGATCACAACTGGGTGAGCTGCTTCGGGTACCGCCCCGCAACGGCGGAGACGATCCTGAGGCGCTGGGTGGCCGCTGAGCCGCTGCTGCGCTGGTGGCCGGGCTGCCGACTGCGCGAGGTGGAACGGCATGGCGCGCGGATCCACGCCGTACGCCTGCAGCGGCGGCTGCCGCAGGGGGGCAGCGGCCCGGAACGGCGCATCAGCCTCGGGATCGCGATTGATGGCAGCGACCGCGGCGATCTGATCTCCCTGGCTGGCGCCCCCTTCCGCCTCGGCTGGGAACCCCGGGAGCTCTGGGGGGAGCCCAGTGCTCCGTCTGCGGCGGACCTGGAAGCCGATCCCTTCTTCGCGCGGCAACCGGTGCAGTCACCCACCTGGGTGGCGATCGCACGCCTGCCCCAGCCCGACCCGGCTCCCGCTGCCGGGTCGGCGTCCCCCGGGGACCCAGGTGCAGCACACGCCCCCTCCGCACGCGCCCTGCCAGCCCCCTTTGAGGCTGCCTGCGCCAGCTTCGGCCTGGCGCGAATGCTGCGCTACGGACGCCTTCCCGGCGGAGCGGTGATGCTGAACTGGCCCCTCGCCGGCAACGACTGGCATGGGGGTCTGGCCCGTGCCTTCGAGGCGGACACCGCTGCCGATTTCCCCGCCACCGGCGAGGAGGCCGATCTGGCCGATGCGATGCGCGCCCACAGCCTGGCCTTCGCCGCGGCGCTGCAGCAGGTGAGCGGTGGCGAGCTGCGGCTCGAGGGACTCTTTCCGAGCCCTGATCAGGCCTCGGCCGGTGCGCTGGAGGGCGACGAACTGCTGGCCCTGATGCCCTACTGGCGGGAGGGGCGCAGGCTAAAAGCTCACGACCTGGTACTGGAGCAGCATCTTCTCCCCCAGGGCAGCGGGGCCCGCATCGCGGCCCTGCCGCTGCGGGACGGACAGTGCAGCGCGATCGCCGTGGGCAACTACGCCAACGATCATCACTATCCAGGACCCGACTGGCCACTGGCTCCCAAGAGCTGCCGCTGGGGCGGCCGCTGGAGCGGCACACCCTTCGCCATCCCCTACGGAGCCCTGGTGAGCGAGCAGGTGGAGAACCTCCTGGCAGCCGACAAGTGTCTCGGCGTGAGCCACATGGCCAACGGGGCCACCCGGCTGCAGCCCCTGGTGCTCAACCTCGCCCAGGCCGCCGGACAGGCTGCGGCGCTCTGCCTCCGCTCCGGGGTGACACCAGCCGCCCTGCCGGTGCGCACCCTGCAGGAGGCCCTGATCGCGGATCCCCTCGCGCCGGCGAGTCCGTTTCCGCTCTGGGACACCCCCTGGCACCATCCGGAGAGGGCTGCTCGGCAGCGCCGCCTGCTCGACGACCCCTCCCTGCTCTCAGCGGAGGGTGGCTTGCTGGAGCGGTCCGATCGCTGCTTCCCGCTCCCCTGGGAGGCGCCGCCGGAGCCGGGAGAAGCCCTCTGGCAGGGCACCCTCCGCCCTGATGGAACCGGTGCCTTCCTGCTCCAGACCCGAGACGCCATCTGGCCCGTGATCACGCTGGAGCCGGCTCTGCATCACTGGCTCCAGGAGCAGCAGCGCCCCCGGGAGGTGCAGCTGATCGGCTGCGCCAATCCCTGGGGACCCTGGCTGCGGGCATCGCGGCTGGCCGGACCGCCCTGAACCGCGCAGACGGCACTCAGAGCGTTGCTTCGAGCTGCAGCCGGTCGCGCAGCGCATCCACCTCCACCACCCGCACCAGCAGCCGGCTGCCGGGTTCGCAGCGGGCCGGGCCATGGCAGGGGAGCGACTGGCAGAGCTCCTCGAGCCAGACGAGGGCGAGATGATGATCCGGCCGCAGCCAGCGCAGGAACAGACCGGCCAGCGGATGGCGCGGCTGCTGCTCAAACCACACCTGAAGCCAGTGGCGCTGATCGTCCCGCTGGATCTGCACACCCTGGCGCAGGGCAGCCTCGAGATCCGGCAGCTGCTCCGCCAGCTGGGACTCGCTCAGGGGCATGCGGCCCTCCAGCAGCGCGCAGAGCTGGCGCTGCACCAGCAGATCGCCATAGCGGCGGATCGGCGAGGTGGCCTGCACGTAGGCGGCAAGGCCGAGGCTGAAATGGGGCGCCGCGCTCGTGCCGACCAGGCCGCGGCTCAGACAGCGCTTGATCGCGGCATGGCGCACCGGCCCCGCCGGCAGGGCCGCCAGCTCGGCCGGCGGTGGCAGTTCGGCTGGGAGCTGGCTGCGAAACGGCAGAGCCAGCCCTTCGCGACGTCCGCGCTCGGCCACCAGCGCCCCGGCCAGCACCATCGCCTCGGCCACAAGCTGCCGCGATGGCGAGGGTTCGATCACCTCCAGCTCGGCCTGGAGCGTGGGGGCATCGCCTGGCCGGGCGCGGACCCGCCCCTCCGGATCATCGAACTGGAGGGCGCCCCTCTCCAGGCGCCAGCGTCGACGGGCCGTGAGAAGGTCGGCCAGCCGCAGCAGATCGCGCTCCTGGGGGGGCGCCAGCTCCAGGAGCGCATCGGCATCGGCATAGGACAGCCGATAGGTGGGCCGGATCCAGCTGCGCACGATGCCATCGGCGAGCACCGCACCCTCTGGATCCAGATCCACCCAGAGGCTCAGGGCGGCGCAGCGCGCACCGGCACGCAGGCTCATCGGCCCGTGGGCCAGGGCCGATGGAAACATCGGCAGGGTGCCGCGGGCCAGGTAGAGGCTGCTGGCCCGGCGGGCGGCCTCGCGGTCGAGGGGGCTGCCGGCCTCGATCAGCCGGCCGGGATCGGCGATGTGGATCCAGAGGCGGGGG
>Ga0172376_10005467_pt1 | contig 14170 bp, 13 predicted proteins | sample Lak35m_FD_121114 | JGI IMG/M metagenome (GOLD analysis project Ga0172376, IMG submission 121114) | Freshwater microbial communities from Kabuno Bay, South-Kivu, Congo - kab_092012_35m | ecosystem: Environmental > Aquatic > Freshwater > Lake | place: Democratic Republic of the Congo: South-Kivu...
AGGAAAGTTCGCTTTCCGACGTGGCCGGCGACTACCACCAGGATTCGATCCTCCGCTCGATCGACAACGCCCACCGGCTCCTGAGTTCCAAAGACCGCGACGCCTTCGACCTCTCCAAGGAACCGAAAGCCAGCACCGACGCCTACAACACCGGCCGCTTCGGCCAGGGCTGCCTGCTGGCCCGGCGACTCGTCGAAGCCGGCGCGCGGTTCATCGAAGTCACCACCGAATATGTCCCCTTCCTGCATTGGGACACGCACGAAAACGGCCACGACACCTATGCCCGCCTGAAGCGGGAAATCGACCGCCCGATCGCCCAGCTCGTGCGTGATCTCGACGCCCGGGGCCTGCTCGACCGCACCCTGATCGTCCTCGCCAGCGAATTCAGCCGCGACATGATGATCGAAGGCGTCCCCGGCAGCACGGCCAGGGACCAGTCCAGGGCCAAGGCCGACAAGATGGAAAAGCCCATCCAGTACGGCCTGCACCGCCACTTCACAGGTTCCGGCTCGGTGCTCATGTTCGGCGGCGGCATGAAGCGCGGCTACCTGCACGGCGAAACCGCGCCGGAACGCCCCCTGGTGACCATCAAGGACCCGGTCTCCATTTCGGACCTGCACGCCACGATCTACACGGCCCTGGGCATCTCGCCCTCGACCATGTTCGAAATCGAAAAACGGCCGTTCTACGTCACCGTCGACGGCAAGGGTCTGCCAGTCAAAAACCTCTTCGCAAAAACGCCTGCGTGATTTCGATCGATCCCGTTGGCCAGATCCAGCGACACGAGCGAATCGCATCGATCGCTGGAAATGGCACCTCAAGTTGTTATCTGAAAAAGAGATCGGGATCGAACGATGTGCACCATGGTTTATCTCGCTTCGGATCGACCGCTGCCTCTGATCGAATGGGATAAAGATCATCCGGCGTTCTATACGGAATCGCTGGGAGAAATCCATGGGGCCATCGAAGAACAAGCCGTTCGGTCCCGATTCTCCAAATCTATCATCTACAGGCTTGGGTCGAATCAGGGCTGCGGCTGCGGGTTCGCATATTACGAACAGTTCGACGGCGGATATTACGATCCGGAGGAACTCGAAGCCGCGGCGAAATCCCGCGAAAGTCTTGCGGCATTTCTTGCGGAAGCACTGAAGGATCAGGACTCGCTCGAAATCTGGATCTGCTGGGCCGGTGACGAAGGCTGCGAAACCGAAGACCGGCACATCGTGTGCCCCGAGGACTTTCTGGATCCGGATCTCTACGCATCCGAAAAAATCCTGTTCACCGTCAAAAACACCCCATAATCGACATTCGAATGACCCATCACTCTCTTGTGAACTGGATCAATTCGTAAAGTGGAATGGCCTCGACGCACAATCGAAACTGTCTGCGCCCGCAGACAATTCCCGCGAACTTCGGTGATTCACCTGATCGATACGATCCGCCGGTTTTTTGCGATCGCGAATTTTCACCCATATCCCCCATTCGTCTGATCTCAACCATCACCTGGACCCGATCGCCATCTGCCGCAAGAGATCGCCACAAAGCCTTTTTTGACATAGTGTTGAGTTCGATTTACGAAACGGAATCGATGACCATGAGCTTCGAGGCACTCAGTTCCGGTGGAATCGCTGCAAACCATTATGATTCCAATCTCTGCGCCCGATTTACGAAACGGATTCCAGGTTTTCCGATCCGTATTGAAGACCCCGTCCGAACCCTTGATTCACGGCAACGAACCGGAAGCGTGAGCGACACAAGCCGAATCATGCGTAACGCATTGCCCTTCAAGAACGTACGCCCGATTTACGAAACGGATTCCGGGAACTCCCGCTCGCGATGCCACTTATCCTCCGAACCCGCGCTGCACGGCAACGAACCGGAAGCGTGAGCGACACAAGCCGAATCGCGCGTAACGCATTGCCCTTCAAATACGTACGATCGATTTACGAAACGGATTTCAGGAATTACCATTCGTCACGGCGATACCGGCCGAAACCGTGCTGCCTCGAAACGACCCGGAATCATCGACGACGAACGCCCATCATTTGCAACACCCTGCCATGCCAACAACTTCGCCCACTTTGCGAAACGGAATGATCGTTCGCCATTGAAGCCGAAAATCGCAGTCGATCCGACGACGAACGAGCACGAGCCGGAAGCTGCGGCGACGAACGTCCCACCAAGCGCAACGAATCGTCCGACAACCACATGCGTGCGTTTTGCGAAACGGATCCCGAACCGAAATTCCCGGAATTTCTGTCATGGCTGACGAAATCTCCGAACAGAAAGCGATAGTCAATACGGATGCACCGCTGCATGTCCCGGGCACCCGGCATCGTGTCATCGCCGGTCCTCGAACTCGTTCGAAGAAATTGCCTGTTTCATGAGCTTGTGTTAGATTTGAACGATCACCGAAAATGGGAATTTGCGCAAGAAACGATCCAGCCGGAGATTCCGTCCGTGCAGACACCCCAGCTAAATCCGCCCAAACCCGGCGAACCGGCCACCTGGTTCGAAGTCCGCTCGCCGATGAACCCACGATTTCACTTCGACACGGTCGCTGGCCGGCTGGTCGTTCTGTCGTTCTTCGGCTCGGCCGGCGATCCCCGCGCCCGTGCCCATCTCAAGGCCTTCGACAAGATCAACACCCTTTTCGACGACTTCCGCGTCAGCTTCTTCGGCGTCAGTGTCGACCCGAAAGACGAATCCGAAAAACGCATCGTCGAACGAATCCCCGGCATTCACCTGTTCTGGGACTTCGATCGCAAGGTCAGCCGGCTTTACGGCGCAGCCCCCGCCGAAGGTTTCGAATACATGCCCCGAACGTTCGTTCTCGACGAACGCCTGCGGGTCGTCGGCATCGTCCCGTTCACCGATCCGCCGGAAAAACATGTCGAAGCCGTGAAGCTCGTCCTATCCGGGCTCACGATGCCCCATCCGCCCAGCCAGGCTTCGATGCAGGCACCGGTTCTGGTCATTCCGCGTATTTTCGAGCCGGAATTGTGCAAAACCCTGATCGACCATTACGAAAAAAATGGCGGACAGGAGTCCGGATTCATGCGCGAAGTCGGCGGCAAAACCGTCGCCGTGCATGACTATGGCCACAAACGCCGCCGCGACCAGGAGATTCTCGACAAACCCCTGCGCGACGCCTGCATGCACCGGATCCACGATCGACTCGTGCCCGAAATCCACAAGGCGTTCCAGTTCGAAGCGACGCGCATCGAACGCTACATCGTCGCCTGTTATGACGCGACGACCGGCGGCCACTTCCGTGCCCATCGCGACAACACCACCAAAGGCACCGCACACCGGCGATTCGGCGTCACCATGAATCTCAACACCGGCGAATACGAAGGCGGGCAACTCCGGTTCCCGGAATTCGGCAATCAGCTTTTCGCCGCTCCGGCGGGCGGTGCGGTCGTCTTCTCGTGCTCACTCCTGCATGAGGCGATGCCCGTGACCAAAGGCCGCCGCTATGCGTTCCTGCCCTTCCTGTACGACGAAGCCGCGGCGAAAATCCGGCTCGAAAACCTCAAATTCGTCGAAGGGCCCGCCGTAACGACTTGATCCGGACGATCGGTTCGACCGTTCGAATCGCTTGATTTTCCGCCCCGATTCTGCTGGACTGGTTTCCGGTCAGGACGATCGCGGCACAACGGCCGACGAGTCCAGAACCGACTTTACGGGAGCGAGTGCAAGCGATGGTTCCGCGTTTGGGCGTCAATGTCGATCACGTCGCCACGATCCGTCAGGCCCGCCGGAGCGCCGAGCCCGACCCTGTCGCGGCCGTCGTCCTGGCCGAACTCGGCGGCGCCGACCTGATCACGATCCACCTGCGGGAAGATCGCAGGCATATCCAGGACAGGGACTTGCGCGTTCTCCGCGAAACGGCCCGCACGCCCCTGAACCTGGAAGCCGCCATCACGGGCGAGATTCTCGACCGGATCCGGGAGCACAGGCCCGACCAGGTGACCTTCGTTCCCGAAAAACGGGAAGAACTGACGACCGAAGGCGGCCTGGACATCGTCCGCCACAGCCCGTCCGTCAAAGCCGCCATCGACTTCTGTCACGCGCTGGGCATTCCGGTCAGCCTGTTCATCGATCCGGACGAACGCCAGGTCGAGGAATCCGCCCGCCTGGGTGCCGACGCCGTGGAACTCCACACCGGCCTCTATGCGGACGCCCCGAACCGCCAGGCCAGGCAGGAGGAACTTGCGGCGCTCAAAAGGGCTGCGACCGAAACGGTCGCCCGGGGCATGCACCTGCACTGCGGCCACGGCCTGAACTATTCGAACGTGACCGACGTGGCCGCGATCCCGCACATGGAAGAGCTGAATATCGGCCATTCGATCGTCTCCCGGGCCGTGCTCGTCGGCATGAAGGAAGCCGTGGCCGAAATGAAATCGCTGATCGTGGCCGCTCACGCCGCTCGACATCTGCCCTGAAATCGGCCATAATCACCGCTTCCGGCTGAACCGGGCCAATCGCTTCCGAGTCCCTCACGCACCGAAAAATCGACCATGTCGCAACTCACCAAAGGCCATCGTTTCGCAGGTTTGACAGTCGCCATCGTGACCCCCTTCACCGAGTCGGGTGAAGTCGATTACGCGGAACTCAAACGCCTCGTCGATTGGCACGTCGAGCAAGGCACCCCGTGCCTGGCCCCTGTCGGAACCACGGGCGAATCGCCGACCCTGTCGCATGACGAACACGAAAAAGTCATCGCGACCGTCGTGGACACCGCCGCCGGCCGCCTCAAAGTCATGGCCGGCACCGGTTCGAACGCGACCAGCGAAGCCATCCGCCTGACCAAATTCGCCCAGCGTGCCGGTGCTGACGCCTCGCTGCAGGTCGCCCCCTACTACAACCGCCCCAGCCAGGAAGGCCTGTACGCCCACTTCGCCGCGATCGCCGAAGCCTGCGAAATTCCCCAGGTGCTCTATAACATCCCGGCACGTACGGGCCGCAATATCGACCCTGACACGGTCGTAAAACTCGCGAAACTCGACCCGATCGTCGCCATCAAAGAAGCCGCCGGTTCGCTCGACCAGACCAGCGAACTCGTCCTGCGCACGAACCTGACGGTCCTCTCGGGCGACGACAGCCTGACGCTGCCCTATCTCTCGGTCGGCGGCGAGGGTGTCGTCTCGGTCGTCGGCAACATCGTGCCGCGAGACGTCATGAAATTGCTGGAAGTCTATACATCAGGGCATCTTGCGGAGGCCCGCCGGATGCACATGAAACTCTTCGCCCTATGCAAGGACCTGCTCGGCCTGGCGCCCAATCCGGTGCCGATCAAGACCGCCATGCAGATGCTCGACCGGGGCAACGGGGTCCTGCGTCTGCCGCTGGTGCCGCTCGGCGGCGATGCCCGGAAGCGTCTGATCCAGTGCCTGGACGACTTCGGCCTGCTGGCCAAGTGACCGATCGATCACTGGCGAGGGAGCGGTCAAGAAACGCTCCCCGCCCGTTCGAGATTTGCGGAAGCCCATCGTTCAGTTAGCGTTAAGACAGAATCGGCAACTGACTGAAGAACTCGTTGCCCTTGTCGTCCACCAGGATGAAGGCCGGGAACTTCTCCACTTCGATCTTGTAGATCGCTTCCATCCCCAGTTCCGGGTATTCGAGGAGTTCGACCTTGCGAATGTTTTCCTGGGCCAGCAGGGCCGCCGGGCCGCCGATCGAACCCAGGTAGAACCCGCCATGCTTCTTGCAGGCGTCGGTCACGGCTTGGGACCGGTTCCCCTTGGCGATCATGATCATCGACCCGCCCGCCGCCTGGAATTGGTCGACATAACTGTCCATACGGCCGGCCGTTGTCGGGCCGAACGATCCGGACGGCATCCCCTCGGGCGTTTTCGCGGGTCCGGCATAGTAAACCGGGTGGTTCTTGAAGTAGTCGGGCATGCCCTCGCCCCGGTCGATCCGCTCCTTGATCTTCGCATGGGCGATGTCCCGGGCCACGATGATCGTGCCGGTCAGAAGCAGCGGAGTCGAGACCTTATACTGGCTCAATTCGGCCAGAATCGCGGGCATCGGCCGGTTCAGGTCGATCGGGACGCCGTGCTCCGGCCCCAGCCCATCGCGGAACTTGCCCGGGATGAACCGGGCCGGATTTCGGTCGAGCTCTTCGAGCAACACGCCTTCGCGGGTGATCTTCGCCTTGATGTTCCGGTCCGCCGAGCAGGAAACGCCAAGGCCAACGGGGCAGGACGCCCCGTGCCTGGGCAGCCGGATCACCCGGGCGTCAAGCGCGAAATACTTGCCCCCGAACTGGGCCCCGATCCCGCTCTTGCGGGCGACGTCCATGACCTTCGCTTCCCACTCCACATCGCGAAACGCCTGGCCCAGCTTGTTGCCAGATGTCGGCAGCTTGTCGAGATATCCGGCGGAGGCCAGCTTGACGGTCTTCATCGTCGCTTCCGCCGATGTGCCGCCGATCACGAGAGCCAGGTGATAAGGCGGGCATGCCGCCGTGCCGAGGGTGCGGAGTTTCTCGGCCAGGAACTTTTCCAGGCTCTTCGGGTTCAACAGGGCCTTGGTTTCCTGATAGAGAAACGACTTGTTGGCCGACCCGCCACCTTTGGCCACGAACAGGAATTCGTACTTGTCGCCCGGCGTGGCCAGGATGTCGATCTGGGCCGGCAGGTTCGTGCCTGAATTGACCTCGTCGAACATCGTCAACGGCACGGTTTGCGAGTACCGCAGGCTTTCGCACAGATAGGTGGTGTAGATGCCCTTCGAAAGCCATTCGGCATCGTTCGCGCCCGTCCAGACCTTCTGGCCTTTCTTGGCCACGACGGTCGCCGTGCCTGTGTCCTGGCACATCGGCAACTTGAAGCCGGACGCGATCGCGGCGTTTCGCAACAGGGCCAGAGCGACGCCCCGGTCGTTGTCCGATGCTTCCGGGTCGTCGAGAATCGCGGCGACTTTCTCCAGGTGCGAAGTGCGATAGAGAAACGAAACGTCCCTCAGAGCTTCCCGCGCCACCATCTCCAAAGCTGCCGGGCGAACCGTGAGGATCTCTTCGCCGCGGAAACTCGCCGTGCCGACGAAGTCGCCCTCGAGCTTGCGATAGCGTGTCTCGTCCATTCCGAGCGGAAATGGTTCCTGGTACGAAAAATCCGGCATGTTCGGGATCCTGTGCGTTGCGAAGTTCGAACGGCCGCCCGGGTCGGCTCAAATGACGGGCGGTTGCTTCTTCTCGGAGGTCGTCATGCCGTCCAGCCACCGGTGTCGGGCCATCGGCAGCTCGCCGCTCGTCACGTCGATTTCCTCGAACTCGCCGTGCGTGACGTCGTATCCGTAAACCTTGGCGTTCTGGATTTCGAAATACCAGGCGAAAATGCGCAGATCGCCGCGAAGCATTCGGGCCGCAACCGAGGGGTGCATCATCACATGCTCGATCTGCACCAGCACATTTTCCTGTACCGCCACTTTCAGGAGTTCGTCCGGGTCGAGGTGCGAGTAATTTTCCTTGATGATCCGGCGTGTACTTTCCATGTGAGCCAGCCACGAAGAGACGGACGGAAGATCCTTGAGCTTTTCGGGATGCAGCATCGCCGACACCGCGCCGCAATCGCTGTGGCCGCAGACCACGATGTTCTTGACGTTCAACACGCTCACGGCATATTCGATCGTCGCCAGTTCGCCTGAACCGGAGGCCGCGCCATAGGGCGGAACCAGATTGCCCGCGTTACGAATCAGAAACAGTTCGCCAGGATTCGAACTCGTGAATCGTGTCGGGTCGATCCGGCTGTCGGAACAGGTGATGAACAGCGTTTCCGGAACTTGCCCAGCGGAAAGCATCAGGTAGAGCTGACGTTCGCGCGGAAAGACTTCGGCCCGGAATTTGTGGATCCCCTGGATCAGCTTCATGTCGGTACGTTCCGTGCGAATGTTCGGAAGAAAGGCGGAATTCGACCACGATTATCCGTCCGACCGATTCCCCGGTCAAATCGAATTGGCGGCCTCATGCGAGTGCGTCGCGGTCGACAGCCGGAATCACGCTGCCTCGAAAGGCCCGGGATCACGCCAACATCTTGCGGATCGAGTCCGTCGTGACTGGGGCGATCACGCCACGCTCCGTAATCAGGCCCGTGATCAGATCGGCGGGAGTCACGTCGAACGCCGGGTTGTAAACGTTCGCCTGGGCAGGCACCGTCAATCTGCCGAATCCCCGGCGAATTTCGTCCGGGTCGCGCTGTTCGATCGGAATCGCGGAACCGTCCGCCAGGCTGAGATCGAAAGTGCTCGAAGGCGCCGCGACGTAGAAGGGCAGTCCGTGCGCCTTCGCCAACAGTGCCACGCCGTAAGTGCCGATCTTGTTCGCCGTGTCGCCGTTGGCCGCGATACGGTCCGCGCCGACGACCACGGCGTTGACCTTACGCTCACGCATGACGACGGCCGCCATGTTGTCGCAGATGACCGTCACGTCGATCCCGCGGCGGGCAAGCTCCCAAGCCGTGAGCCGCGCCCCCTGCAAAAGGGGCCTGGTTTCGTCGGCGAACACCCGGACCGCCTTGCCCGCTTCCTGCGCGGCGTAGATGACAGCCAACGCTGTGCCGTAATCGCTCGTCGCCAGCCCACCGGCGTTGCAGTGCGTGAGCACTCCCCAGCCATCGCTCAAAAGTTCGGCCCCGTGGCGGCCGATCGCGTGGCACATCCGGTCGTCTTCGGCTCGAATCGCATGCGCTTCGGCCAGGAGTGCTTCGAGCAGTCCGACCGAGTCAGAAACTTCGTGCTTCGAAACGACCCGCTTCATCCGGTCCAGTGCCCAGAACAGGTTGACTGCCGTGGGCCGGCTCGTGGCCAGATAATCCGCCGCCGCGATCGCGCTGGCGGCCACGTCAGATCCAGCGCCGCTGCCTTCCCGCGCGCCGACGACGACCCCGAAAGCGGCCGCGCAGCCGATCGCAGGCGCACCCCGCACACGTAACCAACGGATCGCTTCGCAGACCGCCTCGGCGGTGGGAAGTTCGATCATGCGTTCCTGTTCGGGGAGCAAAGTCTGGTCGAGGATTCGGAAGACGCCGGTCGGAGCGTCACCGAGCCATTCGAGCGTGGTCCAGCTCATCGGCGATCCTGATCACGAGTTGACGGACTTGATCACTCGATGTCTTCGTCGGCTTCGTCCGGATCGACCCATTCTTCAAGCGCGGCGAAGACTTCATGAAGCCGGCGCATCGTCGCTAGGGTGTCGACGTCGTTGAGCAGGACCTTGGGATCGGAACAGCCGGCGATCTTGGCCGCCAGGCCGAGCAGTTCGATGTTCTGGGCCCGAATCGTCAGATAAGTTGCGATCTCGGTTTCGGAAGCCTCGAGATCCTGCGGCTCATCGTCGAAAAATTCTTCCTCGACCCGGGGCGGCCTCTGGGGCCCGCGTGGCGGTCGCGAGTTTTGCCGGGAATCGCGCTGCTGGGAAAAATCCCTTCGCCCGCCCTGACCTTGGCCATGTCCGTGATTATGTCGTGCCATCGGTGATTCCGTCTTCCGATCGTTGGAGAGAGTGCGATTTCGTCGTGGGACGGAAATCGAGAGGGAATATCAGAGCTTCGACCACTCGACATGCGGCATGTCGAACGACTTCGCCACGGCCTCATGCGTCACATGACCGCCGACGACGTTCAGACCGAGGACGAACCCCGGATCCGCCTGTGCAACCGCTCTCCAGCCCCTGGATGCGATCCTTCGAACGTACGGCAAGGTCACGTTGCAGAGGGCGAACGTGCTCGTTCGCCCGACAGCACCAGGCATGTTCGTCACGCAGTAGTGCACGACGCCATCGACGACATACGTCGGATCGGCGTGGGTCGTCGGCCGGCTGGTTTCCACGCACCCGCCCTGGTCGATCGCCACGTCCACGATCACCGAACCGTTCTTCATCCGCTTCAGGTCAGCCGCCTTGACGAGGTGCGGAGCCTTGGCGCCCGGGATCAGAACGGAACCGATGACAAGGTCCGCCAGAATGAGCCTGTCTCGCACCATGTGCCGGTCGCTGAACAGGGTCGTCACGTTCGGCGGCATAATGTCGTCAAGATAACGGAGCCGGTCGAGATTCACATCCAGAATCACGACGTTGGCCCCAAGCCCGGCTGCCACTCTCGCCGCATTGGCACCGACGACACCGCCACCTAGTACCACGACTTCCGCCGGAGCCACACCGGGAACGCCGGAAAGCAGAATGCCGCGGCCTTCCTCGGGGCGTTCCAGAAAGTTCGCGCCCTTCTGGATCGACATCCGGCCCGCCACTTCGCTCATCGGCGTCAAAAGCGGCAGAGTCCCCTTCGCATCCCGGATCGTCTCATAGGCGATCGCCGTAATTCCCGAGGAAATCACAGCTTCGGTCAGCTTTCGATCCGCCGCGAAGTGAAAATAGGTGAAGACGATCTGGCCTTCACGCAGTTTCGGGTATTCGCCAGCCTGCGGTTCCTTCACCTTGACGATCAGGTCGGCCGTGTTCCAGACGGATGCCGCATCGGGCACGATCCTGGCACCGGATTCGACGTAAAGCTCGTCAGTCAGACCCGAGCCAAGACCAGCCCCGGCTTCCACGAACACCTCGTGGCCGTCGCCGACGAGTTCCTCGACACCGACGGGCAGCATCGCCACGCGGTATTCGTCGTTTTTGACCTCACGCGGCACGCCGATCTTCATGGCAAGCGAATCCGTGGTGCGAGTCGCCGGTGGTGGGCGAAATCCGAAAAACGACGGTTCCGATCAGCCTGTCAGGCACCGATCAAGGTTCGGCGTCAGACTTTGGCCTTGGGCTTGCGGGCTTCGCGTGCCTTGGCCCAGTCGGCCTTCAGGGCCTTGAGTTCTTCGAGCGTCACGCCGCTGTGCGATTCGTCAGCCAGCCACTTCGTGCGGATCGCCTTCCAGCGGTCACGCAATTCGCCCTTCGGCAAATAGCGGTTTTCGAAACGCTTGACGAGTTTGAGCCGGGGGTCGGCGGTCGTGAATGTCTTTTCCGGGGCTTTTTCGGTTTCGCTGGCCATGAGTCTTTCGGCTTCCTTCGATGAGGATGACACACGGGCTACCTGCGAAAGCATGCAACCCGTGTTCGAATTCGATGAGGCTAACAGTCTATCGAATCGGGGCGTCAGGGGCAAGCCGCGGATTAGCGCGGCCCGTTGCCCTCGGGCATGTTCAGCCCCACCCTCTTCCGGCGCCACAGGAATGGTCCCGCCAGATTCGCGATCGGGGCGTATTCCATGCCGGGGCGATTGGCGGCCGGCGTCCGTTTCCAGGTTTCGCACGTCATGACGGACAGGATCCACTCCGCAAGTTCCAGCGCCCGATAGGCATCCTCGCCGGTCACCTTCGGCCGTTGCCCGTGCAGCACGGCATTGACGAAATCGTCCAGCTCCGCGGCCAGCATTTCGGTTTCTTCGCCCTGAAATTCGTCGACTTTCAACAGATTCCCGAAGACGTGCTCGCGAATCGCCACGGGCGAGGTCATGTCCAGCGTCTCGGGGCAAAGTTCGCCGCCTTCGACGATCGCCTCGCCAGGCCGCAGGCACATCGCCTTGCGAGTGGCAAAATCGAGTTCGGCGAAACCCTCCATGCCCCAGACTTTCAGACGGCGGCTGGCCGTCATGCTGGCGCGGCAGGCCGACAGCGTCGCCACCGTGCCGTCGGCGAACTCGACGCGGGCGTCCACCATGTCCTCATTGCCGCCGAAAATCGTCAGGCCATAAGCCGCCACATGCTTGACCGGGGCCGTGATCATCGAAAGGATCAAGTCCAGGTCATGAATCATGACGTCATGAACCACGCCGATATCGGTCGAACGGAACGTGTAGGAACTGTGCCGTTCCGACTCCAGCAGCCGGGGCGTCACCGGAAACTTGTCGAGCACGCCCAGCACCGGGTTGAAGCGTTCGATGTGGCCGACCTGAAGGATCGCGCGGCTCCGCTTCGCCAGACCGAGCAGGTCCGAGGCCTCGTCGAGATCGGCCGTCAGCGGCTTTTCGACCAGGACATGCACGCCACGCTCAAGAAACGGCCGGGCCAGGCGATGATGCAACACGGTCGGGGCCGCGATGCTCACGGCGTCGACTTCGTTGATGATCGACGATATGTCGCTATGCGCTTCGCAGCCGAGCGTTTCCGCAATCTTCTCGGCCTGTTCGCGGCGGCTGTCCACCACCGCGACCAGGTTCACTTCGGGGTGATGGCCCAGAATTCGGGCGTGATGCCGCCCCAGATGCCCGACACCGACTACGGCCACCCTCGGTATGGACGAAATGATCACGCCACCCTCCCCGGTTCACGAAAACCCGATTGCCCTGCGTCGGCGGACTTCGAAAAATACGCCACGAATTCCCGAACTTCCTGTGTCCAATACCCTTGCCGATCAAGGGATCTCGAGACTTCCGCAACCGGCCGCCCCTTGCGGACGATCGCGCCGAAAGCCTCGTTCATCGCCTGGATGCCCCGCGGGTCGACACCGATCTTCTGCAAACCGGCGACGTTCACGCCCCGCAGAATCGGCCCCTTGCCCTCGGCCAGGACGTGCGGCGGAACGTCGGTCAAGACTTCGCTGAGTGCCCCGATCACGACGTTTCGCCCGATCTGAATGCCTTTGCCGATCCGGCAGCCGCTGCCGCAGTGAGTCCGCGATTCGATCCGGACGCGCTCGCCGACCTCGCACCCGCTGCCGAGCGTCACGCCTGAAGCGAGCCGCACCCCAGCGCCGAGCCGGCATGCACTTTCGATCCGGCTATCCGCGCCGACTCGCGTCGAACCATGCGTTCGATCGCCGCCGACCACGACACCCCGGCCAAGCCATGTCCCCGAACCGATGTGAATCGATGCGGCCGCCCCAAACCCGAAACGCCGCAACGTACGCTGGCCGATCACGCTGTGGTCGCCGATGCTGACGCCCTCGCCAAGACGCGCGGCCGAACCCAGCCAGACATGATCGCCGATCTCGGTGCCACGTTCGATCCGAACCTCCGGGCCGACAACGGCGTAACGCCCCAACCGCACATCGTCCGCCAGGGCGGCTCGCGGGTCGGCGTATGTCGTATCCGGAAACAAGTGAACCATTTTCACGTTCGTTCCTTCGGCGTTACGATCGGCATGACTGTTGCCGCTGGTCTCATCCTATTGATCGGTATCTTCGTGCCGGCAACTTGCCGGTTTCCTCAGGACATTTCGATCCCGGATGACCGGTCCGATGCGCCCCCTGTTTCACCGCAGGCAGGATCGCATCTTCTAAGCTCTCATTCGGCCAGACTTTCGCTCGTCAGCCGCCATCGTCGACTCCGACTCACGAAGCCTTCGAACCATCGCGGCGTTCAGGGAATGTCCGGACCGGTTCGCCGTGACACGCCCCTGAATCCGGCAACCCGCCAGATAAAGATCGCCGAGCACGTCGAGCATCTTGTGCCGCACCGGCTCGTCCGTGAATCTCAGCGCGTTGTCGATCGGCCCGTCGGCACCGAAAATCAGCAGATCCCGCGTGGTGCAATGGCGCCCGATCCCGGCGGCCTTCAGCATTTCGGCTTCGTGTTCCAGGACGAATGTCCGGGCGGCGGCAAGCTCGGTCTCGAACGAATCCGGTTCCAGCGTGAAACTTCGCCGCTGCCGCCCGATCGCCGGTACGTTCGGATAGTTCAGTTCATAGTCGATTTCGAAGATCGAAGCGTCAGCCGGTTCGATCGCGATCGCCATCTCGCCTTCCGTCAATCGGATCGCCGTGGTGCACTGAAGGATCCGTGCCGGGGCGTCCTGAACGAGCATTCCGGCGGAGCGGATCGCTTCGACGAACGCCTGGCTCGAGCCGTCGCAGCCGGGCGTTTCCGGTGCATCGATCGCAACCGTGCAGTTGTCGACCCCCAACCCCGCCAGTGCCGCCATGACATGTTCGACCATCTCGACGACAGCATCGCCCCGCGCGATCGCCGTGCGGCGCTGCCTGGGCACGACATGTTCGATCGTCGCCGGAATGGCCACTTCGCCGGGAAGATCGGACCTGACGAACGTGATACCGGAATCGACGGGAGCCGGGCGGAATTCGATCGTGACCGCGACACCGCTGAGATAGCCGCGGCCGGCAAGCGAGACGGCTCGGCGGATGGTTCTTTGAAGGTTCCGGTCTTTCGCGTCCGTCGTGGACATCGTCATCGTCATCGGGGCTCCTCCTCTCGATGCCGTCGTG
>Ga0172376_10005472_pt1 | contig 14163 bp, 12 predicted proteins | sample Lak35m_FD_121114 | JGI IMG/M metagenome (GOLD analysis project Ga0172376, IMG submission 121114) | Freshwater microbial communities from Kabuno Bay, South-Kivu, Congo - kab_092012_35m | ecosystem: Environmental > Aquatic > Freshwater > Lake | place: Democratic Republic of the Congo: South-Kivu...
CCGTTCAGGGAGGTGTAAACTTCGGTCGAGGCGACGGCCGGCAGCGCGGCGGCGCGGCGTTCGATTTCCCCGAGGTCGATTTCTTGGGCACTGCGGCCGGCGAGCGCGCCGTCGACCTCGATGGCCGCGCGCAGGTCTTCTGCCGCCACGAGCTGCACGTCGCCGCCCGGGACCACCTCGATTTCGAGGCCGGCGCAGTGGCGTTGCCCTTCTGCATGGATGGCGAATCCGGCGGTCACAGCCGCACCGGCAAGGACCAACACCACCGCCACCAAGCGCACCATGCGGCGCCGGCGGGAGCGGGAGGGGGCAGCGGAGCGTTTCATCGCAGCGTTCAGGTGGGCCCGAGGCGTCCGCTGCGGGTTTTCAGTCAGGGTCGGGAGAGGAACTCCACCAGCGGGGCGACCGTTCGGTCGATGTCCCCCGCTCCCAGCACCAAAAGGACCTCAGGAGGGCGCTTTTTCAGGCATTCGAATATCCCCCGCGCATCCACAAGCTCTCGGGCCTCCAACGACATCTTTTCAAGAATCATCTGTGAATCGACGCCGGGCAGGGGGAGCTCCCGTGCCGGGTAGATGGGCAGCAGAATTGCGCGGTCGAGCAGCGATAATGCTTCGGCAAACCCTTCTGCGTTGTCCCGGGTCCGCGAGTACAGATGTGGTTGAAAAATTCCGGTGAGGTGCTTTCCGGGGTGCGCGAACCGGGCCGTGGCGATGGCCGCGCGCAACTCGGTGGGGTGGTGCGCGTAGTCGTCGATGAGGACGTGCTCGGGCGTGCGGAGTCGGTATTCGAATCTCCGGTGAATCCCTTGGAAATCAGCTAGTCCCTTCACGATGGCGTCCACCGAGGCCCCGGCCGCCCGGGCCAAACCTGCGGCGGCCACGGCATTTGCGAGGTTGTGCGCCCCCGGCATCGCCACGCGGGCCCCCTCGGCCACGCGCACCCCGTCGAGCACGAGGTCGGCCCGCATGCGGCCGTCCTCCGACAAGCGGGCCCCGACCGCCGCGTGGCGCAGCCCCTGCCGCACGCGGTCTGCCTCGTCTTCCGCCACGCCGTACCGCTCCACCGCGCGTCCAGCAAAGGCCTCCACCGGCACCTCGGCATGCACGAACAACCGGCCGCTGACCCGGGCAGCAAAGGCCTCGAACCCCGCGCGAAAGGCATCCGCCGTGCCGTAGATGTCGAGGTGGTCGGGGTCGACGCTGGTGATGGCCGCGTGGGTGGGATGGAGGTGCAGGAAACTGCGGTCGTATTCGTCCGCCTCGACCACGGTCCAGGGGGCCCCGGCGCGCAGGTGCAAATTCGTCCCGGTCGCGGCGGCGATCCCGCCGAGGAAGGCAGTGCAGCCGCCCGGCGTGCCGTCGAGCAGGTGCGCAAGCCACGCGGTCGTCGTGGTTTTGCCGTGGGTGCCTGCGACGGCCAGGGTCGGCCGGCCGGCGGTGAGCTCACCGAGCACCTCGCTGCGTTTGCGCAGTGGCACGCCGCGCTCGCTGAAATGGCGGAGGAGCGCGCTGTCCGCGGGGACGGCGGGGGTGCGTACGACGAGCAGGTCGGGGGCGTCGCGCAGGTCGGCCGGCACCGCCGCGGGGTCGTCCACGTAGCACACGTCGATGCCTTCGCGTTCGAGCGCCGCGGTGAGGTCGGACGGTGTGCGGTCGTAGCCGGCGACGCGGGCGCCTTCGTGGCGGAAGAACCGGGCGAGGGCGCTCATGCCGATGCCGCCGATGCCGATGAAAAAGACCGGGCGGCTCATGGGCGAGGGGTTGGAGGGCCGCCCGCGTGCCGCGCGCGGACCAAACGCTCGACCTCGTCGACCACCCGCGCCGTCGCATCCGGCCGGGCGGTGGAGCGCAAGGCCTCTGCCATGCGGGTGCATCGGGCGGGATCGGCGAGCAGGTCGGCGACAGCGGGCGCGAGGGATTCGGCGGCTTCCCGGTCGTGGACGAGGAGGGCCCCGCCGAGGTCGACGAGGGCGCTGGCGTTGCGCGTTTGGTGGTCCTCGGCGACGTGAGGCGACGGGACCAACACGCACGGCTTCCCCACCAGCGCCAGCTCCGCCAACGTCATCGCCCCGGCGCGCGCGGCCACGACGTCTGCGGCCGCATACACGCGGTCCATTTGGTCCACGAAGCCCTTGCACACCACGCCCGCCGGGTTCCCCTGCTCCGCGAGCCACGCCTGGCATTCCGCCTCAAACCGCCCGCCGCACTGCCAAATCACCTGCACGCCCCCTTCGCCGAAGATGCCGCGCTCCACCCCGCGCCGCACCGCCGCGTTCATCGTCGCCGCTCCGAGGCTCCCCCCGAGCACGGCCACCACGGGGCGCTCCGGCTTCAACCCCCGCTCCGCCACCGCGGCCTCCCGTCCCCCGTCCTCCGGCACGGCCACCCGCCCGCGCACCGGATTCCCGGTCAGGACGATGCGGTCGCGGGGAAACCACCGCTCAAGCCCGGGAAAGCCCGCGCAGATGCGGTCCACCCGCTTCGCCAGCACGCGGTTCGTGATGCCGGGGAACGAGTTTTGCTCTTGGATCAGCGTGGGGATGCCGGCCAGCGAGGCGCGGAACAGCAACGGGCCGCTGGCAAACCCGCCCACCCCCACCGCTGCCTCGGGCTTGAAGCGCCGCAGGATGCGCCCGGATTTCAATACGCTCAGGAGCACCTTGATCGGGAACAGGAGGTTGCGCGGGTCGCGGAGGCTGCGTTGCAGGCCGCTGATCCAAAGGCCTTCGATGGGGTACCCGGCTGCGGGCACCTTGTCCATTTCCATCTTGCCGAGGGCCCCTACGAACCGGATGTCGCACTGGGGGTAGCGGCGTCGGATTTCGTCGGCGATGGCCAGTGCGGGCGAGATGTGGCCGCCGGATCCGCCGCCGGAGAGGACGATGCGTTTCATGCCGGCACACCGTGGGCCCGTTCCCACCCCTCCGGATCCGTAACGGACCGCGAAACGGCTAGGATGATGCCGATGGACAGGCAGGTGAACAGCAGCGAAGTGCCGCCGTAGGAGACGACGGGGAGGGGTTGGCCCGTGGTGGGAAAGAGGCGCACGGCCACCGCCATGTTCGTCATGGCTTGGAGCACGAGCATGAACGAGAGTCCCGTAGCCAGCAGGGCACCGAAGAACCGTTTGCAGCGGTAGGCCACGCGCAGCGAGCGGTACAACAAGATCAGGTACAGCATCACGAGGCCCAGCCCGCCGAGGACCGCTCCCCATTCTTCGACGATGAAGGCGAAAATCATGTCGGAGTACGGGTGGGGCAGGAAGTTGCGCGAGGCGCCGGTGCCCGGGCCGTGGGGCAGCAGTCCGCCCCGGTGGATGGCCACTTGTGCGAGTTCGATTTGGTACTCCATGCTCGAAGTCGCCGGAATGACCGCTCCGCCGACTTCCGGCTCGGGCGCGGCCTCGCTGCCCGCGAATTGCTCGATCCGCGAGGCCCACGTGCTGAAGCGCGGCAGGAGTTCGGGCGCTGCTTTGCCGAGGCTGTAAATCCCGAACAAGGCCCCGACGCCGAACCCCCCAATCAGGAGCATGTGGCGCAGCGGGGTGCCGGCGACGAACAGCATGCCCAGGCACACCGTCGCCAGAAGCGCTGCGGTGGAGAGGTTGTCCGGAAGGATCAGGCCGCAGATGAGTGCGATGGGCAGCAGGACCGGGAGCACGCCGTGCCGAAAGGACTGCAGCTGTTCGCGCCGTTGGTTGATGGCGCGGGCGACGTAGGCGATCAGGACCACCTTCGCGAAGTCCGAGGGTTGGAACGTGAGCCCGACGCCGGGCACCCGGATCCAGCGCCGCGCGTCGTTGACGTTTTCACCCATGAACCACGTGAGCAGCAGCAGGGCGGCCGCGACGTAGAACAGCACGGCCGCGGCGCGGGCGAAGTACCTGAAATTCATCCGATGCACCGCCACCATCACCCCCCATCCGAGGGCGATCATGAAGGCTTGTTTCCCGAGGAACTTCAAGGAGCCGGCGTTGTCTTTGAAGGCGAGCGAAGAGATGGCGCTGTACACGGCGAGCAGGGACAGCAAGCTGAGGAACAGGGTGACCATCCAGATGACCCGGTCCCCTTCGAGCCGCCGACCGAAGCGCTCAAACGGTGCCCACAACGTGCCCGACGTGGGCACCTCGATGCCCTGCACCTTCATCAGAGGGCGCGGACGGCGGCTTTGAACGCGGCCCCGCGCTCTTCGTAGCTGCCGAAGAGGTCGAAGCTGGCGCAGGCGGGCGACAGGAGCACCGTCGTTCTCGGCGTGCCCACGGCGTAGGCTTGGGCCACGGCATCGGCCGCGCTGCGCACCTCACTCACGTGCGGCACCAGCGGCCCGAAGGTGCTGATCAGCTTTGCATTGTCCGCGCCGAGGCAGATGAGGTGGCTGACTTTTTCTTCGACCAAATGCAGGAGCGGGGTGTAGTCGTTCCCTTTGTCCACGCCTCCGGCGATCCAAACGATCGGGCCCGGCACGCTTTCCAGGGCGTACCATGCGCTGTTGACGTTGGTGGCCTTCGAGTCGTTGATGAACCGGATGGCGTTCACCTCCTGCACGAATTCCATGCGGTGCTCGATGGCGTCGAACCGCTGCAAACTTTCGCGGATGCCTTCTTTGCGGAGTTCGAGTACGCGGGCGGCCACGCTTGCGGCCATGCTATTGTACACGTTGTGTTTGCCTTGCAGGGCGAGTTCTTGGATGGTCATGGCAAAGGGACGATCAGGGATTTCCAGAATGAATTCAAGGTGGGAGGGGGCCAAACCGCCAACGCCCCAGGGCTGCAGCCCGTGCGCCGCAAGTCCAGCCCGGACCGCCTCGACGGTCCGTTCAGAACTGAGCGCCACGACCCGGGCCCGCGTGCCGGGCCCGCTGGCGGTGCCGTCCGGGGCGACGCGGCCGGCCCACCGCGCGAGGCTCAGCGGGTCGTCGGCATTGAGCACGAGGACGTCGTCGGGGGTTTGGAAGGCGGTGATGCGCCACTTCGAGTCGGCGTAGCGGTCCAAATCATAGCCGTACCGGTCCAAGTGGTCCGGGGTGATGTTCAACAAAATCGCCACCTCCGGCCGGAACGAATCGAGTCCGTCCAGCTGGAAGCTGCTCACCTCCACGCTGCAATACGGGGCGGGCGGCCGGCCTTCCGCGCGCCGCGCGGCCAGGTCGCGGGCCCAGCTGCGCCCGATGTTCCCCACGCAGGCCGTGTCCAGCCCGGCATCGCGCAGCAAGGCCGCGACCAAGGCGGTCGTGGTCGTTTTCCCGTTCGACCCCGTGATGGCCACCACATGCCCTGCCCCGGCAAACCGCGACGCGAACTCGATCTCCGACACGACCGCCACGCCGGCCGCCCGCAACGCGACTACGGCAGGGGCGTCCTCCTTGATTCCCGGGCTCTTCACTGCGAACCCCGCCTCCTGCCCCGCCACTACGAGCCGGGCGAGGTCGTGCCCTCCCTCTTCGAACGCGATGCCTGCCGCCTCGAGCTCGGCCTTCCGGTCCGCCCGCAGCGCGCCACCGTCCGAAACGAACGGCACGTACCCGCACGCGGCCCCGAGGAGGGCTGCGCCGATGCCGCTTTCGCCGGCGCCGAGGATGGGGAGGGGAACCATTTTTGAGTGTGAGTGTGAGTGTGAGTGTGAGTGTGAGTGTGAGTGTGAGTGTGAGGGTTGAGGGGTGAGGGTTGAGTGTGAGGGTTGAGGTTGAGGGGTTGAGGGGTGAGGGTGAGGGGCGGCTGCGCCGCCGGGGTTAGCGGAGTTTCAGGGTGACGATGGAGACGACGGCCAGGAGGATGCCCACGATCCAAAAGCGGGCCGTGATCTTCGATTCGGGCATGTTTTGCTTTTGGTAGTGGTGGTGGAGGGGGGCCATCAGGAAGATGCGGCGGCCCTCGCCGAAGCGGCGGCGCGTGTACTTGAAGTAGCCGACCTGCAACACCACGCTGAGGTTCTCAATCAAGAAGATGCCGCACAGGACGGGGATGAGCAGCTCCTTGCGGATGGCGATGGCGAATGCGGCGATGATGCCGCCGAGGGCCAGGCTGCCGGTGTCGCCCATGAACACCTGGGCGGGGAAGGCGTTGTACCAAAGGAAGGCAATGCACGCCCCGCCGAAGGCCGAGATGAAGACGACCAGTTCCTGCGAGCCCGGGATGTACGGGATGTTGAGGTACTGGGCGGCGACGGTGTTCGAGCCGACGTAGGCGAGGACGGCAAGGGCGAGGCCGATGATGGCGCTGGTCCCCGTGGCCAGTCCGTCGATGCCGTCGGTGAGGTTTGCGCCGTTCGACACCGCGGTCACGATGAGGACGACGATGGGCAGGAAGAGCATCCAGCCCCACGACGGGCCGCCGGGCAGCCAGCCGGTGAGCCACGCATAGTCGAAGGCGTTGTCCTTGATGAACGGGATGGTCGTCTCCGTCGATTTGCGGGTGACCCAAACGGGCTCCGCGGCCAAATGCTCGATGACCTCCACCGTGCCCGCTCCGTCCGCCCGCTCCTCGATCGAGCGCACGGTGACGTCCGGCTGCGCCACGGGCTCCTTGACCACCACGTCGGGGTGCCACCACATGACGGCGCCGACGAGGAGTCCGACCCCGATTTGGCCCGCCACCTTGAACTTGCCCGCCAGCCCGGCCTTGTTTTTGCGGAACACCTTGATGTAATCGTCGATGAACCCGATGGCGCCGAGCAGCACCGTCACGGCCAGCATGAGCTGCGTGTAGACGTTCGTCAAGTCCGCAAACAGGAGCGTGGGCACGAGGATGGCCAGCAGGATGATGAGCCCGCCCATGGTCGGGGTTCCTTGCTTCGCCAGTTGGCCTTCCAGGCCCAAATCCCGGACCACCTCGCCCACCTGCTGCACCTGCAACCAGCGGATGATCCGCTTCCCGAACAGGATGCCGACTACCAGCGAGCCCAGGAGCGCCATGGCCGCCCGGAACGAGATGAACCGAAACAGGCCTGTGCCGGGCAAATCGTAGGCGGCGTCCAGCGCGCTGAAGAGGTGGTACAGCATCTCAGATCAGGCGTTGGGGGTGATGGTGTCCGCAAACGCGTTGCGCACTTCGACCCGGTCGTCGAACGGGTAGCGCACGCCCTTGATTTCTTGGTACGTCTCGTGCCCCTTCCCGGCCACCACGACGATGTCGCCGGGCTCTGCCACCGATGCGGCCATCCGGATGGCCTCGCGCCGGTCGGCGTTGCTGATGCACTTGCGCGCCTGCACCGGGTCGAGGCCCGTCCGCATCTCTGCGAGGATGGCCTCGGGCTCTTCCGATCGCGGGTTGTCCGAGGTCAAAAACACGCGGTCGCTGAGGTCCGCTGCCGTGCGTGCCATCACCGGCCGCTTCGTCCGGTCCCGGTCGCCGCCGCACCCCACCACCGTAAGCACGCGGGTCGTTCCCGTCCGGAACTCCGCGACGGTCTTCAGCACATTCTCCAGCGCATCGGGCGTGTGGGCGTAGTCCACCACGGCGGTGATGCCGTTCGGCGCCGGCACCTGCTCAAACCGGCCCGGCGGCGGGGTCAGCAGCGACAAATGCGTGAGGATGTCGAGCGCTTCAAACCCCAATTCCCGGGCCACGGCATACACCGCCAGCAGGTTGTACGCGTTGAATCCGCCGATCAGGCGTGAATACAGGTCGTGCCCGTCGATGTGGAGGTGGAGCCCGGCGAGGGTGTTTTCCAGCACCCGCCCGCGGTAGTCGGCCATGGACGTCAGGGCGTAGTCTTGCACGCGGGCCCGGGTGCCGCGCACGAGGTCGTCGGCGTGGGCGTCGTCGCGGTTCGTCAGCGCAAACGCCGCCGGCCCGAGCAGGTCGAACAGGCCGCGTTTTGCCGCGAGGTAGCTGTTGAAGTCGCCGTGGTAGTCGAGGTGGTCGTGGGTGATGTTCGTGAACACCGCCCCGGCGAGGCGGGTGCCTAACAGCCGCCCTTGGTGGATGCTGTGGCTGCTGGCCTCCATGAAGACGTAGCGGCATCCGGCGTCCGCCATGCGGCGCAGGAGCGCTTGGAGTTGGACGGGGTCGGGCGTGGTGTGGGTGGCCGGCACGACCTCGTCCACGATGCGGTTCTCCACCGTCCCCACGAGCCCCGCCTTGCGGTCCATGCTGCGGAAGAGGCGGTGCAGCAGCGTGGCGGTGGTGGTTTTCCCGTTCGTGCCGGTGATGGCGACCACGCGCAGCTGCTCGGAGGGGTGGTCGTAGAAGGCCGCGGCGAGCGGGCCCAACGCCCGGGCAGTGTCGCGCACCGTGATGTAGGTGATGCCTTCGCGGCGCACGTCGGGCAGGCGTTCGGAGAGCACGGCCACGGCGCCGCGGTCGAGGGCGGCGCCGATGTAGTCGTGCCCGTCGGACGCCGTGCCGCGCACGGCCACGAACAGCCCGAAGGGGCGAACCGCGCGGCTGTCGAACGCAATCGATTCGATGGCGACGTGGGTGGAACCCACGACTTCGACGATGCGCGCACCGTAGAGGATGTCCTTCAGCAGTTTCACGTCAGGAGAGTTCGAGCAGGATGGACCGGCAGCCTTTCAGCGACGTGCCGGGGGGTACACTTTGGTTGCGGACCGTGCCCACCCCCGCGGTGCGGACGTGGATGCCGGCGTTTTCGAGCAGGAACAGCGCATCGCGCAGCCCCATGCCGCGTACGTCGGGCACGAGGCCGGCTTGCAAGCGGGCGGGGGACAAGACGGTTTTTGCAGAATCCGTCGCGGCGTGCACGTACGGGCCCGATCCGGTCGATTCGAACGGGATGTTGAAGGCTTGGAGCACGTGGATGAGGCCGTCGGCGGACCCACCTTGCGCGGTCGGGAGGCGCGGCTTTTCAGCCAACGGCCCTTCGGTGCTGCGGTGGAAGCGGGGGTCGGTGCCGAGGGCCTTGTCGGCGAGCTCTTGGAAGACCGGCGCGGCGATGACGCTGCCGTAGTAGGCGCCGTTTCCGGGTTCGGCAATGACCACGATGCAGCTGTACTCCGGGTCTTCGGCGGGGAAGTAGCCGGCGAAGGAGGCGCGGTACTTGCCGTCGTAGCCGTTGGGGCCGGCGATGCGCGCGGTGCCCGTCTTGCCGGCGACGCGGTAAGGGCGGTCTTTGAAGAGCGACCGGGCGGTGCCGCGCCCGTTGGGGTCGGCCACGGCGAGCAACATGCCTTGGGCGGCTTTCAGTGTGGACTCGGAGCAGATTTTTTCGCGGACCACATCGGGCGCGAACGTCTTGACCACCTTGCCGTCTTGCATCAGGGCCTGGACGATGGCCGGGCGGACGAGCGTTCCGTCGTTTGCGACGGCGTTGTAGAGGGTGAGGATTTGGAGCGGCGTCAGCGCGACCTCGTATCCGATGGCCATTTGGGTCAGCGAAACCCCGCTCCAACGGTCGCCTTTCGCCTGCCGGTGCACCTGCGGATCCACTTCTCCCGGCAGCCGGATGCCGGTGCGTTCGCCCACGCCCAGCTCGGCGAGGGCATCGAGGAAGGCTTGCGGTTTCCCGCCAAACGCCTTCTTCACGGTCAACGCCGTGCCCACGTTCGAGCTGACTTCAAACACCCGCTGCACAGAAATGGTCCCGTAACCGCCGTGTTCCCAGTTCGAGTCGGTCATCGGGTGGCCGTGGAAGGTGACCCGTCCGCCACCGGTGGCGACGCTGTCCGTGGGTTCCACGTCGCCGTGCTCCATGGCGGCCATGAGCGAGGCCAGCTTCATCGTCGAGCCGGGTTCCACGGCGGTGCCGAGGGCGTGGTTGTACACTTCGGCGTATTCCGGGATGCTGTCGTTTGCCGTTTCCGGGGTGCGGCTGAGGTTCGCGATGGCCTTGATGCGGCCGGTCTTGACTTCCATCAGCACGACCGTCCCCCACGCTGCCCGGTGGAGCTTCATTTGCTTCTCGAGCGCCCGGGCGGCCACGTCCTGCAGGTGCAGGTCGATGGTGGTGACGAGGTCCATGCCGGGGCGCGGCTCCACGATGTAGTCCTCGGAAACGGGCATCCACGCCCCGCCCGGGACCCGGCGCTGCAGTTGCCGCCCTTCGATGCCGGCGAGCTCCTCGTTCCACGCTTCTTCGATGCCCACCCGGTGCGCGTCGCGGTCGATGCCCACCGTGCGGCCGGCCAACTCGCCGAAGGGTTTGCGGCGGACGTCGCTCCGGTGGAACGAGAATCCGGATTTGTAGCGGCCGAGCCGGAGGAAGGGGAGGCGCGCGAGGTCCTTTTGGTCCGTAAAGCTCACGTTGCGAGCGATGAGCACGTTGCGACGGCCCTTCGCCTTGCCGTCGAGCAGCAGCTTGCGGAATTGCGCGGGCGTGCGGCCGCCGAGCACGTCGCTCAAGCCGATGCACAAGCTGTCCAAACTCGCGTCGAACTCGCTCCATTTCAGCGATTCACATCGGCTGTCCCAGCGAACTTCGTAGACCGGGATGGACGTGGCGAGGATGTGGCCGTTCGCGGTAAAGATTTGGCCGCGTGTGGGCGTGATGTTGCGGACGCTCGCCACGTAGTTTTCGCCGGCGGCGACCCAGCGGTCGTGTTCGGCGTGCTGGATCCACAGGATGCGCCCGAACACGCTGAACCCGAGGAGGATGAACGCCCCAAACACGAGCCACACGCGGGCCGAAAGTTTGCGTCCGCTGTTCATCGCGCTTCCAGCAAAATGGGCGGGTTCGTCGGCAGCGCCAGCCCGCTCTCGGCGACGCGCGCCTCCAGGGTGCTTTGTTGCAGCAAGGTCTCGTATTCCGCGCGGAGCGTTTTGTACTCGGCCGACAGCTCGTCGAGTTGCCGCCGGGTCGCTTGCTTTTCGCGCTCGGTCCGTTCGAAGTGGTAGCCTAAGGCGATGTAGGCGATGAACAAGGCACTGACGAACAGGATGTACGGGATGTGGGCCACCACGTTGTCCCCGGCGAGGAAGTCGCCGCTGAAGACCCGGCGGAAGGCGCCGGCCTTTGCGGGACTGGCGGGCTTGCGGGCCGGGGGCGGTCCGGCGGGCTGCGCTGCGGGTTCCGGGTCGGGCGGGAGCTCGGGGCCGGCGTGGTGCGCGCGGATCCGGGCGGTCCGCTCTTCCTCGGTGAGGACGCGGTTCCCTTTGCGGACGGCAGCGGCCTCGGCCGCAGGGGCGGCGGGGCGTTCGGGACGGCGGGTGAACCGGAGCCTCATGGCGCAGGATGTTCGGTGCGGGTGGCGATGCGGAGTTTGGCGCTGCGGGCCCGCGGGTTCGCAGCGATTTCCTCCTCAGAAGCGGTCAACGCGCGGCGGTTCATGGGCGCAAACGGCGCGAGGACATGGCCGCGGAGGTCGCGCTCCTGCGCATCTTCGAAGTTCCCGGCCCGCAGAAAATGCTTGACGAGCCGGTCCTCGAGGCTGTGGTAGGCGAGCACGACCAAACGCCCTCCCGGGCGCAGCATTCGGGCGCTGTCTTCGAGCAGGTCGCGCAGCGCGCCGAGTTCGTCGTTGACTTCGATCCGGAGGGCCTGGAACACTTGCGCTTGGAACTTGAATTCGCGGTGACGCGGGGCCACCGGGGCGAGGGCACGGACGAGGTCCGCGGTGGTTTCCAACCCGCCGCGGCTGCGTGCTGCGAGGATTGCACGGGCCACCGCTCCCGGCCGGTCCACTTCGCCATACACGGCGAGCATCCGCGCAAGCGCCGATTCGTCGGCCTCCCGCAGGACGTCGGCTGCGGACCGCACCCCTTCGGCGGGGTTCATCCGCATGTCGAGCGGCGCGTCGGACCGGGTGGAGAAGCCGCGCTCCGCGGCGTCGAGTTGGTGGGAGGAGACGCCGAGGTCGGCGAGGATCCCGTCGCATTGCGCGACGCCGTGGACCCGCAGAAAGCGACGGAGGTGCCGGAAGTTGGCCGCGACAAAGGTGAACCGCGCGTCGTCCGGGCAATTCGCCGCCGCCTCCGGGTCCTGATCGAAGCCGAGGAGGCGGTCGTCTGCGCCGAGGGCTTCGAGGATGGCCCGGCTGTGTCCGCCGCCGCCGAAGGTTACGTCCACAAACACCCGGGGGCGGTCGGCCGGCGCGGGCGCCCCGAGGCCTTCGACGCAGGCGTCGCGCAGCACGGGGATGTGGTACGGCACCGCGCTCATCGTTCGCCGCTTCCGGGTTCGAGGTCTTTGCGCACCGTTTCTGCGAGGGCGCCGAAGTCGATTCCGCTGCCCAGGACTTGCGCGTCGTAGGCGGGTTTGGCCCAAATCTCCACCTTCTCGCCCAGGCCCGATACGATGACTTCGTTGTCCGCGGCCAAATCAATCCCAGCGTAAGTCAGCAACAGCCCGGGCACCGTGATGCGCCCGGCCCCGTCAAGCTCGACGTGGGTGGCGCCTTTCATGAACATCCGCTGGAACTGCTGGTGGTCGCGGTTGTACCGGCTGAGCCGCGCGAGTTCGCCGCTGACCTTTTCCCATTCCGGCGCGGGGTACAGGACCAGGCAGCGCTCGAAGATGTCCCGGTTCAGGACCAGTCCTTGCTTGATGACCGCGTCGAGTTCCTTGCGCAGCCGGGCCGGAAAGGACAGGCGTCCCTTCGCGTCGACTTTGCACGGGAATTCTCCGAGGAGGTTGAGCATGGACCAAAAGTACCTCAAGCGCCCCACTTTTTCCCACTGACTCCCACTTTCTCCCACTTTTGTGGAAAAAATGCGGTTTTCGGTGGACCCCCGACCCGCCGCCGCGCGGGGTTATCCACACCCGGCTATGGACAGCTCGTGCGGGGCAGGGACGCGCGATGCGAGGGCGTTGTGAACTACTTTCGGCGGATGCAATCGTCCGCACCTGCCATCGTTCAGCGCGGCCCGTATTCCTACGTGGAGGAGGGCAGCGGCGAGCCCCTTGTCCTGCTGCACGGGCTGTTCGGGGCTTTGAGCAACTTCGCCGAAGTCCGCACCCATTTCCGCGACCGATTCCGCGTGGTCATCCCCATCCTGCCCATCTACGACTTGCCGTTGCTCTCTACGGGGGCGAAGGCGCTCGCCGAGCACATCGCCGGCTTCATCGAGGAAATGGGCTTTGAGAAGGTGCACCTGCTCGGCAACAGCCTCGGCGGCCACGTGGGCCTGATCTACACGCGCGATCACCTCGACCGGGTGGCCTCGTTGACCTTGACGGCCAGCAGCGGGTTGTACGAGAACGCGTTCGGGAGCAGCTTCCCGCGCCGCGAAGACAAGTCGTACATCCGCGAGAAGGTGGCCTTGACGTTTTACGACCCGCGCCACGCCACCGATGCGCTGGTGGACGAGTGCTTTGAAGCGGTCAACAGCCGCGACAAGGTGCTGCGCATCCTCGCCATTGCGAAGTCCGCCATCCGGCACAACATGGCCAAAGATTTGGCCGGCATGGACATTCCGGTGTGCTTGATTTGGGGCAAAAACGATACGATTACGCCGCCGGAAGTGGCCGAGGAGTTTCACAAGGGCTTCCCCGACAGCGACCTGTTCTGGATCGATCAGTGCGGCCACGCGCCCATGATGGAGCACCCCGACGCCTTCAACCGCATCCTCGACGCGTGGTACGACGCCCGGGGCATCGCGCTGCGGCCGGAAGTCGACGCACATCGGCTTTGAGCTCCTGCTGACATGGAAGTGCGCAGCGCGGCGTTTCTCAAATCGAGTGCGCACCCGAAGGAGTGCCCCCCTGCGGACTTGCCGGAGTACGCGTTCATCGGCCGGTCGAACGTGGGCAAATCGTCGTTGATCAATTGTTTGGTCGGGCGCTCTGCGCTCGCCAAAACCTCCTCCACCCCGGGCAAAACCCAGCTGATCAATCACTTCGTGGTCAACGCTGGCTCCGAAGACGCCTGGTACCTCGTGGACCTGCCCGGTTTCGGCTACGCAAAAACCGCGCGGACCCTCCGCGTCAAATGGCAGCGCACCAGCGAGCAATACCTCTCGACCCGCACCAGCCTGATGTGCGTCATGATGCTCGTCGATGCCCGCCACCCGCCGCAGCGCGCCGACCTCGATTTCATGGCCTGGATGGGCGAAACTGGCCTCCCGTTCGCCCTGATTTTCACGAAGGTGGACAAGCTGAACAAGACGGAGCGCGCCGCCTTCCGCCCGATCTACGAGGCGGAGATGCTGAAGCAATGGAACGAGATGCCGCCCACCTTCGTCACCAGCGCCGAAACCGCGGAGGGCCGGGACGAGCTCCTCGCCTTCATCGGCGAAGTCAACCAAACGACCTGAACGCCTGCTTTGCAG
>Ga0172376_10005474_pt1 | contig 14158 bp, 11 predicted proteins | sample Lak35m_FD_121114 | JGI IMG/M metagenome (GOLD analysis project Ga0172376, IMG submission 121114) | Freshwater microbial communities from Kabuno Bay, South-Kivu, Congo - kab_092012_35m | ecosystem: Environmental > Aquatic > Freshwater > Lake | place: Democratic Republic of the Congo: South-Kivu...
AACCTGCGAACTGCGAGAGTCCTTTGAAGTAGCTCAACAGGGGAGTCGTCTCAATACGTCGCCCCATAGTTTGAAATGGTGGATCTTCGAGTACGACGGCTTGCACTTTGCCCGCGAAACGCCCGGCCAACGCCGCTGCGATCATCGAACCCAAGGAGTGGCCATAAAGGAACAGCTTCTTGTGTGTCGAGAATGGTGGATGCGCGAGGAGTTCGGTCATCGTCTCGACATAGTCAGCGACTCGATAACCGCGATTCGTGCGGTCGGACTTGCCGTGACCGAGATAGTCACAGCAGAAGACTTCAAACCTGGTTACGAGTGCTGGCAAGAGTGGCACGAATGTCTGCCAGCGGCGCGTGACTCCATGCAACATGAGCAGCGGAGGTCCATTGTTTGGTCCGACCGCCGCGTTGATTGACTTGCCCTGCACTTCGAAGATCTGTTCGTGAAACATGGCCACTCCTGAACCGGCAGCGAAAACTCATTGTGGATGAATCGGGGCGCTCAAACGTCGCTAGTGTCTGTGACACAAGCGACTGTTGATGGTGGTTGACGAGACTTTAGCCAACGGCAATCAGGCCACGTAGCCACTCAGAGGTGGTGCGATCTGGCGGAGTCACTTGTTCGTGGCACGACCGCTATAGTGCCGCTCGCATCGAGTGGCGGCATTCTTGGAAAGGTGGTCATGACTCAGAGACATCGAGTAGCGAGTCTCAGCGATCTCGTCGTAGGCCAAGGTATCGAGGTCGTTGTGAGCGATTGTGTTCTTGCGCTGTTTCGCACGGAGAGCGGCGTGTTCGCGATCGACGGCGTTTGCGCGCACGCTGGTGGACCGGTCGGCAAAGGCAAGCTCAACGGCCCCGTCGTGACATGCCCGTGGCACGGGTGGCAGTACGACGTACGCACCGGACAAAATTGCCTCAACGCGCGCATCTGCCAACAGTCATTCCCAACAGTCGTCGAAGGCAATGAGGTCTTCGTTGAGATTTGATGGGTGTACTGCGTGAGACTGCGTTCCTAACGCTTTCGCAGCAGCAAGACTTCGCATGTCTGTCCGATGCTGGACTCCGTGTCCTCGAATGCCAGTGAGTTGCAAACCTCGTGCGAAAAGATTGGAAACACAGAGCCGCCGAGGAGATGCCTTCGACTGCAGGGATGGAGCCTCGCCTTGCTCGTTGAGTTTGAGGCACTGCCTGACGACGACTCTCGGTTTCTTCCTGTTGAATGTCTGAGATTCAACCAGGTCATCGCGGCGAGCAGTTCGGTCGAATGGCTCGTGAGTGCTTAATTCACCAACTCGACGGCCTTGTCCCCGGCAGCAACGTGACCAATCACGCTGGCAAAGATCCCATGTTCGGCAACCTTCTTGAGGATCTTGTCCGCGACCTTTGGCTTAACGATCAACACAAAACCGATGCCCATATTGAAGACGCGGTACATCTCGTCGTCGGCGATGCCACCCAGTTGTTGCAACCACGGAAACCAGGCTGGCCGGTCCCATGATGTGCGGTCGATCGTTACGCGGCAGCCTTCTGGTAAGATGCGTACGATGTTGTCGGCCAGCCCCCCTCCGGTGATGTGAGCTAGCCCATGTACGACTGTCTTGGGCTTATGCGATGCCAGCACATCATGCACGCACTTCACATACAGTCGCGTTGGCTCCAGGAGGACTTCGGCGAGCGGCTTGCCGAACTCTGGGATCAGCTTGTCGTATTTCAGCTTGGCATCTTTGATCACCTTGCGGACCAAGCTAAACCCGTTGGAGTGAAAGCCGCTCGACGCGAGCCCGATCAGCACATCGCCCGGTTTGATGTCCGAGCCATCGATGATTTTCTTCCGCTCGACAACACCGACGCAGAAACCGGCCATATCGAAATCACCGGTCGAGTAGACGTCGGGCATGATGGCCGTTTCACCACCAATCAGTGCCATGCCGGTTTCTTCGCAACCCCTTGAGACTCCCGACACGAGCGTCGCGATGAGTTCCGGGTCGTCCTTGCCGAGCGCGAGGTAGTCCAGAAAGAACAGTGGGTCGGCTCCGATGCAGAGGCAGTCGTTGACGCACATGCCGACGAGGTCGATGCCGACCGTGTCAAATTTCTTGGCAGCGATCGCAACTTTGAGCTTTGTGCCGACACCGTCCGTACCAGACACCAGCACGGGGTCATCGTAGTTCTTGGCAAATTTCTTGCTCGAACCGAGTCGAAATAATCCCGCAAAACCATCGGTCAACCGCATGACGCGCGGCGTGAAGGTGCGTTCCATCAAGCTTGGCAATTTGGCCATGGCTTGGTCATAGAGTTCCAGATCGACGCCCGCGTCTTTGTAACTAACAGCCATTGATGTGTGCTCAACGTGAAAGGAAGAATGCGCCTCGCAAGGTGGGTGAGATGCTAGTTGCGGTGCCGCAACGAACCAAGTTGCCCGCAGCGTTCTTCACACTTCCATCGACGTTCATTGGTCTTGAATTTCTGAAATGCTGGGTCTGCCAGGTGGCACAGTCCCCTGATGAACCAGTGTTTTTGGTGTTTCGCCGACGGCGGTTCACTTGACGGTGCCGGTTTCCACCCGCTCGTACTGGCCTTCCAGACGTTCGATGGCATCGACGGGGTTCATGTTGAAAAGAGCGCGTCCGCCGGTGCCCCATTGGCCATTATGGAAGTGAAAGACGGCCGACGCATCGCGCTGTAAGCCGACGGCCGCGATGTCTTCCATGTCGCCACCTTCAATCGCTTCGAATCGAATCCGCACGGCGACAAATGCCGTCAGCAGGCCAGATTCAAGGTCGCGACCAAAAGTCACTCGATCTTGCCAATCGCATTCCAACCACCTCACACCGCGCGGCTTGCCGAGCGTCCGCGCGACCTCGAAGAAGCGATGTTCGAGTTGTTCGCGTTGCAGCTTGAAGAGCGGCAAAGCATTTCGGACTTCGCGGCCGCGTAGTCTTCGCAACAGCGGTCGCGAAGCGAACATCAGCACCACCAGCAGTCCGATTATTGAGCCGATGACAATCGTGGAATTTTCCATAGCAGTTCTTTTGGAGTGACTGTCAGATGAATCACCGAAGCCCAAGCGACTCGCGTTCAATGCGGCGGGAATTGCTCGCAGTACCAAGCGACCAGTTGCTTAAATGGGGGCGTATAGCGGTCAGGCTCCACCGCGATGCGACGTTGAAGCGTGGGCAGCGCGACGTACTCACTGCCTGCCACTTCACCGGGATCAAGGGTAGGGATTTGATCGGTGATGGCTCGGAACAGAGCCGTAAATTCATACGCTGTTTCGGGGCTGGCGGGCAGTTTCGTGAGATACTCTAGCGGCGCGGCGATGCCGACTTCTTCGAATAGCTCGCGCTGCGCGGACTCGGCATAGTCCTCACCCGTACTGAGGTGTCCCGACGCCGACGACGTGAAACAAGATGGGTACTCGTCCTTTGTCGTTGATCTCAATTGCACGAGCAATTCGCCGCGCGAGTTGAACACAAAGATGCTCGCTGCACGATGCAGCAGTTTGCGTCGATGGACCTCGGAACGCGGCGCTTGACCGATCACCCGGTCCTGGTGATCCACGACATCAAAAATCTCTTCGGGCATTGTCAGCCTTAACGATTGAGGGGCCTGTCATTCAGACTCGCGGGGGGAACTTTTATTTCACGGCAGGAGTTTTGCCGTCCTCATAGACCAAACGCCCGCCCATCCATGTTTGGCGGACATTGACCTCGCGGATTTCATCGAGCGGACATTGCAACACGTCGCGATCGATCACGATGAAGTCCGCTAACTTGCCAACTTCCAGCGAACCCTTTTCCTTCTCTTCGAAGGTTAAGAACGCATTGTTGATCGTGTAGAGCCGCAAGGCTTGCTCGCGCGTGATGCGTTGCTCGGCATGCAGTGGTTTGTCGGTCCAGCGCGGTTGCCGAGTCAGTGTTGTCCACATGCCGAGCCACGGATTGTACGGATTGATCGAACGCAGGCTGCCGAGCTTCTGCATGTGATCCGAGCCGCCGCCCACGACGACGCCCCGCTCGAAGATCGTCTTGTACGGTTGGAAGTACGCAGTGCGCTCCTCACCAAATTGTTTGAGCAGCGTGGCACCGTCGAGATACAGCCAAGCAGGCTGCAAGTCGGCGACGATGCCCAGTTTTTGCATCTTCTCGATGGCCTCCAGGCTCATGAAGTTGCAGTGAGTGATACACGGTCGACGATCCTTGGCGGGCAATTCTTTGTCGACGTGCTCGTAAGCGTCGATCAACGCATGCACGGCTCCGTCACCGACCGAGTGCGCGGTCATTTGTAGATTGTTTGAGAGCACTATCTTCGCGATCTGTCGCAGTTTGTCCGGCTGGACAAACAAGACGCCGCGGTATTCGGGGTCAGTGATGGAGTAGATCTGGCTAACGCCCCATGGTTGGCGCATGTAAGCGCTACCAGTGAGCATGCCGCCGTCCAAAAAGATTTTGACTCCGCGCAACCACACGCGGTTGTTGTAAGCGTGCGAGGGATGCTGAATTGCCTTCTGCACACGTTTCTCAATCTGGTCGATCGGGTCTTGAGCACTGATGCCGTAGCTCAAGAAGACGCGGCACGTCAGTTCGTCGCGCTGCTTAAGTTCGTTGAATTGCTCGACCGCGCCATCGCTGGCTGAACGATCCGAAATACTGGTGAGTCCGACCGCATTGTAGGCCGTCATCAGTGCTTTGAGCCGTGCGAGTTGTTCCTCTTTGCTGGCTGACTTGGACTTCGATTTGGGCTTCGCCAACCGTGTGCAACTGCGGAGCATGCCGGTCAGTTCGCCGGTCTGCGGATCCTTTTCGAGAAAGCCCGGCTGCCCGTCGGTGATCTTGAAGTCTTTTGTCAGGCCGCTGGCTTCGAGTGCGAGCGAATTGAGCGCCGCATCCGGTCCGGTACTAAACATGACCGGATTCTGAGGAGCGACGTTGTCCAACTCTGCACGCGTCGGAAAGCGTTGGTCGCGCAGTCGAGTGACAAAGACTTGCCGCACGACGACCCAGTCTCCGGGTTCGACTGCTGCGGCGCGCTGTCGGATGTAAGCAAGGACATCGCCAATCGTCTGCATGTCGGGGACGGGATGGTCGAACTCGTGCAGCGCCGCGCCGCTCGGATGCGTATGCGTGTCGGCCAGCCCAGGCAGCACCATTTGCCCTTTAAGATCGATCACCTTCGTGTTCTCGCCAGCCAACTGACGAACATCTTGATTGCTGCCGACGGCGAGGATGCGCTCACCTTTCACGGCCAATGCTTCTGCAATCTTGAACTGTCCGTCGACTGTCACCACGCGGCCATTATGCAGCAGTAGATCAGGGGCATCGGCGGCAAGTGCTGGTGTGATCAGGCTGAAAATCGCCGCGCTCAGTCTGGCTAGCAGCGAGCGACAATTCACAACACGACAACAAGTATCGAACTTGGTCAGCAAACGCATGGTGGATCCTCAGCGAGAGATTGAAAGCAACGACAATCGCGAGGAGACCGTACCAGCGCGGAATCAAGCCGAGAACTTTAGCGAGCAACGAGGTCTCAAACCGCTTCCTGCGACCAGCGCCAGCCAACAACGAGCATGCCACACGCCTGCTGCACGTCGCTCGTGTGACCCTTGACCCACGCATCAGGCCAAGGCGCTGTGCTTTTCGACATAGCGCACTCGATGAAGTACCACGGTCCTCGTGCCTTAATGGTGGCAAAGGCTCGACCACGCGGATCATCAGACAGCAACAACATCAATTCCTGAGAGTTGGCGGCACCCCACACGACACGATCAGGAGCTTGACTGGCGAGGGCATCGACGAGCTTCAGCATGGCCGCGCCGCTCTTCGATGACGAAGCGTCCGTCGCCATGCGCGTGTAGAACAAGTCCAGAGACTCGGGGCCTTGAGCAGTGATTCGGCGGATCTCCATAGCACCATATTCCTGAAGCTTGTTCGCACAATCGCCGGACTAGCAATCTGCTTGGCAGTCCGAACAGAGGCCTCAGCATGCAGTGCGATCATCCGATGAGCAACGATCACCCCTGTTTGAGTCCGTGAGGCGCGATTCATCACTCGGATGAGGAGATTAGACGATGTGATGACTCATGACTCCGAATGGCCTCGGAGGAGAGGTTCGTCGCCATGGCCTGAAGGCCAAAGCACAAATCTCCAAGGCCACGCGGAGGAGTCATGGTCATCACACACATCAAACGGTTGGTTATTAGCTCAGTGCCAGCAACAACGTCGTCGAGAGCACGAACGCTTCGTCGATGTTCTCGATGCTGGCTTCGACAGACGCGAGGTCGTTGTCGACGCCTTCGCCACCGGCACCAGTGTCAGTTCCACCGTTGCCCTTGAGGACATCGTCACCTTGTTGGCCAAGCAGCGTGTCGTTGCTGCCACCGCCCACCAAGATGTCATTGCCATCGCCGCCAATCAGCGTATCGCGACCCAGTTGCCCCAGCAGCGAATCATTGCCATCGGCGCCCGAGACCAGATCGTTGCCGTCTCCGGAGTTGACGGTGTCGTCACCATCACCAGCGTTGATCGTGTCGTTGCCAGCCCCACCGTTGATGAGATCACTGCCGTGATCGCCTCGCAGCAGATCGTCGCCCGAGTTGCCTTGCAGCGTGTCGTCGTTACGTCCGCCATCGACGGTGTCGTTGCCTGCTCCGCCGATGACCATGTCGTTGCCGAGGCTACCAGAGACAGAGTCACTTCCAGCCGAGCCGATCGCGACATCGTTGCCGAGGCCGCCGTCGAGTGTGTCGTTGCCGTCTTGGCCATCGAGCGAGTCATTGCCGTCGTCTCCGGTCGCAATGTCGTCGCCGATTCCTGCGGTGATGTTGTCGTTGCCGAGGTCACCACTCATCACATCGTTGCCAGCACCGGCATCGATTACGTCATCGTCGTCACCGCCACGAATTGAATCGTCACCATCATTGCCGAGGATGTTGTCGATGCCTGCGCCGCCGGTGATGGTGTCTCGCCCCGCGCCGCCGCGAATGCCGTCGTCGCCCGCATCGCCATTCAAGAACAGCCGCACGCTGCCGCTGCCGGAATTCGTGCCGTTCAAGAAGTCGTTGCCATCACCGCCGTTGATCGTGAGCGCACTGAGTCCCACCAAGCTGATGTCACCGACTGTGATGATGTCGGCACCATCTCCGCCGTTAAGCGTCACATCGCGGATTGAACTATCGATCGTGAGTGTCGCCGCGCCTTCGGTAATGAGCAGATCGCTGCCTGATCCCGTCACGCTGAAGGTTTCGGCCCCGGCATCGCCGCTGATAACAACGGCATCAAATCCGTCAGAGGAATTTAATGAGTCGGAACCATCGGCTTCGCCACGCCAATTAAGAACATCGTCGTTCTCGCCTCCGTCAATGGTGTCGATACCGCCGTTGCCGAAGAGCGAGTCGTCTCCCGCTTGTCCGTTGATTGAATCGTTGCCTGCCCCACCATAGACCGTGTCGTTTCCGCCACCGCCGTTGATGACATCACTACCCGCGCTGCCGACCAGTAGATCATTGCTGTCGCTGGCGAAGATCGTGTCATCACCGTCAGCTCCTGCGACCGTATCGTCTTGGGGACCGGCAGCGACTGGTGGTGGAGGTGGCGCTGGTGGTGGTGGCGGCGGCGGAGTGACGGGAGTAACCGCCCCTGTCACCGCTTCGACGATGGAGTTCTGCAAGCTTGCCGGGTCGTTCGAGTCGATGTTGAAGTACAACGGTTGGCCTGGCGCAATGTCATCCGCCGAGGGGCCAGGTGTGATGCCGCTTTCGATTGTTGTTGTGCCTTGATTGATGGCGTTGGTCAGTAAAGCCAGAGCCGTCAGATCCGCACGCGGTGAAGTCGTTGCGCCACCGAAGAAGCTCTCGCCCAGGCCAATGACCTTGATCTCGTCGGCCAAGAGCGCGTCGATTGTTGGTTGGATTGTGGCTCCGGCATTGTTGGGAGTGGCAATCGCATTGCCCGCTGGGAACGTCGATGCCGGAATCGTGATCCCTCCAAATCCAGTGTAGGTCGTCGCCGTGTCGGTTTGATGGACCAAGCTGCCCGAGTCCGATGCCACCAGCACGATGTGCTGACTGCCCGGACGAAAACCGATGCCGTCGGTGGAACTCGCTACAGGAACGGATGGCGCAATGACGGGCCCCGTGGGATCGGGTGTAAACGTCGAATAAGCCGGGACGTCGCCCGTCGCATTTGATGTCGTCTGAGTCGTTACCAAACCGGCTGGACCGTTCTCGGTTGTGTTGCCATTGCCATTGCCATCGAAGCCATTGCCTGTCGCGATCTGGAACAACGCTTCCCAGACTGGTTCGGCGCCAATGCCACCAGCGGGGCTGGTGCGGTTCAATGCGGCCGTGATCGCCTGATTGAAGTTGGGTGTGGTCGTCGAGATGACCGGCTGGTTGAGAATGAAAGGCAATTCGTTACTGCCGAAGATGCCTCCACTGGTGTAAGCCTCAAACCGAGCCACGCCGAACGCGAGATCCGAGCCAGGGAAGTTGGTCGTCAGGTCGGTAATCACGTTCTGGAAGACGCTGGTGATGACGGGACCCGTCGTGCTGAAGGAAGCCGTATCGTCTAGCAGTAGGACAATGTCGACGTTCAAGACGCCACCGGTGGCCGCATCATCGTCGAAGATGCGGCCTTCACCCAGACCATCAAAGATCGTCGCATTGGTGGCGCCAATCAGATTGAGGAAGAAAGTCTCCGCATCGGACTCGTCTGCGGAATCGCCCGTCACGGAGACCGAAACCGTTTGCGAAGTCTGTCCTGGAGCGAAGGTCAATGTCCCCGAGGTCGCGGTGTAGTCCGTGCCCGCGATGGCCGTACCGCCGGTATTTGTGCCGTCTGACGAGGTCGCGTAATCGACCGTCACTTGTTGCGGAAACGCAGAGCTCAGGGCGACCGTGAAGGTCAATGTGGTGGTGCCCCCCGTCCCTTCCGTGACTTGCACATCATTCACCGACAGTGTGACACGCCGCATGTCGACGAGGTCATTGCCAAAGCCTCCGTCGACCGAGTCATTGCCGGTCTGGGCAAAGATCGTGTCGTCACCACTATTACCGAAGATCGTGTCGGTGCTGGTGTTAGTGGCCGCCGTGGTGGTGACTGCAATGTTTTCGTCGAAGACCGTGTCACGACCACCGCCACCGAGGATGTAATCGTTCTCTGTGCCACCTTCGATTTGATCGTTGCCGAGTCCACCAAAGACACTGTCGTTACCTGCATTGCCGTTGAGGCTATCGAGTCCGTCGCCGCCTTCGAGCTTGTCGTTGTCTGCACCTCCGTCGATCGCATCCTGTCCACCGTTTCCGGTGGCCCAGTCATCACCGTCGTCGCCGCTGATGACATCGTTGCCTGCACCACCAAAGAGTGTGTCGTTTTCACTACCACCAGAAAGGCTGTCGACTCCCGCATTGCCCACGATGAAGTCTTGTCCCGCTTCGCCGTTGAGGGTGTCGAGTCCGTCGTCGCCCGTAATCGAGTCGTCACCGGTGCCGCCTAAGATCGAATCGTTGCCGTCACCCGCCAGGATGGTGTCATGACCGGCATCGCCCAAGACGTTGTCTGTTCCATCGCCTGCGGTGATGACGTCGTTTCCTGATCCTCCATTGATGACGTCATTACCGTTGCCGCCATTTAGGTTGTCGTCGCCACCTTGACCATTGACGGTGTCGTCACCGTGACCGGAGTCAATGACATCGCCGATATCGGGACTTCCGGTGATGAAGTCATCGCCGTTGCCACTGTTGACGGTGATGCTGGTCAGATTTGGAAACGCAGTCGTTGTCAGACCGCTTAGATCAATGACGTTTTCGGCGTCGCCTGAGTTGATCACGAGGCTTGTGACTTGAGTCGTCAGCAAACTGGGAGCACCTACTGCCGGCGCGTTGTTGATGAGGATCTGCACTTGGGCCGAGTTGGTGGGATTCACTTGGACGGTGACCGACTCGTTGGAGTCCGTTTGGATCTGTAACGACCCACTGAGAAAGACCGTCGCGGCGGACAGCAATGTTCGCTCTTCAAGTGCTTCAAAGGCGATCGCCGCAACTTGCCGTCTCGAATGAGCGTGGCGAACGGTCCTACGCCGCTGCCGTTGCTGCAGGCGTTGCTGAAACAACTGAAGCCATCCTGGTCGAAGCACAATTGCACCTCCTTGTTGGAGAGACGCATCTGCGAGTTCGCCTTCGGCTTCGATGATCGACAAAGTGAGTTCCGCAGGCATGGATTGCGCTGCTCGCCACTGCGATGAATCACGAAGTGAGTTTGAGAACTGCCAGATGTCCTCTTTGAATTTCAAATCCGCGTTCTTGAAAACCGCTTCGCTGCGTGAACCTCGCCGTTGAGTTTCAGCCACGAGGGAAACGCCCCAGGCGGTACCATCGACACCAACCACACACGGAGTACGACGGTTAGGATCGCCATTGACGCGAGAAACAAATCGACCGGGCGTAGGCCGCATTCCGCCGCAAAGCGGTGTATGTCGGATGGTTGTTGCGATCGTTATTCGTGGGCTCCGTACATCGCTCACAAACGCCATGCTGCGGATGATCGGCGTTCCATGCAGTCGTGATACGACCCGCAAAGTTTGCCATGCTCTGAGAACAGCTTGTCGAACCGTTGGCTGTTGATTGGTCGCAGTGCGGCACTCGATACACTCCTGCCTTTTCTGGCCTACTTGCTTGTTGGAAGAGTGTCTTCATGAGTTCACGTCACTTCATTTTCATGGTCTGCCAGAACGGAGCCGAAGCGGCTCTCAAGAAGGAAGTCGCGCGGCGCTTTCCGAAGTTTCACTTCTCGTTCTCGCGACCTGGATTCGTCACGTTCGCGACTCCTGAAGATCTGGCACGCGATCGCAAGTTCCAGCCGAATTGCACTTTCGCTCGTACGTGGGGGTATTCGCTGGGGAAAGTGAGCGGTGCTGATCCACAGCAACTCGTTGCTGAGACGTGGGCGCTGCTGCGGCAACGCTTTCCGAGTGATGTCTTCCCCAAGTTTCGTCATCTGCATGTGTGGGAGCGCGATGCGCATATGCCTGGCGATTATGGGTTTGAGCCTGGTATCTCGGTGCTGGCAGACGAAATGGGCGAGTTGCTGTTGCAGGCCAAGCCTGATGTCGGCGCTGATTGGGTATTGCAACTCAATGAAGATGCAGAGGAGGGCGAACGGGTCATCAATTGCGTGATGGTGGAACCAGGCGAGTGGTGGCTCGGCTGGCATCGCGCGAATCGCATCGAGACCCGCTGGCCGGGTGGCGTCCCTGAGATTCACGTCCCCAGTGATATGGTGTCGCGCACTTATTTAAAGACGGCAGAAGCTTTGAAGTGGTCAGAGTTCGTCATCACTCCGCTGGATCAGGCCATCGAAATTGGCAGCGCTCCTGGAGGGTCATGTCAGGCCTTGCTGCAAACAGGCATTGAAGTCGTGGGGATTGATCCCGCAGAGATGGACCCATTGGTGTCGGCTCATCCCCATTTCAAACACATCCGGGCGAAGGCCAAGGACTTAAAACGCAGCCTTTTCAAAGACGCGACTTGGATGTTGGCTGATGCCAGCGTGGCGCCCAACTACACGTTGGATACGGTTGAGGCGATCGTGACACATGACAGTGTTACGATCGCAGGCTTGATCCTGACGATCAAGCTCACCAGTTGGGATTTGGCTGATGAGATTCCGTTGTTCAACAAACGCGTTCGCAGTTGGGGCTTTGACAAAGTACGAGCCCGCCAACTGGCCTTTAATCGGCAAGAGTTTTGCATCATTGCGGCGAGCGACGACTCGAAGGCCATCGACTGGAAGAAACTTGAAGCTGAGTTCGAAGTACGACTGCCGACTGAAGAAGAAAACCGTATTGCCGACGCGATGGCGGCAGCCCGCTCTGCCGCAAAGGCTGAAGGACGCGAACTGCCGCAGGAATTATCAGAAGACACGCCTGGGGATGATGTTGATCCAACGCTGGGAGATGAACTCTGCGACGACGAGCTTGTCGACGCGGAAAGTCATGGGGACGAAGACTGCACCGAAGATGACGCGCAGCAGTCTTGATCGGCGTTGAAACTTGGGCGAATCGTCCTCAAGTTTTCTCGCGTTGTTGGTGTTGCTTACGCGGAGTTGCGTGCCAGGACGCACAATCCGTCGATCATCGACAATGTGGCATCAATGCCGCGCGATTGAAGTTCTGCCAACATTGCTTCAGCTTTCTCCACGGTCGAGAACTGGGCCACTTTGCGCCAGTGTGGAGAATACTCGGCCTTGGCGGGACGAACGGTGGTTTCACGAGTGACGGTAGCAGCCATGATGCGTCTCCGAGGTTAAGGTCGGACGTTTTTTCAACGACGTGTGCGTGAGCGTTTCTGCTGACAACCAATAGGTCACAACCGGTTGAGCGAGGGTTCGGTTATCGTCGAACGGAGGGACTTGACCTGCGTTCGAGTTCCCTAAGACAGCCAAGAACTGACGAACGTGACAATCCGCCCGTGCTCGATAGCCTGTCGATCAGCGGTTCTTGTGGATTGGATCGGTTCTTCCGACATCGCCTCAAGAGCGATTTCCGCAAGGTGTCGCTTCTCGCGGTTTGCCCCAAACTCTGCCGACAACAGTGACCCGCCTCCTGCGGAACAAAGTGTGTGCGGTTGCTGCGCTTGTTCATGGGGCAAGGTTGGATTGCAACGTTGCTGAATCACGGGAGTTACGGCGCGACCTCACGAATCTCAATTGTCTGCCATACCAGCGTTCGTATCCCGTTCTTGCCTTTACGTCTGTCTGAACCCTTTCCTGAGGAGAATTTATGAACTCGTATGGGTACGTCGATCGCCTCGAAAATTTGCTCGACCCAACTGGCAATCTCATCTTCAACATGAGCGTTGAAGAAGCCATTGAACGAGTTGGCAGCGGAGACGCTCTGCAAGTTCGACAAATCGACGGCCAGTTTGCGTTGCTGCATAAGCGTGGGCATATCGTGAGGATGGCGCGGTCGATCGGTAGGCCGATGCGCTACTTCCTCGCCAAAAAAGTTGATGGCCCGTGTTTGATCGTGGCTGAGCGGATGGATGAAATCGCCGCATGGTTGCAGCAGCATGGACTCACCGAGCAATTTCATCCGTCGTATACCCGCATGGTGCCGGCGCACCATATCGTCGAGATTGCTCTGCTGGGTTGCCCGGATCCTAACCCGCAACTGACGAGATATTTCGATCCGACTCGCAATCGATGGAGCACGGATCTCGACGAGATTGGCCGCCGTTATGTCGGGGCCCTCGCTGATGAATGCTCAAAGTGGCTCGACGTGATTGATGCTCGCGATGCGATGGCACCGATCGGGGTGATGTTCTCGGGGGGCGTGGATAGCGGTGCTGTATTCCTCGTGCTGTATCACTTGCTGTTGAAACGCGGTTCAAGTCCCGCGCGACTCAAGGCCTTTACTCTATCGGTGACCGATGATGGGCGATCACTGAGCCTTGACGCGCAGCAGGCTGCGCGGTTCCTTGACGAGGTGGATCTGGGGCTGTTTTTAGAGGTCATCGAGACGCGTACCTCAGAGCTTGATGTGCGTGAAACGATACGCGTGATCGAGGACTACAAGCCGCTCGACGTGCAGTCAGCAACGATGGGACTCGCGCTGTGCCGTGGCATCCGGCAGCGTTATCCGGACTGGACGTATCTGGCTGACGGCGATGGTGGTGACGAGAACTTGAAGGACTACCCGATCGAGGAAAATTCTGAGCTGACGATTCGCAGTGTGCTCAACAATCAGATGCTCTATCACGAAGGTTGGGGCGTGCAGGCCATCAAGCACTCGTTGACTTACTCCGGGGGACAAAGCCGAGGTCACGTTCGCACCTCGGCACCGGCTCGGAAGTGGGGGTTCGCGGGGTTTAGCCCACTGGCTTTGCCGAACATCATTGAGGTCGCTGAGGGCATCCCGTTCATCGAGTTGACGAAATGGGATCACCAAAAGCTATACGCGCTGAAGGGCGAAGTCGTACGTCGTGGAATTGAAGCCATCACCGGTATCACGATGCCGGTTTTCGAAAAACGTCGTTTTCAGCACGGAGCAACTGCCGATCGTTCGCAGTTTGAAGCGATCTTCCCGCAACACGAAGTGGCTTATCGACGGATGTTGACAGAAGTCTTCGCTCAGTGATTCGTGATTCCGGGACAGTGAAG
>Ga0172376_10005484_pt1 | contig 14147 bp, 13 predicted proteins | sample Lak35m_FD_121114 | JGI IMG/M metagenome (GOLD analysis project Ga0172376, IMG submission 121114) | Freshwater microbial communities from Kabuno Bay, South-Kivu, Congo - kab_092012_35m | ecosystem: Environmental > Aquatic > Freshwater > Lake | place: Democratic Republic of the Congo: South-Kivu...
TTGTGCTCAATTCACTTTGTGAATAGCGCTTTGCGTGAGCAAGTCTTTTATTTTTAATCAACTTGGCTATATGTTTAAAACTTCTGTTCTTCATGATAAAGGCCTCTATCTGTATGATTGATGTATTAAAACAAAATTGCCATACCATCTTTATGCTGCCACTTGCAGTTTTTAATGCAACTAATAATTATACTTTTCGGGCTACTTTTTTCCTAACTCATACTGAATATCATAACCTTACAAATACCCAATGTTTTAGATCGGGGTCTCTAAAACAAACCTCCTGCAAAACTACTTTTAATAAATTTAAAGGCCATAAGAATGAAAACTTTTAAAATCGTCACTTGGAATATTAATGGTATTCGCGCCATATCAAATTATCAGCATAAAAATGATTCTGTTTTTTGCCTTAACAAATTGATGGGTAAAAAAAGCAAAATAGATATTATTTGCCTGCAAGAAGTAAAGGCCCTTCTAGAACAGGTCCCTTTAGAATATGTTCAAAATCCTGAATGGGAATTTTTTCTATCTCCATCATATAAAAAGGGTCAATCAGGTGTCGCAACCTTGATTAGAAAAAATGTACAATTAAAAAAACAATATGCTGGAATTGGCATCAAAAATTATGATCAAGAAGGTCGAATTATTGTCACCGAATTTGGGAATTTTAATCTTCTCAATGTATATTTCCCAAACGGAAGAAGAGACCATTCCCGAGTTGCTTTTAAATTAAAATTTACTGATGCACTCTTTAAATATGCTTTGGAACTTCAACAAAAAACTAAAAATCCTTCAATTATCTGTGGCGATGTCAATACTGCTCACCAAGAAATAGATTTGTCCAACCCTAGGGCCAATCAAAAAACAACGGGCTTCCTGCCAGAAGAGAGACAGTTAATGAGCGAATTATTCAATAAGAATTGGATGGATTATTATCGCTCTATTTATCCCGACAAAAAAAATGCCTTTACTTGGTGGACATACCGCCAAAATTGTCGTGCGCGCAATATTGGTTGGAGACTTGATTATTTTATTGGCCCAAAAGAAAATGCCCGAAATATAAAAAAAATAGAAATTCTCTCTGATTATTATGGTTCTGATCATTGCCCAGTGAAAATGGATATTTCCTTTTAACCACGCTTGTAAAGAGTAATTCCTAAGTAAACAGTTTCATCGACAACATCATCATAATATTCGCGATGCTTGGCCAATGGTTGCAAAACGTTCCTTAAAACCTCTTCACCCTTGGAATGGGACTTAATGACATACTTGCCCCTGCTTTTAAAATGTATTGAGTCCATGGGAATAAAAGAAAAATTAGCATCCATTCCAGGAAGTAGACTTCCGGTTTTTTCTCCAATATTTAAGCAGCTTGCTCCGGCCAAAGTGGAGCGATAAAAGGCCATTGAATAGGAAGCAATGCCAGTACGCTTTTGTTGATCTACAAAACTTTGCATAACATCAAGCATAGATAAAAATGGCCCTCCGCCAATATCAGAGGCCAAAACCCACCGCATTTTGTGCTTAAACGCCTGTTTCAAATCAAAAAGCCCGGATCCTAGGCCATGCTGTTTTTTAGGAGCGTTAGAAGTAGGACAATGGGCAATAATGGAACGTGATTTCTTTATCCTTTTCAAATCGTCTGATGATAAATAAATCCCATGCCCTAAAATAGTTCTCTCCCCAAGCATACCTACTTTGTCATAAATTTCCGTATAGGATTTTACTTTTTCAAAACCAGCGATAGATTTATAAAGATCCAGCACGTATTGAACTTCTTCTTTCGTTTCACAAGCATGGGTTTGAAAAAAGCAATTATTTTTAATTCCTATCTTCGAACATTGGGCCATTGTTTTTGGATCGACAGTAGGAGCAAAACGCGGAGTGACTGCATAGAACTGCTTATATTTTTCGGCCAAATGCTTGACGATCGCGACAGCGTCCTTACTATTTTGCTGTAAATAACTCGGAGATTGCATAGTCATTAAAACATTGCCGCTAATAAAGTTACCATGAAATTTTTTAAGAGAGAGATCAACGGTATGATCGTGAATACTATCGTAAATGGCTCCACCTAAAGTACCTGCCCTAAGAAGCTTTTGGGCAAATTTATTGGCCTTTTTCAAAGCATAACCCTGACTTGAAAATTTGGCTTCCGCCGGCCAAGTATATTTTTCAAGCCACCTTAAAAGATTATCCTTGGGCATTTTTGTAACGTCGTCCTGAACCCAATGAAAGTGCATATCAAAGAGACCAGGAATGGCCACATGTTTAGGCCGCATTTCTAACTTGTATCCCGCTAATATCCAAGGTCTCAGTTCCTTATTCTTTTGCCACACTTCTTGATTTGAACCGCGAAGTGGAATGAGGCCTTGTATTTTTCCTTCCCCAACTATCATCGCGGTACTTGGTAACCACAAACAATACTGATCATTGACTGGTGCGAGAAAATTACTACAAAATATTCGTCTATTCTTTTTGTTCATCATGTAATTTTAGAACTGCTCGGAACTTAAAGGCAATTTTTAAATTTCAGCTTCAATTTGGAAAATTATTTTTCAAATGAATCTTTACCTACCAATATACAAATTTTTCTATACGCTTTCGAAATAGGGAGTTTATAATGGCCCCAATAGGACGAGGAGTCAGTTGTGAAACATTGGTTTATATCCACGCTTTTTCTAATTCTTTCGACCCAATTATTGGCCGAACAACCTGAAGAATATAATGTGGAGAAAATTTTAAAAATTGAAATTAATAGCAGCATAAACCCTGCCACATTAAATTATGTCAATTCAGCGTTTGCCAAGGCCCATCATGAATCATTCGATGCTATTTTAATGATGTTAAACACACCTGGGGGTTTAGTTTCAACCACCAAAGAAATTCTCACAGCTATTGGAAAATCAGAAAAACCGGTCATCGTATGGATCGGTCCAGATGGAGCAAGCGCAACTTCCGCAGGCGCAATCATAGCAAGCGGTGCCCACCTATTATTAATGAGTAATGGCACAAATATTGGAGCTGCTACGCCCGTAGAACTTGGTGGAGACATTAAAGAAAAAGACCTTCGCTCAAAGGCCATCAATGATCTAATTGCATTGGTCGAAGGACTTAGCCATGCGAGAGGCCGAAATAGTAATGCATTTAAAAGTATGGTCAAGGAAGCGAACTCTTTTTCTGATCAACAAGCTTTGGACAAAAAAATAATCGACGGGATGGCCAACAATTATAGTGACCTACAAAAAATCCTCCAACAAAAAGAAATTCACCTCTTGGGGAAATCCCTTGTTTTGAAATCGCAAAACCCAACAATTCAAGAATTTTCTATGGATATGGGACAAAAATTTTTGGATGTTCTAGCAAGCCCTCAGCTGACCTATATATTTATGATATTAGGGTTTGCTCTTCTTTACTTTGAACTCCAAGCACCAGGTGGATTTATCGCTGGTAGCATTGGGGCCATATTTTTAGTGTTAGCGGGAATTGGTTTTCAAGTGCTACCCCTAAATTGGGGAGCTGCAAGTCTTATACTTTTAGCATTTATTTTATTTTTACTTGAAATATGGATAACCAGCTATGGACTACTTGCCATAGCCGGACTCGCCTCTCTTATCAGTGGCTCGCTCTTTTTATTTAGAACGGACCAGGCTTATCTTGACATTGGGATTGGCGTCATTATTTCCATCAGTACGGCCATTGCAGCCTTTTTAATATTCCTGGGATATTTTCTATTTCGCGACCATAAGAATAAACAAAAAGTACACTATGATTTGATAGATCAGACTGGAGTCGTCATTGAAGTATTACCTGATAAATGGCATGGCCAGTTTCAATATAATTTAAAAATTCACGGTGAAATTTGGAAGGCCGTAAGCCCCAATTCGTTTTCTGCAGGACAAGAAGTAACCGTGAAAGGCCACAAAAAAGATGATTTGCTGTTGGAAATTTAGGTGGCATTTTACGCTAATGAACCAAAATGCGCCCTAAATCATCGCCTTTTTGTTGATTTGGAATTTCCTTTCGTTGTACTATTTCGCAAAAATTATTCGTCATTGGGTTTGCCTCAAATAAATCTCTAATGCCCTATACGATCATGATCTTTTTAAGGAGTTTCTATGCTCGGCTTGTCCTTACCGTTTCTCATACTATTGGCCATTTTATTATTTAATACCCTCAAAATAATAAAGGAATATGAAAGGGCCGTCGTTTTTCGACTTGGCCGTTATACTGGTGTCCGTGGCCCAGGATTGATTATTTTAATTCCTGGCATTGAAAAAATGACCCGTGTTGATCTTCGTACTGTGACTATGGATGTCCCGAGTCAGGATATCATTACTCGAGATAACGTCACTCTCAAAGTAAACGGTGTTGTCTATTTTCGCGTGGCAAGTCCTGACAAATCAGTTCTTACGGTTGAAGACTATCACCATGCAACCAGTCAAATTGCTCAGACAACTCTTCGATCAGTCATTGGTCAATTTGAATTGGATGAAATTTTATGCCAACGGGATCAAATCAACGTTAAATTACAGCACATTCTTGATGAATCGACCGGTCCATGGGGCATTAAGGTTAGTACAGTGGAAGTAAAAGCGATTGACCTTCCTATTGAAATGCAAAGGGCCATGGCAAAACAAGCTGAGGCCGAAAGAAATAAACGTGCAAAAATTATTTCTGCTCAAGGTGAATTAGAAGCAGCGAAGAAACTTTCTGAAGCAGCTGAGATTTTGGATAAAAACCAAAGCTCTCTTCTTCTTCGCTACCTTGATACAATGAAGGAAATTGGTACAGGTGAAGGAAAATCAACGACATTTTTCCCGCTTCCTGTTGATTTCCTTATGAAGTTTGCCCAAAGAAATTAAGGAAGATTGTGAAGCAATCCAAATTATTTCCCTTTTCTCACGAATTCTCTCATGGAATGACACTGGATTACAGTTACCAAAGAGAAGGACTGACTATCATAAGCAATTATACGATAGCCGGGGACATGTCCCGTGTATTGTTTCCCAAGGCCAATACTGAAACACCAAGTCGTATGACTGGACTTTGGGAAACAACGTGTTTTGAACTATTTCTTAAAAATAAAACACATAATAGTTACATTGAATTTAACTTCGCACCCAATGGAAACTGGAATGCCTTTCAATTCAAAGAGTATCGCACCGGTATGTCAGAGTATAGCGGTCTCGACAAAGTTCTAATTACCCTTACACGGGGCCAAAGAGAAATAAATCTTCGCGCCATTGTTCACCTAAAAGAGCGACGTTATTTCATGGAAGAAGACTTTATCGATGGCAATATCAAACTAGGCCCAACTGTCGTTATAGAAGATACTCAAAATAATATATCCTATTGGGCCACCAAACACTTTACAAAAAAACCTGATTTCCATTTTGAAGATAATTTCGGACTTTTAGCAGACTAATCAATATTCATATTGCGTATAAAGACTTCAATTTCGACCTCATTTTCATCTCTATCTTTTTTCTCTGTCGATTTGTTTCCACGCCCTAATGTTTCATTCACAAGTGTTTCTGCGACCTTATTAATTTGGACTGGAAAAAATTGTTGCACTTTCTTAGGTAGGCGTCTCAATATACCTATCTCACTTAAAGCGCGTTCAACAAAACCTAAAGTACTTATAGCATTTCCCTCTAAAAATCTCTTTTGATCTCTTTTCCCGGCCAAAAAACTAGGCCTTATAAAAATGCTCCGATTAAAATGTAATTCAAGAATATGCTGCTCTAAGGAACTTTTTGTATCAATATAAAAGCTAGGAAAGAGCTCCATAAATGGGTCCCCTACTCCAAAAGAAGAAATCATCGCGCAAGTATGGATGCCATGATTTTTCCCTTCCTTGGCGACCTGAAAAACTAAATCATGGTCAATCTCTTTAAACTTTTGGCGACTACCTGCGTCCCGCAACGTTGTTCCTAAACAACTGATAAAAATATCGCCTAAAGCAAAGGGACGCCATTCTTGGGCGTTTTGAAAGTTTACTTGTTTAACATTAATTTTTTTAACCATCTCTTCAGCACTGTAGGAAGAATGTTTGACACCATTTTGAGTTTGTTTCCAAACGTTAAAATATTTTTCTAAAGGGATTTTGCTGCGAACAAGCACAGTAATCTCAGAAACTTCTTGCCGGGAAGCCAGATGGCATAATACCAATCGTCCAACAGCTCCCGATGCGCCCAGCATTAAGACTTTCATTCTCACTCCACCATTAGCGCCACATCATAGTTAAAATAAATTCAGTTCGTTTTTAATTGTAGACATTTATGGGCATTTTTTCTAACGTATTTTAATTATTTTATTTTTGAAATATTTATAATAATAATTATTTTCACTCCTAGGGATGGGATCGAAAATAATTAAAATGATTCTTCGAAGGATTGATTAACTTCATGGAAAAAATTAAGCATCCCCCAATTCCTGAAGAGCTATTGCATGAAATCCCTGCATTTGAGCAATTTCTTTCACAACTAGGATTTAAAAGATTAGAGGGTGCCATTTTCGGTCTGCTTGTTCTCGCCCCAGAAGGATTAACAAGTGAACAAATTGAACAAACCTTAGGACTATCTCAGGGGGCCGTTAGTTTGGCCTTAAAGAATCTCATTCATTTTAATGCAATCGAAGTTGATACCCAAAAGGATAAAAGGAAACGACTTTACCACGCCAAAAGAGACTCCTTAGGCATTGCTGCGACCATTTTTAAAAAGCGTGAATATTCAGATATTGCCCAATTCAAAAAAATTGCAGAAAAACTTTTACAACTTTCTTTAGAGTTAGGGGATGGCCCGCTTAATCCACGTGTCATCCGCCTCAAATCAATAATAATGACTTGCAATTTGGCAATCGCGGTCATGAATTTTGTAATTGATTTAGTTGATCATAATTTAGAACACGATACTCCCGAATTGCTTAATGAAATTGCCGAAAAATTGCCCAATACGCTGAAAGTTTTGTTGGAAGGTCTAGGCCATGCCAAGAAGCTAAAGTCCAATATCCCCATCATTACTAAACAAATTGGACAGGTGATGAATGAACAACTTGAACGCCAAGGGAAAAGGGCAGAAGAATCCATAGAGAAATTTTTTAATAAATGGATTGGACAAGATAAAGATAAAAATAAAAACCAAAGTACAACATTAAATATTCAATAAAGGTGAAAATATGACCACACATCGAGTCGTCATCACAGGTATCGGATTGACCTCCCCTATTGGAAACAATCTTGGTGAAATGAGAAAGTCCCTCTTAGAAGGAAAATCGGGAATTACTCATCACGAAATAAGACATATGGGTAAAGTGGCCATGGGCCTTTGTAATTTTGAAGAAACTCGCTATCAAAATCGGAAAATGAGAAAAAGAGGAACCAGGGCCGGCGCTATTAGTATTTATTGTGCTGGGGAAGCTCTGAAAGATGCTGGACTCAACTTGACCGAACTAGATCGTAGTAGGATTGGCGTTTACATTGGCATAACTGAACATGGCAATGTTGAAACGGAAAATGAAATTCACGAACTTTATAACACGAATAATAAAGACGTCTCTCTTTGGAGCCATCACCACAATCCCCGGACGGTTGCCAATAATCCAGCAGGGGAAGTCACTCTTGCATTAGGTATTACTGGCCCCCACTACACCATCGGCGCCGCTTGTGCGGCAGGGAATTTAGGTCCTATTCAAGGTTTGCAGATGCTTCAATTAGGTGAAGTTGATTATGCTTTAGCAGGTGGAGTGTCTGAAAGTGCAAGTACATTTGGAATCTTTGCGGCCTTTGCAAGTCAGGGCGCTCTAGGCCAACATGAAGATCCTTCATTGGCAACGAGACCTCTCGATACCAAAAGAAATGGCATCGTTGTTTCCGAGGGTGGCTGCTTATTTGTCTTAGAAAGGCTCGATCGTGCCCTCGCAAGAGGAGCGAAGATTTATGGAGAAATAATTGGGCATGCCTCTAATAGTGATGCCAGTGATTTTGTTTTACCACTTACCGAGCGCCAGGTTGAATGTATGAACCTTGCCATGAAAAGGGCCGGTATTACACCCGCTGACGTGAGTATCGTAAACATGCACGCTACTGGAACAGTGATGGGCGACATTCAGGAATGTGAAGCTGTTGGTTCAGTTTTTGGCGTTTCGCCAACAACAAAGGTAAATTGTACAAAAGGATTTATTGGACATGCTATGGGTGCTGCCGGCTCGCTCGAACTTGCAGGAAATCTTCCAAGTTTTACAGACAACACGATCCATGGCTGCCATGGGATTGAAAATCTCGATCCCAAATGTGCACTACCAATGCTTGCAGTTCATAATTTAGAAAACCAGAACATTGACATCATACTTAACAATTCATTTGGAATGTTGGGTATCAATTCAACCTTAATTGTAAAAAAATATAAACAATAACCTGTAATAAAGGAGTTCACATGCAGGCCACTGAAGTAAGAAACGCGATTCTAGACATTATTGCCGACATTGCCATGGATCAGGATCTTTCAAAAGTTGAAGATTCCATTTCTCTTAGAGAGCAACTGGGCTTAGATTCCATGGATTTTCTTGATATCGTCATGGAATTAAAAAAACGTCATAAAATTGATGTACCACAAGAAGATTATCCAAAATTGGCCACACTACAAAGTTGTGTCAATTATCTTGCTCCAAAGTTTAAACAATAATAATGGCCCTTAATTAGGCCGTTTCTACTTTTATCAAAAGAAAACGAGCGGCCTACTTTTCCTAAGCGGAAAGGATTTTTTTACTATGCGCCACCAAGAATACGATCTCGTTATAATCGGTGCAGGGATGTCTGGTCTGGCCGCAGGTATTCGGGCAAAAATGATTGGGCTTGAACGAGTCGCCATTATTGAAAAACATTTTATTCCTGGCGGCCTAAATTCCTATTATTCGAGAGGCAAATATCAATTTGATGTCGGTCTCCATGCCCTTACTAACTTTGCCAAACTAGGTGACCGGGGTAAACCGCTGTTAAAAATTTGTAAGCAACTAAGAATACCCTACAATTCCTTTAAATTGTCCGAACAAAACTACTCTCAAATCCAATTTGGAAATAATATTTTAAAGTTTAACAATAACCTCACCAAACTTAGGGATGAAGTCGCGCTTTTTTTCCCAAATGAAATCAACAATTTTAATAAGCTTATCGATTTCCTTTCGCATTTTAATGAAACAGATCTCAATTCAGATTACAAAAGTGCGAGAGTTGAGCTTTCTACCTTTTTTAAAGATTCCAATTTAATTGAACTATTATTATGGCCACTTCTAATTTATGGATCAGCCGTAGAAGAAGACATGGAGTTCTCTCAATTTGCCATTATGTTTAAGGCCATCTATTTAGAAGGATTCGCGCGACCAGTTGGTGGAGTGAAAGTCATTATTGATCTTCTACAGCAACGCTATCTAGATTTAGGTGGTGAATTGGAATTTAAAACCGGCTGTATTTCCATAAAAACGGATGATGCTTTGGCCCTTCTGGAAATGACACTGCAACATCAAAAGGAAGTTAAAATCGTCAATGCAAAAAAGATTTTTAGCTCTGCCGGAATCAAAGAAACAGAAGACCTCCTAAAAACTTCAGACACACCTAAGGGCCAATATCGCCAAGGGAAAATGGGATTTACCGAATCTATTTTCATCTTTGATGAAGAGTCCCTTAGGAATGTTCTAGACTCGAATGTCGAGGTTGACTCCAATGGTCTTCCCCAGTCATGGCCGACCATAACATTTTGGTCTGCAGATTCTTCCCCGGCTTATAAACGTCCTGAAAAATTATTCGACGAAAGAAGTGCCGTGATTTGTATTCCCAATAGATACCAGGATTGTGAATACAAACCTGTCATTATGCGGGTCACCCATGCTGCCAATTTTCACCTCTGGCAAGAATTGAAAAAGAAAGATGCTAAGGAATATCGCCTCGCTAAAAATAAACTGATTGAAAATGATCTCCAATTGTTAAAGAAATTCTTAAATTGTTCGCTTCCGACTCCAGTTCTTACTGATGCCTTTACCCCAACAACTGTTTTACGTTATACCGGCCATAGCGAAGGTTGTGTTTATGGATCGCCTGATAAAATAAAGAATGGTCAAACTTCAACACCAGGGGTTTTCATTATTGGTACCGATCAAGGTTTCCTCGGCGTGGTCGGAGCAATGCTAAGTGGGATAAGTATGGCAAATCTCCACCTGGCAAGCGAGGTGGTTGCCAATGAAAATTCAATTTATACAAGGCCATCACAAGCTTTAAAAGTTGTGGATGAATTTGAAAAGGTAATTTAAATATGAAGTTTAATAACGTGGCCCTCATTGACTGGGATCTTTTATCTCCACCCCTTTCATGGACTTCGGCAGATATTGAAAATCAAATTGCTGAAATTTACCAAAAGCTTCGTTTAAGTGTCGGAAGATTAGAACTATTTACCGGAATCCAACGCCGGGGCTTTTGGCCAACTGGTTCAAAACCATCTCACTTGGCCTCAGAGGTAGGACATATGCTCCTATCAAGACATCAAGGCAAAAATATAGATTTGCTTTTAAGTACCTCAGTGTGTCGAGACCAGTTAGAACCAGCTACCGCCATGAATATTCACGGCAGATTGGGTTTAAGTCATCAATGTTTGGCATTAGATCTTTCTAATGCTTGCGTTGGCTTTGTTAATGGTATGACGATAGCTGCAAGCTTGATTGACGCTGGAAAAATAAATTATGCCCTGGTTGTTTCTGCGGAAAATTCTGGCCCTTTACTTGAACAAACCATCAAATTACTGCAAAGTTCAGGGGATGTTAGCAAAGAAACTCTAAAAAAATATTTGGCAAATTTTACTATTGGCTCAGGAGCTGTGGCCTTTTTGCTGGGCCCCAAAGACCGGCATCCAGAGTGTCCTCGCATAAAAACTTCCACTACACTTACGGATGGTACACTGGCCCACCTTTGCGTTGGTGACGGCAATACCCATGGCCTGGCCATGGAAACTGATTCTGAAATGTTGCTTGAGCAGGGAAAAATACTTGCCACTAGGACATTTCAGCAATTTTTGCAGGAGTCTGACTTAGAGCGAAATGATTTTCAATGGATTATTGGCCACCAGGTTGGCAAGGCCCATGAGTTTGCGGTACTCCAAGCACTGGAAATGACCCAATGTCCAACAATTAGAACTTATCCAGATTGGGGCAATACTGGCTCTGCTGCATTGCCTCTTACATTGGCAACACTTTTTGAATCGGGCAAAATATCGCCAAACGATCGCTTATGTTTGGCAGGAATTGGTAGTGGTCTGTCATGTTCTATGATGGAGATTCTTATTTCTTAAAATCAAAAGTGAATGATAAACAAAACTTTAAGGGCCACAAAAAGGGAAGCCTATGTATAAAAAATTTTCTCATCTTCTGTCTGCCAATGTGCCTTTTGCGGCATTTCTTTTTGGTCGATTTAATAACGGGCCCAAAACTCCTCTACCCAAAGAACTGCGAGGACTCTACCCTTTTAAACTTCATCATTTTGAAAACAAACATGGCACGACTTTAAGTTATTTTGATGAAGGTCACGGTGAAGCTATTTTATGCTTACATGGAAACCCGACTTGGAGTTTTTATTACCGAAATGTGGCCCATCAATTGCGTCACCAGTATCGCGTTATTGCTCTAGACCACGAAAATATGGGAATGTCTGATCGAAGTAATAGGGCCTGTTCACTGGCAGATCATATTGAAAACGTACTTGAACTTATCAAACATTTAAATTTATCTTCAGTCACAATTATCGGCCATGATTGGGGTGGTGCTATTGCCTGTGGTGTGGCCAAAGAATTGCGACTCAAAGAATTGCATCTAGAGGAATTACATCCAGAAGAAATGCAAGGGATGACCCCTATTTGTAAATTGAATCGTTTGGTTTTACTAAATACCGCTGCTTTCTTTTCTCCAGATATTCCCTGGCAAATCGCCTTATGTCGTTTACCCGTTTTAGGCAATTTTCTCGTAAAATGGCTCAATATGTTTGCCTTCCCGGCCCTGACAATGGCGGTAACTCGTCCCCTCCCTTTGCCTGTTAAAAAGGGTCTTATTTATCCCTATGGACAAGGCCCTTGGAGAAAGGGTGTTTTTGAATTCGTTAAAGATATTCCAATAGAAACAAATCATCGCACACGCAAAACTCTTAATGCCATTGAGGCATTCTTGCCAAAGCTCACTGTTCCGACACTATTTATTTGGGGCACGAGGGATTTTTGTTTTCATACCGGGTTCCTAAGACAATTTCAGAAAATCATGCCATGGGCAGAGACAGTTGAATTTCATTTTGCTGGACACTATGTTTTAGAAGATGCCAGTGAAGAAAGTATCAAAGTATTAAAGGCCTTTTTGGTGCAAACAAAATTCAGGCAACAATTAACCAACAAAGAAGAATCGACCTCACAGAACCCAATCCCTGTTGAGGCTTTGCCAAATTGGAAAACCCCAACGGTCACTTTTGCAGAAAAGGGAGCTCATTAATTCCATGTCTTTTTTTCAATCAAGTCTACAAGATGAGCTTTTTCAAAACTGGTTGGATTTAACTGAGCAAGAAAACACAGAATGTATTGTTCCTAACCTCTTTAAATATTGGGTCAATCGCTTTCCAGAAAAAAAGGCAATGGTCGATTACAGAGATCAAAGTCATCATCCACAATCTCTTACATTTATCCAGCTTCAACAAAGAATAGACTCTTTAAGCCAATTCTTTCTAAGTCAATTTGAAGAAGGAAGCTGCCAAATAAATGACCGGGCCCTGGTTTTTTTGAAGCCGTGCCTTGAATTTCCGGCCGTAGTCTTTTCTTTGTTTAAGGTAGGTATCGTTCCAATTTTTATTGATCCTGCTATGCCTCGCCAAGAATTCCTCAAGGCCATTCAATTACACCGTCCTAAAATCTTGATTGGCGAAAATATTACGACTTGGTTTGCACGCTATTACGCTGAAAGTTTTCCAAATCTCGAGATCATCATAACAAAAACACCTAAGAGATTTGGCACTTCTTGGCCTGCCCGTTTTATGACCGACCTCTCTACTATTTTTACTCTGAATAATAGTTCAGATATGAAGTTTAACAAAATTGATCCAAAGAATTTGGCGGCCATTTTATACACTAGCGGTAGCACTGGAATTGCCAAGGGAGTTCCCTATACCCATTCAATGTTTTGGGAGCAAACGAAGGAGCTAGGTAAAATCTTTAATTTACTACCTGAAGATTCTGACTATCCAGGTTTTCCACTTTTTTCTCTATTTACACTCTGTCTCGGAATGCAGTCAGGAATCACAAATATTGACCCACGAAGGCCAAGCAAGACAAATGGAGAGGTTGTCGCCAACGATTTAGTGAAGAACAGTATCACCTTTGCCGCGGGATCACCTGCGATTTGGGAAAGAGTATTGGCCACGAATCGCGTATTTCCCCAATTAAAATATCTGGTCATGTTTGGCGCACCTGTGGCCATAAAAATGCACGAGCAATGGTCGACTCTTTTACCACAAGGTTCAACTTATGCACCCTATGGTGCTACAGAAGCTTTACCGGTCGCCATGATGAGTGGAAGACAAATTATCCAATTTACCAAATCATCAACTTTAAAAGGCCAGGGAACTTGCGTAGGTCAATGTGCACCAAGCATGTCCATTGCTATTGCTCCCATTCATAAACATACACCTGTGATGAATACGGCAGACCTACTTCCACCACTTCATGTGGGAGAAATTTGTGTCAGCGGACCTGTCGTTTCTAATCATTATGTTGGTTTAGAAAAGGAAACTCTTGAGTCTAAATTTAATGATGAAATAGGAAGAGGATGGCATCGTATGGGCGATTTGGGATACCTCGATCAATCTGGCCAACTTTGGTTTTTGGGCAGAAAAAAACAGGCCCTTGAAACAAAACCGTCCTCCCAAAATTTACCATCACACAGAATGGCCCGAACAACTATTTTGGCGTCTGAGCAAGTCGAAGCAACTCTCAATTACCATGAGAAAATTCGTCGTTCTGCTCTGGTCTGGAGTTCAAAAAACAAGGATGGGCCATTGGTTCCTGCGGTAGCGATTGAATGCTACGAGGGATTGGCGGATAACCGCTTACAAAAGCAAGAGATTATTAAAGAAA